>Ga0116174_10000292_pt1 | contig 51800 bp, 38 predicted proteins | sample AD_UKC087_MetaG_FD_89801 | JGI IMG/M metagenome (GOLD analysis project Ga0116174, IMG submission 89801) | Active sludge microbial communities of municipal wastewater-treating anaerobic digesters from USA - AD_UKC087_MetaG | ecosystem: Engineered > Bioreactor > Anaerobic > Digestate | place: USA...
CCAGGCGCCGCATCCCCACCTGAGAAATTTCGCCCTGGCGCGGAGGACGTTCTCGGAATACTTGAAATTCGCCGGCACTCCCGATTTCTTCAGCGCGCGTCGAGGCATCCCGTACCCCGCGTTGTAAGCGGATAGCCCAAGTATCATGTCGTTTTTGAAATACTTCAGAAACCGGCCCAGGATTTTCGCCCCGCAACGCGCATTTTCGAGCGGATCCAGCAGATCCTGACAGCCCAGCCAGTTGGCGGATCTGGGCATCACCTGAGTCAGTCCCACGGCGCCGGCGCGCGAGATGACGTTCACGCAGAACGCGCTTTCGACGCGCATTATCCCGAACAGAACGCCGGGGTCTATTCCCGACTCGGTCCCGACAATCCTGGCGACTTCCCATGCCTTTTCGCAGGTGATGGGCCGGGCCACGTATTCAAACATCTTCGAATCGCGTCTTTCACGCAAAGCCCACTCGGCCGCGACACGCCTGAATCCCTGCGGAATCTCGAAGGTTCTTCTCTCGGGAGTTACCGACTCGTCGGCAACGACCCTGACGTCAAGCGGAAGCAGTGGACCGGCGGAAGCCGCGCCCGGGACATCGGAGTTCGCGCCACCGGCGCCTGCAGTGGAAACGGTAGCGCACCCGGCGGCGGTCGCGGAAAGCATCAGAAACCAGCACGCCAGCATCCGCGCGGGCCACACCCCGCGGGCATCCCGAACGTCCTTACCCGACATTGCCTGGACAATACTCATCGCGGCCTCTGCGAAACTTCGTCCGCCGTCATTCCCTGCGCGAATTTCGCCCGGGGACGCACGATGTTCTATCATACAACCCGTGAATACCGCGAATACATGGCAGGCCGTGTCGACGACCGCCACCGCCGCAACGCCGAGACTGTTGTCGTTGATAACCATCGCGATACTGCTCTCGATGGCGACACCCGTGTACGCCAGCCCCGACCTTCCGGTGGCGCCGGCCGACGTTCTGATACCCCACAAGGACATCGGCCGCGGAGATTTGCACTCCGAAACAGTCGCGGCGGCCGGTAGACTGGTCGGCCTGAAAGACAGCTTCAACCATGACAGTTTCATTGCGCACATCATCTACGTGACGGCCCTGTCGGGCAGGGACATCTTCCCGGCCGACAAATGGGCTTCGCGCTTCACGCGCAAGGTCAACGCGGCTGGCAGGATCCACAGGAAAGGCACGCCACGTCCCGGCGATCTGGTCTTCTTCAGTCTGTCGGACCGCGCGCCGCACTCGGCTAAGGCGTCGAACGTGATGGTCGGAGTCGTCGAGAAGGTTTCGGACAGCCGCATCACATTCATCATGGCAGGGAGCCGCGGCGTACAGCGGGGCACCATGGGAATCGGCAAGGCCAGGGTGAAGGAAACCAGGCTGAAATCCTGCAAGCCCCCGCCGCCGAAGAAAGAAAAGTCCGCCAAGACCTCAAAGAAATCCAAGTCCACGAAAAAGTCGGGGACCTCGAAAAAGTCCACCACCACGAAAAAAGGCAGCGCCACGAAAAAGGCCAAGTCCGCCAAGCCTGAAAAACTTCCGTGCACGACATCCGAACTCTACATTGGATTCGCGGACATCGAGGACGTGGCGCTCACCATGAATCCGAAGCCCCCGACCGAATGGAAATCACCCGAAGCGCATTAAACAGCCCGGACGGACGACCTGATAACCCGCAATCTGACTGAAATCCAGATCAGAGGATGGTTACCAGCGCGCGCGGCAGTTCCGACAGAAACACGGACGGACGGCAGGATTCCACGAAGCCGCGACTCATTCTGGTTCTTGAATACGAAAGGTAAAGGACATCACGCGCACGCGTCATGGCCACGTACATCAGGCGTCGTTCCTCTTCCAGGGCCTCGCGCTCGCACTGCTGCGCGAGCGCTGCGGTCGGGACCGCCTCACGGCGCGGCCTGAGCGGAAAAAGGCCATGCTCAAGACCGGTCACGAACACGCATTCGAACTCCAGCCCCTTGGCCGCGTGGACCGTCATCAGGCTGACCACGTCGCCATTGCCGCCATCGTCGAGCGGCTGGACCAGCGCGACCTTGTCCAGAAACGCCGCCAGTGAACGTTCGCCGGTCATGTTCGTGAATTCCTGCACGGAATTGACCAGTTCATCGACGTTTCCGAGACGCTCCCTCGCCTCGTCCGAACCGTCGGACTCAAGCGAGGAACGGTATCCGGACAACACAAGAACCCTCTCAAGGACATCGCGCGAGTCGTGTTCCCGGGCATACACCGCGAGATCGCAGATCATCTCCACAAACCTCTGGATCTTGTCCCGGGTGCCCCTGGCCGCTTCGTCGCCCACCGCCGCGAGCGCCTGCAACAGCGGGAGTCCGGATTCCTCGGAACGCTGCCGTGCCTTGTCCATCGTCACCTTTCCGATGCCGCGCGCCGGCACGTTGACAATCCTGTCCAGACTGACCGAGTCGAGCGGGTTCACCAGCAGCCTCAGGTACGCGATAACGTCCTTGACCTCGGCCCGCTGGTAGAAACGCATCCCGCCAACGACCCTGTGAGGAATCTTGCTTCTCCTGAGCGCGTCTTCGAACACTCGCGACTGGGCGTTGGTACGATAGAAGACGGCGATCGACCCCAAACCGATTCCACGTCTGTGACGGGACTGAATCTCGGAAACCACGAACGCTGCCTCGCCGGACTCGTTCAACGAACGATGAACCATCACGTTCTCGCCGTGGCCTCGAACCGCCACCAGTTCCTTCGGATACCTGTTTCGGTTGAAACCGATGACGCGCGTTGCGGATGAAAGGATCTGCTCGCGCGAGCGATAGTTCGAATCCAGCACGATCCTGGTCGCCTCGGGAAAGTCCTGCGCGAACTCCAGGATGTTCGCGACGCGCGCGCCACGCCATGAATAGATCGACTGATCATCGTCGCCGACGACGCAGATGTTCGGTCGCGGCCTGCATATCTGCTTCAGAAACTGGTACTGGGCGAGGTTCGTGTCCTGGAACTCGTCGACGATCAGGTGTTCGAAGGATCCCTGAAGCTGCTCCCTGACATCGTCGTGTTCGGAAAGCAGCTTGACCGACATGGCCAGAAGGTCACCGAAATCCATCGCGCCCGAACGTCTGAGCGCGCCCTGGTAACGCCGGAAGGCGTCGGCAAGAATCGCGTCGGCGTTCGACCTGGGCTCCGGCGGGTCCAGCAGGCCGTCGTTCTTCAACCGGTCAATCCATGACGTGAATCGTCTGACCTGATCCCTGGGTATCGTCAGTTCATCCAGAACGGTCTTCATCAGTCGTTCGGAGTCATCGTCGTCATAAACCACGAAGTCTGCGGGAAAACCCAGTTTTTCGTGATTAATCCTTAACAGACGCAGGCACATCGAGTGAAACGTGCCCATCCATCGTGGCGTCGCGGCCCCTTCGAGAAGCGCCCTGACCCGGTCGCGCATCTCGCCGGCGGCCTTGTTAGTGAACGTCACGGCAAGTATCGAGGATGGATGAACCGCGCGCTCACGCACGAGCCACGCGATACGATGCGTAATCGTCCTGGTCTTGCCCGATCCCGCGCCGGCCAGGATGAGCAACGGCCCTGACTCGTGGGTTGCCGCCTGGTACTGAGCACTGTTCAGCCCTGAAAGGATTCCGGGCCTGTCGGAGTCCTGCATAACGAAACCATGTCCTTTCGCATCTGCGTAGTAAGAGGATCCTGGTGGAGTTCGAAGCTCAGTCGACCGGCACGGTGACGATCCCGCCGGAAACCCGGGCAGGATCCCTGGAGACGACATCCGCCGCCTCGAAGAAACCGGTCGTCTTGGACCAGCCGAGAACCAGCGTGCGGTTTGACGTGCGAACCGGTTCACCCTGGGCCTGGCGCGGCACGATACCTGTCAGGACAAGGCCGTTCGGGGACTTTCCCTTCATTCGGACTTCCCATTTCATCTTGAAGAACGTGCGGGTGCTTACGCTGGGTTCAATCGCATCCTCGATCGCGTCGAACGAGAAGGAGTCGAACTCAATGCGGTCGCCATCAAGGATATAAAGTCTGTTCACCGCGGCCAGCGTGTCGGTTTCGGCGTCCTCAAGCTTGAGCGAGAGCAGAACGGCGCTCCACCCCGGGCCGAACGAGGTCAGATCCACCTGGTCCACAACCTCGTACCCGCGCATCTTCAATGACTTCTTGTTGATGACGGGACGATTGTCACAGACCTCGGGAGCCTGTGCCTCGAGTACCGCGGGAGCCTGACCCGGCTCGGCCGGCCCCTTTTCCTGGGCAAGCGCAAACCTGGCGCCCGCGAGCACCATCACTGCAGTCAGTATCGAAATCGTTCTTCTCATCGCGTGTCCCCCGGTGGAAACAGAGACATGGCAGTTTCGGGAATCCGATGGCGTATTTCAACACAGCGACCGCAACCAGTCAATCATCGTTGACCGTTTGCTCGTGCGTCCGGCCGTGAACTCTTGACCGTGGGGGTATCGTCGATTAGAGTAAGGCGCCCGCTTTTCAGGCGATGAATCGATGATGACCAGGCAAGATTCCCGTTTCACAGCAACCATGTCAGTGGCGTCCTTGTTCACGATTCTCGCCCTTTCCCTTCCGGCTGCGGCGGCGCCGGGCGGGGAACCAGGGGAACCCGCGGCGGACGACGACGAGCCTGCTGCGGAACAGGGCGGTTCCACGGCCGGCGAAGAAGCGGCGCCATCCGGCGGGCTGTCGTTTCCGAAGCTCGATAAACCGGCGCCCCTGGCGACCGACCTGCTGACCGAACCGCTCGACGCGCCCGCGTCGTCCGATGCCGACAAGGCCGAGGAACCGGCCGCGACAACGGAAACGACTCCTGAAGCCGCCACCGCCGCATTGGACGCGGAGCGAATCCGTGACGAAGCGGCACAATCGATTCCGAACAGGCCGATTCCTCCGGTTGGCTACCCCTGGATCGAGAACAACGGTTACTTCCGGCTCAGGCTGGACGGCTTCTACCGGCCTGGCCTGGGCACGACGGCCTATATCGACCAGACACAGAAGACCGTGAACTCCTCGGCATTCCCCGGGACGATCACCGCGAACTACGCGAACAAGGGGAACTTCGAAAACGAAAACTGGGTCAGCAGCGCCAACCTTCGCCTGCGCTGGTCGCCAACCATTCATGTGATGAAGAACCTGGCCATAGTGGCCCAGTTCGACGTGCTCGATAACGTGATCCTCGGCTCGACGCCCGATTTCGACGCGGACAGACCTGATTCGCCGCTTCCAATCTTCGCCCGCTCGCAGAAGCCGTCGGATGACTCGGTGCGCGTCAAGCAGGCATACATGGTCTGGAGTCCCTTCAACCCGGAAAACACCAGGGATTTCCTTCTGTCGTTCTCGGGAGGCCGCATGGCGCGGCACTGGGGCCTCGGCATCATGGAAAACGACGGCGAGGACATCGACGCCGACTGGGGAACCTATGTAGACCGGGTCAACGTGCTGCTCCGCTACTGGAATGTGTACCTGGAAGTGGGATTCGGCTGGGCGTCGTCAGGCGCTACTTCCGCGACCGACGTCCAGGTGTTCGGACAGCCCTATGATCTTACGAACAGCGACAACACTTACGACTTGACGTTCGCCCTGTTCCAGAAGCCCCTTACCCAGGCGGGACGCCTGGCGCGGGCCGAGAAACTGCTGCGTGGCAAGCCGGTGTTCGACTGGGGCGTCTACGTCAAGTACCGCTGGCAGAAAAGCGACCAGAAACAGACGATGGACGACAATTACACAATGGTCGCCAACACGTCCTTCGACGACTATGTTCTTGAAAACCGCGATGCCTGGATCGTTTCGCCGGATCTGTGGTTCAAATTCGAATGGAAACACAGCTCGAAAGAACTGCTGCGCCTGGAATTCGAGGTCACGGCGAACTTTGGAAACATCGAAAACACGCCCAGGTTCCGTCTTGACGCCGCTTCCGACCAGTGGGTAGGCGATGGATACCAGAGCCTCGACATCCAGTCGTGGGCCGTGGCATTCGAGGGCGAATACCAGTGGGGCCCCGTTAACGTCGGCCTGATGACCGGCGCGTCCAGCGGCACCAATGCGGACTGGTGGGGATGGCAGGATCGCAACAACGTCTCGACCAACAGGGCCCTGACGAAATCCAGTTCGCACTACTTCCACCCGGACTACCATGTGGACGAGCTTCTATTCAGGCACGCTGTCGGCACCGTGACCGATGCGTTCTACATCAAGCCGTGGTTCATGTATGACTTCTTCGAAAGCCGCAAGGACGCCCTGGCCCTGGGCGCCGGAATCCTTTACGGCCACGCGCTCGAGGCTCGGGCAACGCCGGGCAACGACTCGCACCTGGGTCTCGAGATAGACGTGAACCTTCTCTATGAAACCGCCGGCATGTTCTATGTAGGCGTGACCTGGGCCACCCTGGTTCCCTTCGACGGTCTCGACCTGGCGACCGACTACGGATGCGCGGTTTTCGACAGCGCTGGCGGATGCAGGTCCGAATCGATCAACTCCGAATGGGCGATGTCGATCCGCGGCGTGCTCGGTGCGCGTTTCTGACTCCACTTTGTAATCAGTCTCCAATGTGGTAATCTTTGCTGGGGGAAAAGCGCCGGTCGCGTTGCGTACGCACGGGCGTAAACAACGGGGTTCAATCGGCTCATCCGGGGTCATGAGATGCGAAGGGGACGCTCCCAGCGCGGATTTACCATGCTAGAGCTCATGATGACGATATCCGTCATCATGGTGATGGCGGTCCTCGCCGTTCCATCGGTCATGGACAGCATGAAACGCCAGGCCGCGATGGACACCGCCAAGGCGATCGTGGACGCCGCGGAACTTTCGCGGGTGCAGGCTGCCTCCACCGGTCTCGCATACGAGCTCCGTGTGACTATCGGCGCTGGACTGAACAACAGCGGAACGGTCGAGGTCTGGCAGGGCACTTCGTCCGCATGCAACTACTTCATGGCGCCGAACCCGACCACCGGCGAATCGGCCCGGCTGATACGCACACTCGATGTCACTCACGACTTTCCATCGACCAGGATCGTATCGACCGTGCCGGCGAACATTAATATTTCTCCAATTTGTTTCAAGCCTGACGGCAGGGTTTTTCAGGTTCTCGGCGACCTGAACCCGGTGATCATTCCCGCGGCGGCCGGCTCGGACTACCATGCCGGAGAAGCCCTGATCAGGGTCCAGAGAATGGACTCGACCGGAACACTGGAAGGCCCGGTGCACGTGGTCAGGATACCGTTCAACGGCCTCGCCAGCGTCGGACTTGAATAGTTGGGTGAACGAGTGAAAACGACCGAGGGAATAATGCGGCGTTCGGAACGTGGATTCACCCTTGTGGAATTGATGGTGGTCGTCGCCCTGTCGATGATCGCCTTCCTGGCTGTCCTGTACCTTCAAACGTCACTGATTCGCGGAACCGCGAACACATGGGACATGACAACCGCGACCGGACTGGCGAGCCACACGCTCGAAACGATCCGGCTCGAAGCCACTGAATGGTATAACGACACCGGACTGGGCATCGGTGGTGTCCAGCAGGCGAAGTTCGCCTATCTTTCGAACGTCGGCGCTCCCGCGGCCGGCGCAGGCTCGGGCTGGCTCAGGGCACCATACGCGAACGCGGCCGCGACCTTCCAGCAAACCTCGCAGCTTGGCGATAATCCATTGTGGGATACCGGCGCCGCAACGGAAGTCACCAACGCGACCAATCAACGATTCTGTGTTCAGTACAGGCTGACATGGCTGGTTCCGAACTATCTGATCCGGGCCGAGGCCAGGGTCATGTGGCCGCGCCAGGACGCGCCCGCGGGCAACTTCGACACGTGTCCGGCCGATATGTTCAACCATCCGACTGACATCTACTCGATTACGATGCCGATGACGGTGATGAAAAATGTATTCGTGTCGCCGTAAAAACACCGCCCGCCCCGCCAGCGGGACCCGGCGGTTCAGCCGCGCGGGCATGATCATGGTCGAGCTGATGGTGGCGCTCTCGATCGCCACCGTCCTGATGCTCGGTATCTATCAGATCTATTCGGTGTCGACCGGTGGCTACAGAACCCAGAACGAAGTCATCAACGCGATGAACCAGGCCAGGTTCGGGTTCGAACAACTCCGCCGGGACATTTCCAGGGCGGGATTCCTGGCCACGCCGAACTCCACGGCCGACAGCATGGTTTGCCCGAAGCCTGTCAATCAGTTGAACTCCATAATCTTCGAACGTGTCGGCGACGTCCCCAACCCGGGCTTCAACGTCAACATCCAGCCGAACGGCGTCATCCTGTTCGGGAACTTCTGGAGTTCCGAGGTTTATCGGACCGAAAGTGTTATTGGCAACGTGGTCACCCTCCAGACGACCGCGGACGGCGCGCCCTACCCCGCCACTGTCGAGGAGTTCGACGCGATCTTCACCCCCGGCCGTTATCTCAGGCTTGTCAATGCCGAGCAGTTCGAGGGCTACTACCCGATCCGCAGCGCGTCTTTCAGCACCGGCGAGATCCAACTCGGAGCATCGGTGGCCGTCGCATCTCCGCCAAATTTCTGCGGTGTGCAGGGGTACGGTGTCGGACTTGACGCGACGGTGGCCGGTTTCATCCGCTACCGACTGGTCACCGATCCGGATGACGCGCTCGGCGTCAAGGTCGATCTGGTCAGACAGGAATTGAATCCAACCGACCCGCTGCTCCAACTCGCGGTAGCGAATTCCACGGTCCGAATTGCCGAGAACGTCGTCGACCTTCAGTTCTACGACTTCGTGGTCGATTCCGACAGGTCCGGCCGCGCGCCTTTCATGACTCACCTTCAGCGGATCGGTGACGTGCTGGACGTCGGCACGCAGAAACTGGACAACTCGGTGGACGCGCGTCCCCAGGACCTCAGGTTTGTCACGATCAAGCTGACAACCAGGACTGCACACGAAGAAGAAGGATTCCTACACGTCGAAAGGAACGCGCTGTTCACGCCGATACAGTCCTTCGAAGTCGATCCCGCGATGGAAGGCGCGGCGCGCACCGTTACTTTGGCTGGCCGCGTCGGACTCAGGACACTTGGCGTGCGCAACGTCAAGTAGCTTTGGGGGATGGGATGAAACCGGTTCGATACAGACACGGACTTCGGACAGCGACGCGACAGCGTGCGAATGAAGCCCGCGGCTACGTCCTGCTGCTCGTGCTGCTGCTGATGCTCGGGCTGACCGCGATCGGTGCCATCGCCATCCGCACTACTGCGAACGACATGGCCTTTGCCGGCGCTCACAAGGTTTCCTCGATGGCAAAGAACGTCACATCGTCAGGCGCCGAGGCGACAATGGTGTTCGGGGCGATGAATCCCCGGGGCTTTATCGACTACGTCACGGTCAACAACGGAACGGTCGCCATGGCCGATTTCACGCCGGTCTTTTTCGACACGGCCTCGGACGGCACCGGTTCGTTCGGGCGCGAAGTCGGCAACATGAACAACGTTTTCTGGCGCAGCCGGATGACCAATGCCCAGACATCTGCACGCGCTCCCGGATACCAGGTCGGGGAACATTGTTTCATCAGGTACACGTCCTACACCGATGGCGTCTATGGGAACCAGCCGAATCTGGCCGACCCCCAGGATGTCACGCGAAATGCTGAAAGAAACGCGATGGCCAGGGATCTCGCAACTTTATATGTCGGGCCGGTAGCGTGCCCTTGAGGTGCAGAAATGAAAGGTTTCAGGACAGCATCTTCACTGGCGGTCGCGTTACTGATGACCTTTGTCGCCAGGGACGCTTCAACGGCCACGAAGGTTCAATTCTTTGATTCCCCGGTTCCAACCGTTCAGATCCTGCTCGACACGTCCGGCAGCATGCAGTACGACATGAACGCTTCTCCGGCCGAGGACGGCGACGAACAGCCCGAATTGCTGCCTTCATGCTCAAACGTGGCCGGAATGTCCGGAAAGAGCCGGTACATTCTGGCGACCGAGATCCTGGCGGGAAACCTTGCAAACTACACCTGTGAGATCCAGGATCGTTCATCCAATCTCTCGCCCTACTGTCCGGCCAGTGACTGCTACACGAACGAACCCCATGTCCAGGCCAGCGGAACACGCGACGAAAACGGTTTGATCGACATGCTCGGCGCCAACGCGCGCTTTGGTATCATCACGACTGACAGCAACCCCGGAAGCGGTTCGGGCCCGAGCGGCGACTTCAGCTACGGCAGTGACATACTCGGCGGCGGCAACTACGGCGCCCAGAACAAAAACTCGACGATTGGCAGGATGGTCCTGCCGTCGGAATCGTCGGATCCCGACGACATCCTCGCCAGAAACGCACAGGTCAAGGCATCCCTGCTGGCGGCCAGGCCGCACGGCGGCACGCCACTCGGCGCCATGTTTTACGACACTCTGGCGATGATCCGTTCCGAAACGGAATTCGTCGACGACCCGTTCGCCCCTTGCCGAAACAAGCATGTGGTCCTGATCACGGACGGAAGAAGCAACACCGGAGAAGAGGACGGTGGATACCCGGATCCAGTCGAAGGTGCCCAGGAACTTCGCGATGAAGGTTACGAGGTCTGGGTCATCCAGTTCGGCGTCGCCGAGGGTGTTACCAGCCAGGGATATGACATCGCGACGTATCATGGGCTTCTTGCGGACGATCACTTTCTGATGGCCGATGACGTGCCTTCGCTGACCGCCGCGCTCGGAAGCGTGGTGTCGGTCAATGCGACGTCTCCACAGTCCAGAACCGGGATCGTCATCACCGAACAGACCGGCAACACGACCGACGTGCAGTACCAGTTCAACGCCGCTTACCGGAACGTGAACGCGCCGGTCGGCGCCGCGGATGTCGACGTTCTTTCGGGCATCCTTGAACGCTCAGTCTATCAGTGCGGCGTGGACATGGATCTGCCGGACACCTCGGGCCTTGCCCTGATCCAGAGCATCGGAGACAAACTGAACCTGACGTCGGACGGATCACGAAACATCTACACCATGGTGAACGGCGATCTCGAGAGCTTCGTATGGACCAATGTCAGTATCACCAACGGCATGCTCGACGCTCCGAATCCGCTCGTCGAGCCGGTGCCGAACTTCGGTCTGGACGATGACACCGACTGGTGTGCCCAGGGAACCATCCAGGGACTCGCGATCCAGAAATTGCTGAAGTGGCGCCAGAACCTGTTCTCGTACATACGCGCGAACGATGAATCGTGTAGATCAGGCTATAGGCTTGGTGGAATCGTTCACTCCACCCCTGCCTTTCAGGACACGCTGAAGGGCGTAAGTCTTTCGATTCCGTCTTTTGCCTCCTACAAGGCATCGATCGCGTCCCGACCGCACATGCTCTATACATGCACTCACGACGGCATGCTTCACGCGTTCCGAACCGATCGTCCTAACGGAAACGCGGAACCCGATTCCTGGGGAAAGGAACTCTGGGCTTACATACCCGCTCACCAGCTCGACGTGCTGCGCACCGTCCCCGAACTGGGCGAGGTTGCACTCGATGGCGCACCGGTCATCGCCGACATAGTCTTGTCCAGGACGTTCACCAGCCGGGCTACCGAGAACGAAGATTCCTGGAAATCCGTGCTTCTGTTCGGCGACAGGGCGGGCGGAGCTGGATACACGGCGTTGGACGTGACCGATCCGACCGATGGCAACTGGTCTGTCCTGTGGGAAATATCGGCGGAGGAAGGCCGGTGTCCAGGCGGTTAGGTCAACTGCAACGCGGGCGGCATGGGCAGCTTCCGGAACAATTATTCCAGGCTGGGCAAATCCTATGGCAAACCGGTAATCGGCACGGTCATGATCTGTCCGTCGGTTTCGGGGACATGCACCCAGAAACAGCTTGAAGAAGTTGCCGTGGCCGTCATCCCGGGTGGCAGCTCCGAAGGCATGACAACCCTCGGTTCGGCCAGAACCGCCTTCGTCGTCAGGCTCGACAATGGCGATAAACTCGCCGAATTCGCCACCGGCAACATCGACGGTGATTTCGCGAACGTCCGCGGCGACTGCAATGGCAACACCAGCCTGGTCGAGACGGACATCACGGGCGATATGGCATGTCTCTCGACGGTGCCCGGCACCTTCCTTACCCGTTGTTACGTTGGCGACTCAGCTGGCCGACTCTGGAAACTCGAGATCGGTTCGGCTTCACGTTCGGCCTGGACGATGACCATGTTCTACGATCCGTACGACATGGAAGGCATGAATATTCCTCTGAACGACCCGATTCGCGCGCCTGTATACGAGGCGCCCGCCATTTCCCTGACCTCGACCACGAACGAGCCGGTAATCGTTTACGGCGGTGGCGATGTGGACGACCTGCTGAACACGACACACAAGGCATTTGTAGTGTCGATCACGGACACGGTCACATCCTCCGTTCCGACGCCCCCCTTGCCCTGGGAAGATGATCTGTGTTTCAGAACGCTGGGCGGCGGCCAATTCAACGGTCCGAGACTGAACTGGAAAATCTTCCTCGGCTACGACTCGTCGCTGACGACCATCCCGGGCGAGCCCGCAGGCATGCGCCTGATGGGCCAACCGATCATCTATGGCGGGGTCACCTACTTCACGACCTACATTCCACAGGCCGATGACGCTTGTTCGATGGGCGCGGGACGCATCTATGGGCTCGACTACGTGCTGACCGACGGCGCGGGCGACGTCCCCAGACCGCGTCTGCCCGACGAATCCGATCCCTATACCTACGAGCCCTATCAGGAGATCGGCTCCGACGCGACACCCGCCGTACCGTATGGAGTCCAGGTCGCATCCCGCCCATCCTGCATCGGCGGCCAAAGCATCTACGACGCAGGCATAGGTTCCGGCTCCGGGACCGCCTTCGGCTCGACCGGCTCTTCGCAGCCGCAGCTCATCATCCAGACGGGCCTGAACACCGGCGAGGCCAACGAACAGCCCGCAGGCGGCTCGACGAACCGAAGCATCAACCAGATCGTCAGATCCATGGTTCAGGTCATCGAATCGATTCTGGTCAACACCTGGGGATCGGTGTTCGACTGACGTCACAGCCTGCTGTTGCCATTAGATGATTTTGATGCTAAAAGTGCCCGTCCCGTATCGTGGCGCGACGGCATGCCGACATCGGCGGCCGGATGCTGGTTCCATGCGGGGATTCGTTGACATTCTCCGGTCGTCCAACGGTTAGGACACGGGCCTTTGGAGCCTGTTATCGGGGTTCGAATCCCTGCCGGAGAGCAGAGCATTCCCCGTGGTTGCCGGCGCCGGCATGACCGGGGACGTTTCAACTGGTTCACACGAAGGTAGGCTAGCATGTCGAACAAGCTGAGCATCAAGAAGGAATCGGAAAAGAAAGACACACTGAAGGGACCGGACGAATTCCAGGAATGGGTCGCGAAAGCGGCTCGCTTCTTCATGGAATATGGCGTCAGAATCGCAATCGGCGCGGGCGTCACGATTGCGGTAATCGTCATCACGATCCTGGTCAGCCGCCACAACAGAAATGTCGACGAAGTGACGGCCGACAACTTCTCGAAGGCATTTGGCTCGGTTGCCACGCAGATCCTTCCGGATGATCAGATGACATCGTTCCCGACGGTCAACAAGACCGCAGTGGAAGGGGCCCGCAAGAGTCTCGCCGAGTTCTCCGCCGGCAAGGACAAGCACGACATCGCCGGTCTCGCGAAGCTGGGCGAGGCGATCGCCGCACTTCACGCCGGCGACGCAACCGGCTCGGCCGACATCCTGAAACCGATGCTTGAGGGCGCGAAGCTGGACCCGGCTCTTACCTCTCTGGCGGTACCGGTTTTCGCCATCGCGTCGGACGCCGCGGGAAGACGGGACGAGGCACAGAATTTCTTCAAGCGCATGACCGAGGATACCGCGGTCATGACTAAGGCATACGGGTACCTGTACCTGGGCGACATGTTCAACCCGAACATGAAGCTGTCCGACGACCAGCCTGTCGACGCGACCGAAGCTCTGAAAAACTACAACGCGGGGATTGAGGCACTGGGCGGCCCCGAAGCGGCGGCCGAGACGGCCCTGCTCGCAAGCTCGTTCAAGATGAGAATCGCCGGCCTGGACTGACGAAATTCCGGGGATCTGTTCCCCTTTCGCGTAGGACCGCCATGAAACAAGCAGCCTTCCTGTCCGTCGTGGCCATCCTGGTCCTTGTGCCAGTTCTTGATGCGGTCGCTCAGATCGCTCCGGTTCAGGCGGGAACTACCGGTTCAAACCCCCATCAGATCGAACTGGTCGAGAAATGGGGCCACAAGATCTACTCGAACAGGATGCTCGACATCAGCCCCAGGGAATTCGGCCGTTGCACGCCTGATCCGACCCGTCCGCTCGTTTACTGCGGCGCATCGGACGGATGGTTCCGCGCCATGCGCAAAGACAACGGCTCCGAAATCTGGTCGATGAAGACCTCGGGTGGAGTCAGGGCGGCGCCGGCGGTATCGCCGCTCGGTCTCTTCGTTGCCACCACGGACGGCTTCCTTTACAGGCTCAATCCCGAAACCGGGGATCAGATGTGGCCACAGCCATACAGGACTGACAACCCGGTCTGGGGCAGTCCGATGGTAATCGACGATATCGTGTACTTCAGCGTCCTGGGCAATCAGACCTATGCCGTTGGCGCGGTCGACGGCAAGTTCCGATTCAAGGTGGCCAGGGACAAGCCCGCCGCGATGAGTTCCGAGGGCGTCTCCGAACCGGCGATATCGGGCGATATACTCTTCTCGGCCTTTTCGGACGGGGTACTCGTCGCGTCCAACCGATTCAACGGTCAACTCCTGTGGCAGCAGGATCTGGCTGCCGGTGTCGAGGGGCCGTCCGACGCGGACGCGACTCCGGTGGTATCCGGCGACCTGGTCTTCTCCGGCGCGTTCTCGGCAGGTCCAATCGCGTTGCGCATCGCAGACGGCTCGGTCGTATGGAAAGGCGCCCGTTTCGGCGTCGGCAAGCCCGTTGTCAGCGGAAAGAACTTGATAGTGGCCGATGCGGACGGATTTGTAGCGGCGCTGGACCGTGAGACCGGTAAGGAAATCTGGGTGACGCGGCTCGACACAAAAGCAGCCTGGACCCCTGTGCTTATCGAAGGATTTCTGGTCGTCGGCGGCGACCGCGGACTCTGGATACTGCGCGCTGGCGACGGGATCCCGCTTCTGCTGAAGACAATGCCCTTCGGAGTCACCGCCGAGCCCGGAATTCAGCAGCGGGACCTGTATTTCGTGGCCCCGGGTGGAACGATCAACGCAGCAACGCTCAAGACGCTTTACTGACAAACACCACAGAAAACACACCTTTCATTCAACCGGTTCAACATGTAGAATTCGACAGCCGTCGATTTCGGCGGGAATGTTCTCGGCATATCCGGAGGATACATATGAATTCCAGGTTATTCGCGCGAATCCTTATGATCGCGGTCGCTGCTGCGGCCATCGCCTGCGGCAACAACGATAACGACCAGGATGTCGTCGGTGGCGACGACAGCAACAGACCCGACAACATCATGACGTTCGACCTCGGTGGCGAGGACACCTCGACGATCAACAAGCTCTGCGAAAGCAACCAGGAATGTCAGGAAAAGAACGGCAGCGACTGGTGGGCCTGCGCCATGTGCGAGACCGAATGGGACTGTGTCCAGCCGGCCGAAATGGGTGCGCCCGACTTCGGATGCGTGCAGAACATCAACTGCGGTTCCGAGATGTACTGCGATCGTTGCGCTCACACCTGCAAGCAGCTTCTGCCGGCGTGTGAAACCTGCAACGACGACGCCGAGTGCAAAGGCCAGATGTCACACTGCGTGGACTCGGTTACGTACGAGGGCGTGGTCACCTCCCTTCCCGGAAAGATCTGCGCGCCGTGGTGCCCCCTTTCGACAAAGGTTTGCACGGTCGAAGGCGCCCCGCAGGGTTCGTACGTTTGTGCCGAGGTCGGCGACCCCAACAACGGCGTCTGCGTGCCCGCGACGATGAACTGCGACTCGACCGTCGAACGCTGCGACGAGGACACCGACTGTACCGAGAAGGGCTTCGTCTGCTACCTGGACACCGGCACCTGCGGCTGCAAGGACGCCCTCGCGTGTGACCTGGGCGAGGCATGCCATCCGATCACGCACCAGTGCATGATCGGCTGCTCGGACGACAACGAATGCGGCGACGGCACCGTCTGCTCGCAGGGTCTGTGCACCGCGCCGTGCACGGGAACCTATGAGAAACAGAACGTCCAGGGCTGCAACGGAACCGCTCCGGAAGGCATGTTCTGGGACTGCGACGAGACCGGACACTGCTTCATCCCCGGAATGTGCTTCCAGCCATCCGACTGCACGGAACCGGCGACTTACTGCAACGCCGATACCCACAAGTGCGACTCCGGCTGCATCTTCGACTTCGACTGCAAGACCTTCTCGCAGATCTGCGACACGTCCACCACGCCCGGAACCTGCATCAAGCGCCCGTGCAAGGGTAACTGGGGCTGTGCCTGCGGCGAGGTGTGCGACCTCGGACCGGGCGAGTGCCAGACCGCCGAAGGCGACTACTGCGCGGTTTGCGATCCGCAGGCGGATCAGCCTTGCGCCACCGAGCAGGAATTCTGCCTTTCGTTCCAGGACAAGGACGGTAATGACATGGGTTCATTCTGCGCGCCGCCGTGCGCGTCCGATGTGGACAATCTCTGTCCGCAGGGCTGGCAGTGCGCCGACATCCAGAACCAGGACGGATCCCCGGCCGGCAAGGCCTGTGTCCGAGCCTGCTACCAGAAGGTCGCCGGCGGCTGCGCCATGGGCGACGCCCCCGATCCCGTCGAGACATCTGACGGCGTCGTGGCAGATAACTGATCCTGTTCCGTCCCACCCGCCAGTCCGCCATCCGGAGGCATGAATGGCTACTAGAAAAGCCGGGGAAACCCTTAAAGGTGGAGTTCTTCTAGCCTCTATTGTCATGATCCTGCTGTTGGTCGCGGGTGGTCTGGTCAGGCTCTATCTGGGTCCCCCGGCGAGGGAACCGGCGTACCGCGTTCAGGTGAAGTTGCCGGATCCGTCCAGTCCGGTTGCCACCGCGGGGACCGATGCGTCGGCGGTCATTGTTCCCCTTCCGGCCGGTGCGGTCGATGTGGAGCCTCCCACGGTGACCGGCCCGGAACTCGTCTCGCCGACGCCCGCCGGACTGGTCAGACGGGAGTGCAGACACTTCGTTCGTGAGGCTTCGCCTTCCGACACGGTGACCGCGTGCGCGAACGTTTTCGAGTCGGCCGAGGCCGCTTTCGCCGCATACTCGGCCCAGCGTCCCAATCCCGACACGATGCTCTCGGGCGCGGTGGACCGCGGCGTGCTTGTGCCTGGCGGCTTTAACCTGGTAAAAGGCCACGCCTGCTATGAAATCAGGCGGAACAGCGATTCCGACGGATGTCGCAGGCTGGCGCTGGATTTCCTGGCGGCGCTCGGTCGGCTGAATCTGGGTGCCCCGGTCACGCCGATGCTGACGGCGCTCCGGAACCAGGCGATTGTTCCTGGAACCGAACGACTCCACCTGCCCCGTTCATTTGACCCCGCCATCGACATGATGGCGGTTTCGGCCGACTTCCGGTCAGGTGACTCGACCTTGATCACGACTCTGATTTCGCTGGAGTCCCCTCAGGCGGCCGCGACCGCGGCTGACCAGTTTTCGTCGGCGTTGATTTCCAGGGGCGCCACACGAAAGACAGTGCCCGGCACGCCGGATAACACCTTCGTGTTCCTTGAGGGACAGTTGCCGACAGCAATCGGCAGCGTCGGTTCGCACATGTTCGTCGTCAAGGGAAATGCCGGCGTTACTGCGGTTCTTGATATCGCCGGAGTGTTCGCGGAAGACCAGTCTCTGGCCGTTCAATGACCTTTTTCGTCGCGCACCGGTCTGCGTGATTTCAACATCACCGTCTTGATTCTGAGGGTGGCGCCGCCGCACTCAATCTCATGAACCCCGTCGACCGGTGGCCACGCCAGTTCGACTTCGCAAAGCTTGACCTGCCCGCCTTTCCCCTTCCTGCCCTTATCCGCCGTCCGGGAGTCGCGACCGCTGCTTCGCGAAACCACCGGCGCCTGGACGGGTTCAGGAACGTCTTCGTAGTCACCAACCAGCTCATCGAAAGCGATTCCCAGGACTTCCGCGCCCGATGCCGATTCCTGGCCCCGCATCGCGCCGCCTGCCCGCACACTGGCCCTGTCCGGACCCGACGTGGCCCGGTCACCGGACTCCCCTGCCGGCCAGAGCATCACGACCAGCCCGACGGGCATCGATTTTGCGGTTGAGAACGTGATCCGATTCCTGAACACCGGTTTCTGGATGGGCTTGCGCGGGGTCTCGAACAACGTGGAACGCCCCATCAGGATGCGGACCGATACCGTGGCGCCGGGAAACTGATCCGCGGGCGGATTGTCCACCCCGAGCACCGACACGAAACAGGACTCCTCGCGGGAATCGCGTTCGCGCGGTCTGGCATCGACCGGAATCGCGGACGTGCCGGCAAGACACGTCACACACATCCAGACGATCGCGGGAATCCTGTCACGAACCACGGACACCTCACAGCAGCCGCTGCTGCACGGGACGGGGACGCTCGTCCCCGACGGCCGTCAGCGACTCGACCGGAATCTTCCCCCGCAGAAACCTGGAAAGGCTCGGCTCTCCCGACCTGCCCCGTGCCGCCCAGGACAGGAAGAGCCGTCGCCTGGCGCGCGTCACGGCCACGAACAGCAGACGCCGCTCCTCATCTTCGTCCAAGTCGCGTCCCGATACCAGCGGAACCGTCCCGTCATTTAGACCCGCCACAAAAACATTATCGAATTCAAGACCTTTTGACGCATGCATGGTCAACAGACGAACCTTCTCGGGATTCAAGGCGAAGGCATCCACCTCGGATAGAAGGCGCAGGCGCGGCCCGGCATCGCCACAATTGATGTCTCCGGCAAGCGACAGGATGGCGGACAACTGTCTTGCAGGCGGGACAAGTCCGGCCACCGCGATCGCCGAACGCGCCAGGTCCGGGAACGGTCGTGCCGGATCCGCGGTCTTAAGCGCGGCCAGGATCGCCTGAACCCAGGCTTGATGCCACAGAGGCGCGTCCGAGGCCGTCTCGAACGGAATCCCGGCCTCGTCCAGCGCCCTGGCCACCGGAATCAGAGCATGATGCGTCCGCCCCAGAACCGCCACGTCTCCCAGACCGCAAAGGCCCTCATCGGTCGTAGCGTCCAGCATCCCGAATCCCCCGACCAGTTCCCGGATCGAACGAACGATCCATGAAGCCTCGTCGAAGGCGTTGCGTGCCGAACACAGCACGACAGGGGTCGGCTCGCCGCCCAACCCCGCCACCGACCTGAGCACCGCGCCGGACCCTGCGGCACGACCCGCCACGAACCGCGCCACTTCGACAACAGGCGGGGTCAATCGGTACGTGTCGCCAATCACATGCCTGACACAATCCGGATGGTCTGATTCGAATCGCTCAAAGACGGCCGGCACCGCCCCCCGGAACCCGTAGATGGACTGATCCGGATCACCGACACAGAAGACCGACGACGCGTATTCGCCAAGCAGCGCAACCAGTTGGTACTGGTCATCCGAGATGTCCTGGAACTCGTCGACGAGAATGTGTTTGACATCGGGCGGGGGGACCCTTCCCGTCCTGATCCCCTCCACCAGCGCGGGAACCAGGTCGTCGAGGGTCATTCTGTTGCCAGCCTGGCCTTCGCCCTGGCCGTCACGGTCCATTGCGGGCGCTCCGTCGATCAGCACGGGAGGGGGTTCTCCCGCGGCCTGGGCTGCCCTGGACAGTTCCTTCAGCGCGAAGGCATGAAACGTCGAAACGACCGGGCAGGAGTCATGCCCCAGTTCACCAGCCAGACGCTGGGCAGCCTCGCCGGCCGCCCTGTTGGTGAATGTCAGCACCAGCACCGCCCCGGGACTGGCACCGCCGCCAACAAGCCTCGCGGCCCGCTCGACCAGCGTCCTGGTTTTCCCGGTTCCCGGACCGGCCACAACCATGCAGTATCTGGCCGCGCATCCCGCGGCCTCGTCCTGGGCGCCCGACAGACCTGTCGCGGGCCTGTCCGGCTCTGTCGCGAACAGATCCGGCTCGACCGACTCCCTGATCACCCGCCCTCGAATACTGTCGACCGGGCGGGAGCCAGGTCCGAACATCATGCCCTGCCCCTGGAACGAAGCCGCCTCGCCAGGAAGAAAGAGACCTATCCGGCCAAACTCGCCATCGTAACCGGCCTCGCGAAACACGCGCCCCGACCTCATGCGCCTGACCGCCTCGGCCAGGGCGTACTCGCCCGCCGCCTCCATCGCAGAAGGATCGACCCGCGCCAGCACGTCGAGTTCGCTTCCGAATCTGGACACGACCGACTCGCGGTGTGCCTCTACCCGGTTCGATCCTGGACCGCACCCCTGGATCTCGGACAGAACCTCGGCCAGGGGGATCAGCTCCATCTGGCCCGGAAACGTGTCCGGAATCTCGTCGAGCGCCCGATCGGCCAGTTGTTCAACGCGTCCGAGCACGCCCGGTGTCAAACGCCCTCCACAGACCGGACAGCGCCCTCCGAGCCGGCCCGTTTCAACGGGATCGCACCTGAACGCGCATTTCCGATGACCGTCCAGGTGGTACTTGCCCTCCTCGGGATAAAACTCGACGGTTCCGACTACCCTGGTCGTGCCGGGCTCGCGGCGCAGGGCCGAGACCAGTCCGCCATACGACACATCCCCTTCAAGGATTGTGGCCTCGCGTCCCAGTTTGGAAGGCGAGTGAGCGTCCGAGGACGATACCAGCGTCATCCGGTCAAGCGCCGACCAGCGACGGTTCATGACGATATCGGAGGACAAGCCGGTTTCGACCGCGAAGATCTCGTCGCAAAGGTCCTCGAAACACTCCTGAAGCGAATCGAACCCCGACATCGCCCCGAAAACTGAAAAGTGAGGAGTCCAGATGTGCGCCGGAATCATGAACGAATCCGGACATATATCCTTTGCAAGACGCAGAATTGCAAGCGGTTCGAGGCCCAGGATGGGACGGCCGTCGGACGTGATGTTCCCAAGCCGTCCCAGCGCGGTCGAGAACGTCGTGGCCGATTCCAGCGAAGGCATGAAAACCAGGCTGTGAACCTTTCTGGTTCTACCGTTCTTTTTGAATATCGATGAAATTTCACCGCAGATAATGAACGCGACATCGCGGCGGGCGGCCAACGGGACCCTTGATCCAACCTCGTCCCGAACCGCGGACACAGGTTCCAGCAAACCGTCTCCGCGCTCAACCAGATGGTCCCTGATCTCCTTCATCCACGCCGGATGAGTGAAATCGCCGGTGCCGATCAGGGAGATTCCCTTGATCTGCGCCCACCGGTATATCGACGGAATGGTCAGTTCACTGCTGGTCGCTCGCGAATAGCGGGAATGGATGTGAAGGTCGGCGAATACGCTGCCAGGTTCCATTGTCATCTGAGCACCCGGAGTCGATGGAACCGGAAGAGATTCGACCTCAGGCGCGAACACGCCTGAAACCGAAAACCGCGCAGCAACACAGGAAGAGCAGACCGATCATTCCCAGGCCGGCACCGGCACGGGAACCGGCGCTGCAACCTGAGTCGTCGGGCTGCCATCCGGACAGATCCCTGCCCTGAATCGCGTCGACAAAGGCGCCGCCCTCGTCAGAGCCGCCGGTCGTGTCCCTGTCGATCACGTCTGCCTGGGCGCCGGTATCCTCGTCGATCTCGGGCTCAATCGGAGTGTCGTCCACAAGCTTGATGATGTCGGCGTTGTCGCCGGCCGCGAAGCACAGGTTGCGTCCGATACAGCGAATCGAGTACATCGCGTCGGCATGCTCGGTCGGGTCGGGAAGCATCGCCACCGGAGAGCCACCGTCGGAGATCCGGTAGATGACGCCCCAGGAGTCCTCTTCACCGTTCGGGGTCGAAGCGACAACGATCAGGTCGTCCTGGTCAAAAGCCCAGAAATCGTTTACCCACTTTACCGGCCCGAGTGTCCCGACCTCGGGGAACGTAATCTGGTCCCACGTGGTGCCGCCGTCGGCCGTCTTGTACAGGAAATAGCCATCGTTGGTCTCGCCGATCATGTAACCCACGGTCTCGTCGACAAACTGAATCTTGCGCGGGAACCAGGACTGGCCGGAAACAAGCGCCTCCCACTGCATATCGCGGGGATCCGGCAACTGAAGATCCTTCGACTTCAACACGGCGCCCTCGGGGTCGACAGTCCTGGTCACCTTGCCGGACATGCTGTCCGTCGTCTCGGTAACCTTGCCGTTGACCAGGTAGGCGGTGTCTGAGTCCAGGATGAAACCGGCCGCGATCGACATGTAGGAAGTGCCGTCGACCTTGGGAACGAACCAGCTCTTCGCGTTGCCGCCGCCGTTACGCGACATCAGAACGATCGTGTCCGTTCCGAAAAACATCGCCAGCTTGTCGCCGTACGCGGCGATCGTCGATGGCGTGGTCGGCCTTTTGAAGAAAGGATCGACGAACTTCGTCCAGGAGTCGCCTCCGTTCGTGCTGAGCATGAACGGATAGGACATGGCCATGGTCTGCGAATTCACGTCCATGGCGAGCATGTAACAACGATTCGGAAGGGTGCACTGCATGCTGCTGGGGAAGAACATGTCGCCGGTAGCCGGCGGAGTGAACTCGCCAAAGGTCCCGCCGGGATTCATTTTGTAGCCGGCGGGCAGGGAATTCTGCGGGTCGGCCGGATCGGGCTTGGTACCGAATGCGAAAAGATGCGTCTCGTCGGGCGCTTCCATCATCATGATGTACCCGCCGGGATTCTGAAAAACCAGTTCCCATTCGGCCGACGAGGCATGGAATGGAAGCGCCGCCAGAACGGCCAGAACCGCGAAACCAAGAACCTTACGCATCGAAAACCTCCGGAATACGAATCAAAAGAAAATACCGACGCCTACTCGCCGGTAAATCCGAGAATCTCGTCAAGATTGGGCTGAAGAACGATCTCGATTCGACGGTTCATCGCCCTGCCCTCCGGCACCTCGTTGTCGCCGACAGGCTGGTTCTCGCCGTATCCGGCGACCGAGATACGATCGGGCGGCATGCCCGACTCGATCATGAACAACACGACTTCAAGGGCACGATTGGTCGACAGACGCCAGTTCTTGTCCTCGCTGCCGACACTGTCGGTGTGTCCGGCGACCTGGAAGGAGCGCCCCTCGATACCGGCAAGCAGGGCCGTAAGCTCGGCCAGGGACGCCTTGCCCTCGGGCTTCAGTTTGTACTGGCCGGAATCGAACAGGAACGCCTCGCCGATCTCGACGATCATCCTTCCCTTGTCGACGCGCACGTTCAACTTGCCCTGGGCTGACAGGTCTTTCAAAAGATTCCTGAGCTGCTCCAGCTTCGCCTGACGCTCACGCGCCTGCTGTTCCAGCTTCTGCTGCTTTTCCAGAGCCTCCCTGAGCTCGGTCGACAGGGTACCCTGTTTCTGTGCCAGCGCGTTTTTTTCCTGGAGCAGCAGTGACTTCTCCTGGCGAACCCTCTCCAGTTCGCCGTTCAGCTTGTCACGCTGGCCGACAAGGTCGGACTTCTGTCGCTCAAGCCCCGATATCTGGTCGCGGAGCGCGGCCGTGTCGCGCAGGTAGACTTCCTTCTTCACGCCGCATCCGCCCAGCATCACCGCGATCATCACGACACCTGCCAGTGCCGAATACCTCATCATCTGGACCTCCCTCGATAAACCGCCATTGATATTAGCAGAGACAGAAAGAACACCGGAGACAGAATCGCCGATACGATCCCCGCGACGTGACCGAAAGGACGCGAAGAATCGACAAACACCGCCGAAATCACAAAAAACGCCAGTGCAAGACTCGCGAAAAGCACCCGGTTTACAAGGATGTACCTGTCGCGGCGGGCCTGTTTCTCGTCGGCAGCCCTTACGACAAGGGTATGTTCGCCCATCCTCATCCGGCGAAGGATCCGCCGGACGTCATAAGGGGCATCCTTGAGCAGCGTGAGGCCATCGGCCACGACCTTGGTCATGGACCGCCCCTGCTTATCGGTGTCCAGCATCCTGTCGATGTAGAACTGCTTGAAATAAGGTCCTATGAACTCGACCGGACGGAAATCGGGGCAGACCTCGGTGCCGATCCCCTCCATGATCGTCATGGCCTTGGCGATCATCAGCATGTCCGCCGGCAACCGGATCTGGTGCCGACGGGCGACCGCGAAGATGTCGTTCGCGAAGGTGGCCACGCGGATCTCCTTGAGGGAGACCGACATATATCGCCCCATCAGCGAGGCAAGCTCGATCCGCAGCGATCGAACGTCCGTGTCGTCGTCGATGATTTCCATGTCAATCAGGACGTTCATCAGCCCGTCCACGTCACGGGCTGAAAGCGCGTACACGAACGAGATCATCTCGTCGATTCGCCTGGGGTCCACGGTCCCTACGGTGCCGTAATCCAGCAGGACGACCCGCGAGTCGGCCATCACGAAAAAGTTCCCGGGATGGGGATCCGAGTGAAAGAAGCCGTGCTCGAAGATCGAACGCAGCATCACTCTCATGCCGGTCTCGACGACCTTCCTGATGTCGACTCCGGCCGCCTCGATGGCGGCGGTGTCGGTGATCTTGATTCCGTCCACGAAGTCCATGACGATGACCTGGGACGTGCAGAGCTCCTCGATCGGCGAGGGTACCAGCAGACCCGGCTCGTCACTCATCATGTCGCGATACCTGATCATGTTCCGGACTTCCGAAAAAAAGTCCAATTCCATCATCAGGTTGCGTCGGAATTCATCGACAACGGAAACAGCGTCCATGCGGGCAACCGCGGGTATGCTGCGCGAAAGCATCAGCGCCACGCGACGCATGATACGAAGATCGGCCTCGACCCTGGACTCGATACCGGGCCTGCGGATCTTGACCGCCACCTTGCGGCCATCCTTCAGAACGCCGGTATGGACCTGACCGATCGAGGCCGCGGCGAGCGGCACGTCGTCGAAACTCTGGAAGATGTCGTCAAGGGCATGTCCGGTTTCCCGCTCGATTACCTCTCGGGCCTGCTCGATGGGAAACGGCGGCACGTCATCGTGGAATTTCTTGAACTCCGTGATGAATTCCGGCGGGAGCAACTCGGGATGCGAGGCAAGCATCTGCCCCAGCTTGACGAAGGTAGGCCCCAGATCGGTTATCGCCAGCCTGAGTCGAACGGCCTCTGAGAGTCTTGGGGCTTGCTGACGACCAGAAATCGCGACGGCGGCGCGCCGAAGCGCACCCACCAGGCCAAGCCTCTGCGCCAGGTCGTCGAAGCCGTACCTGGAAAGGACAACGGCAATTTCGCGAATTCTATGGAATTCCCACATGATTCCGCTTCCAGCCCTGATTTCAACGGGGGCTGTCGGAGGATAGCACAAGCTCGCGCCGCAGGGCCATCATCTCTGCAACCACCCGAAGAATCCTTCGCACTGAAACGACCTTGCTGCTGCCCGACTGCCTGGCTCCGCACTCGATCGTGACCATGCCAGGCCGGACCCCGGCTCGAATCAACCTTAGCGGCACCTCGACGTTTGCCATGAAAGTCCTGCTGCGGATTGGAAGATCATCGATCAGGCCGCGCCTGAAAACCATCGTCCCGGTGAACGCGCATCGGTTCTTCAGCAACATCAGGGCAGTCATATGGTACCCGAATGTCAGAATCGCCCTCAGCAGACCGTCACCCCGGCGTGAGTATTCGGACAGCACCAGGTCGTGCCCGGCAAGCAACGGCAGGAATCGTTCGAGTGTGTCCGGAACCACCTGCGCGTCCCCTGGAAGCTGTGTGACGAAGTCGCATGTGGCCGCGCGGTATCCACTGTTGATTGCCGCGCCCATTCCGCGGTTCACCGCATGTCTGACCACCTTTACCCTGGCATCTTCAACAGCCAGCGAACCGGCAATGTCGCCGGTGCCGTCCGCCGAACCGTCGTCCACCACAATGACTTCGCCGCGTCCCGACAAAACACGATCCAGAAACCTCAGGCAGTCGGAAACCTGGGTCGCGATGGTGGCGGACTCGTTGTATGCCATCACGACGATGGACAGTGAAAAGGGATAGTTCTCCATCAAAATCCATCAGACGCCGAACAGGCGTCGCGCGTTGTCGCCCAGCACCGCCTCGCGCTCGCCGCAAGACAGTCCCGCCGCGTCAATCACGGCCAGAAACGAGGCGGGAGCGTTCAGATTGTGGTCCGAACCGAACAGGATCCGGTCGGCTCCGACCGTCCTGACGGCCCGGGAGATCAGCCAGTACTCGCGAATACTCTCGGTGCCCATGTAGACGTTCCTGAAACCGGAGTCGGCGATCGCGTTTGAAGCCGCTGTCACCAGAGCCGGAGAATCACCACCCATGTGCGCCATCACGAAGTCGACGCCGGGCCACATGGCCGCCACTTCCATCAACAGGCCCCAACCCGCCATCTCCTGCCATCGTCCGCAATGCACGACCACCGGCAGCTTCATGTCGCGGGCGGCTTGAATAGCCGGCCTCCAGCACGGATCCGTCACCGGCCTGCGGCAGAATGAAGGATGAATCTTGACCGCACGGAAGCGCCCCGGGGCAAGCAGCGATGCAAAGCCGGCTTGATCCGGCATCGCCCAGGCCGCCGCGACGAATCTGACAGGACCGGACCAGGCGTCGAGCTCCGCCAGCAGAGCGTCGTTGTCCCCCGAATCGGACGGCATGACGAGCGCGCCCCCGATCCCGGCGGCAAGCAGCGTCCCGGCGGTCTCGACAAGAGTGGTCGAGTGCCCCCCGAAATCCGGGGTGACCCAGGCGCCAACATGAACATGCGAATCGAAAATCATCAGGCTCATCCGCACCACGACCGACCGGACTATTGTAATCCCCGGGGCACCGTCTTGACAAAGGCGACCGCCGGACCTACCTTTCGCACCGGCCTCGTTTCCGGACTTGGGATTAAGGGACTGGAATCAAAATGCCTACTTACGAATACGCTTGCAGGAAGTGCGGCAAACAATTCGAAAAGGTTCAGAAGATCTCCGACGCTCCGGTCGCGTCTTGCCCGGAATGCAACAGCAATGACACGGAACGCCTGATCTCCCATTCCTCCTTCGTTCTGAAGGGCAGCGGCTGGTATCAGTCGGACTACGCCGGCAAATCGTCGTCCTCGCCTTCGTGCTGCGGATGCAAATCGGGTTCTTGCCAGCACTGACCGCCACGCCGCCCTCGGCAGATGTTCCTTTGATTGCGGTCGGAGTTTTCGGTTGACACGCTCAGCCTCCCGAATTACTATACTTCGCCGTTTGAGTATGGCCCCTCGCGGCCCAGCTCGACGATTGATTGTTGATTACGAAACTTTCGAGGTTCACCATGTCGATCGCAATTCTTGGCAAGAAGGTCGGAATGACCCAGTTCTTTGACGAAGACGGCAGGCGCCTGCCCGTTACCGTCATCGAGGCTGGCCCCTGCCAGGTCATCAAGGTAAAGAGCGCCGAAGGTCGCGACGGATACGACGCCGTCGTCCTCGGGATGGGCAACAACAAGGAATCCAGGTTCACGAAACCGGTTCTCGGCCAGTTCAAGAAGGCCGGCCTGACGACGTTCCCGACGTTCGTTAAGGAAATCCGTGTCAACCAGGACGAAGCGATGCTTTATCCGGAAGGCGGCACGGTTGACGTGACCCTTTTCCAGCCCGGAGAAAAGGTTGATGTCTCTGGAACCACGCGTGGACACGGATTCTCCGGCGTCGTCAAACGGTGGGGCTTCCACGGCGCCATGCGCTCCCACGGACGTTCGCACGAGTGCCACAGGCACGGCGGTTCGATCGGCATGTGCCAGTTCCCCGGTCGCGTCATCCCCGGAAAGAAGATGGCCGGACACTACGGCAACGTGACCCACACGATGCTGAACCTGAAGGTCGTCGCGGTGTTCCCGCAGCAGAACCTTATCATGGTCAAGGGCCCGGTCGCCGGCGCCCCGAACGGCAACGTGCTTCTCCGCAAGGCCACCAAGGTCCGCAAGCGCCGCGCTGTCTGATAATTCCTGACCACGTCGTCGCGGATGTGGACAACGTGGAAACCCGGTGTCATCATCCTGCGATGAAATTTCGTAAATACCACGGCACAGGTAACGATTTTCTGGTTGTGGACGCCGTATCCGGACGTCCGCGCGAACTTGATCCATCAACGGTCAAGAAGGTCTGCGACCGGCATTTCGGCGTCGGTGGCGACGGAATCCTGCTTGTCGAGCGCTCGCCGATTGCCCCGTGGTTCATGCGCGTCTTGAACTCCGACGGCACCGAGGCGGAGATGTGCGGCAACGGGATCCGCTGCGTCGCCAGATTCATCTCGGACTACATGGGCCATGTCGGAGACACGATTCCGATCGACACCCCAGGCGGCGTCAAGACCTGCCGACTTAACCGGGACGACAACGGCCTGGTGCGCTCGGTGGCGGTCAGCATGGGCGCGCCCCGGCTGGATCGACCCGCCATCCCTATGGCTGGAAGCGGCCCGACGGATTCGGTCGAGGCTTTCGCGCACGGACGCCGCTTCATCGGTACCGGCGTGAACATGGGCAATCCCCACTTCGTGGTATTCGAGTATCTGGATGCCACGCAGGCGGAACACTTCGGAAGCGTTCTTTCGGGCGATTCGCTGTTTCCGGAAGGCGCGAACGTGGAGTTCGCCGAACAGACTGGCGACAACGCCTTCAGACTGACGGTCTATGAACGCGGATGCGGCCTGACCCTGGCGTGCGGCACCGGCGCTTCGGCGACCGCGGTTGCGGCAATCCGTTCCGGAATGGCAAGGGTCGGTGTCCCGATTCGAATCGACCTCCCGGGCGGCCAGCTTGAGATTACTGTCGCCTCGGACATGTCGGACGTGATCCTGTGCGGACCGGCGGTCGAGGTCTTTTCCGGCGAGATCGACCTCTCGTCGTTCCAGTCGGAAGGAGTCCCTGATGAACGAAAGTGACTTTCACAAGGCTCTGGCCTCCGTCCTGACGGAGATCGGCGAGGCTCCAGGGCGCCCCGGCCTGGAAAAGACCCCTGCCCGCGTATGGGAGTCACTGCACCACCTGACCAGAGGCTATCGCGAAGACCTTGCCGCGATTCTGGCGGACGCGACCTTCGAAGATAGTTCACGGGACTCGGTTCTGATCAGGGACATAGGATTCACGTCAATCTGCGAGCATCACATGCTGCCCTTCTTTGGACACGTCGATGTGGGCTATCGTCCCGACGGTCGGCTTATCGGTCTGTCCAAGGTCGGACGTGTCGTGGATCACTTCGCCTGCCGTCTTCAGGTTCAGGAAAACCTTGCCGGACAGATCGCCGACACGCTAAACGAGATACTCCGTCCATCGGCGCTGGCTGTCGTGGTTTCGGCCACGCACCTGTGCATGACGGCAAGGGGTGTTCAGAAACCGGGATCGGTCGCGGTCTCTTTCGCGTGGCGGGGCGGCCACGAGGCGATTCAAGAGTTCCGACCCGAATTCCTGGCTGGAATCGGAAGGCAGAAAGAATGACTCCCGACGAGATGACACACATCCATGTTCCGAAACCGGATCCCACAAGTGACCCGGCGTCCGCCGAGGCTCTGGAGCTTCTGGGCCGGGCCCGCACCATCCTTCTGACGACTCATGACGGTCCCGACGGGGACGGAATCGGCTCGGAAATCGCCCTTGCGCGCGCGTTGCGAAGGGATGGCCGCAAGGTCTGGATCGTCAACGGCGACGATTGTTCACGCGCCTTCAGGTTCCTGGATTCCGGCAGCGACATCATCGTGCTCAACGAACGCTTCGAACACGAACACCCGACGTTGTTCGAGGACGTCGATCTGGCGGTGCTGGTCGACACGTCCGAGTTCGAGCGCACCGGTCGCGTCGGCAAGCGGCTCCAGGGCAGGAGCGGCCCGGTAGTCGCCATCGACCACCACCAGAAAAACGAACGAAGCCTGTCCGGAGTCATCGGTCCTGATTTTTCGTCGACCGGTGAACTCATGGTCCGGGTTCTTGACGCACTCGGCCTTCCGATCACCCGTGACGTGGCAACGCCTCTGTACGGCGCGATCCTGAGCGACACTCAACAGTTTCGCTTTGTGAAACAGGACGCCGATGTTTTCGCGACGGCGACAAGACTTGTCTCGTGCGGCGCCGATCCGCAGGACATAGCTGGAAAGATGTACGGCACCATTACCAGGGACCGCCTGATCCTGATGACCAGGATAATGAACAACTCGCGGTTCCTGCACGGTGGCCAGCTGGTCTGGTCCGTCCTGACCCCTGAGACACTGGCCGACATCGAGGTGGATCGCGACGAGATCAGGACCATGGTCAACATGATCGGCGATCTGGAAGGTGTCCGGATATCGGTGTTCTTCAAGATATTCCGCCCGGGAGCGGTCAAGGTTTCAATCAGATCGAAATCAGATCTGGTCATCTCGGACGTGGCTGAGCGCCTCGGAGGCGGAGGTCACAGGCAGGCAGCGGGAGCCGATGTTGAAGGCGACCTCGATCAGGTCAGGGAAACCACGCTGAAGATGCTTGGCGCCAAGCTGACTGGTCATTGAACCAGAGACTTGAAAAGCGACGCATACGCACCGGCGGAACGTGACCACGAAAAGTCCTGCTTCATCCCGCGTGCTCGAACCTGATGCATCCTGTCCACGTCGACAAACAACTGGCATGCGCGCCAGACCGCGTCCAGAAACGCCTGGTTCTCGAAGGGGCTGAATTTCAAACCGGTTCCACGTTCGGGATCATCGTCGACGTCGATGACCGTATCCTGGAGACCTCCAACCGCGTGAACGATCGGAATCGTTCCATAGCGCAGCGAGTACATCTGGTTCAACCCGCAGGGTTCATACCTTGAAGGCATCAGGAAGAAGTCCGCGCCGGCCTCGATCAGATGGGCCAGGCGTTCGTTGTAAATGAATCGAACCGCGACGTGCTCCGGGAAACCGGCAGCCGAGGACGAGATCATGTTCTCGACGTCGCGCTCGCCGGTGCCCAGGACAACGATCATCCCCGCGGCGCGCACGATTGCCGGCATCACGCCAGCCAGCAGGTCGTATCCCTTCTGGTGCGCCAGCCTGCCGATCACGCCGAAGAGCGGACCGCCGCTGTCACGAAGACCGAACTCCTGAAGCAGGGCCGATCGGTTTTCTTCCTTGCCGGCCATGTCGTCGACGCTGAACCTGGCCGGTATCATCGAATCGTTCTCGGGCGACCACTGCGAATAGTCGACGCCGTTCAGGATCCCGGAGAAGCGGCCGCCGATCAGGCGCAGTATGCCGTCCATGCCGTAACCCGTTTCGGGGGTCAGCACCTCACGCGCGTAGGTCGGGCTGACGGTTGTGGCGCGATCCGAGAAGAACAGGCCTGCCTTCAGGAAGCTGACCTGACCCCAGAACTCCACGCCCTCGGCGGTGTATACCTCCCATGGAATCCCGAGTTCCGGGGTGACGTACCCCGGGAACACGCCTTGATACCCCATGTTGTGGACCGTCATGACCGTCCGATACCGGTTTCCATATCTGATTCGGTTGAACAGCGGCACCAGACCGGCCTGCCAGTCATGGCAGTGGATGATGTCGATGTCCAGATCGAACGCAGCGATCAGATCGAAAACCGCGGCGCCGAAAAATGCGAACCGGAGGTGGTTGTCCGGGTATGCGCCGTCCCTTGTCCCGTAGATCTCGTCACGGCCGAAAAGATCGTCGTTATCGAGAAAATAGATGGTGACTCCGGCTGGAGTGACGGTCGTGTGGACGCCGAACTGGATGATTCGCCCGCCCAGCATGACATCCAGTATCTTGCCCGTGAATGAAAAATCCCGCCGATCCACGCAACGGTAAAGAGGCGTCACGGTACAGACATGGTGTCCGGAGGAGGCCAGCGCATCCGGCAGCGAACGGGACACGTCCGCAAGGCCACCGGTTTTCGAAAACGGAACGACCTCGGAAGTCACGTTCAGGATTCTCAGCATCAGGTTCACCTGAATTGAACAGGTTTGAAGGAATCCTAGCAGGGATGGGGAGCCAAATTCAACGATTCATGGGGACAAATGTCCGTGAAGCAACGTTTTTACCGGATCAGGCGCCCAGTGTCGTCAACGCCTCGCGAAGCCTGGTCAGCACCTCGCGGGTCGCCTCGGCCTTCTCGCGGACCTCTTCGACGACGTCCGGACTGGCGTTGGCAACAAAGGCCTGGTTGCCCAGTTTCGCATCGAATTTCTCAAGGTCCTTCCGGGCTCGATCAGCTTCCTTCTGGAGGCGCCCCACCTCGGCAGCGATCCGTTCACCACCGATCACGACGAAACAGTCCGCCGCCGTCCCGACGACCACCGCCGAGCCTGATGGACGCTGGGCGCCCGGGTCGATCACAAGGTCGGACACACGCCCGAGGCGCGTGATCTCATCCGCCATCGAACGGATGTACGTCTCGAACTCGGCGGAATGAGGCTTGATTACCACCGGCAGTTCCTCGCGCGGTGGGACCATCGCCTGGGAACGCACGCCACGAACAGCCGAAATCACTTCAAGAACCGCATCCACGGCGGCGGAGTCGGTGCCGAACTCCGGCATGCCCTCGCCAGTCGGGAAGGAAGAAACCATTATGCTCGCAGCGTCCTCCGGCAGGAACGGCCGCAGTTTCTGCCAGATCTCCTCGGTCACGAACGGCATGAACGGGTGCATCGCCCGCAGCGTGTTGTCCAGGACGTGAATCAGCACCGTCTGGACGGCCCGCCTGCGCGCGGGATCGGCCGAGTCGCCCGACAGGGCGCCCTTGGCCAGTTCGAGGTACCAGTCGCATAGCTGGTGCCAGGTGAACTGGTACAGAATCGACGCGGCCTCGTTGAACCGATATTCCTCGAGCGCTCGGTTGCACTCGGCGCTCGCCCGGGCAAGCCCGGTCAGAATCCAGCGATCGGCGCGCGAAAGATCCAGCCCGGAAAGCAGTTCGCCGCGGTCCGTCGGCAGACGGCCCTCGAAATCGTCGAGATTCATGAAGATGAAGCGCGCGGCGTTCCAGAGCTTGTTGACGAACTCGCGATATCCCTTCAACCGGTCCATCGACAGCTTGATGTCGCGTCCCTGAGCCGTCATGTTGGCCAGCGTGAAGCGCAGCGCGTCCGTGCCCACCTCGTCGACGACCTCGAGCGGGTCGATCACGTTACCCTTGGTCTTGGACATCTTCAGGCCGTGCTCGTCACGAACCATCGCGTGCAGATAGACGGTCTTGAAAGGCACGTCGCCCATGAAGTGGACGCCCATCATCATCATGCGCGCCACCCAGAAGAAGATGATGTCGAACCCGGTCTCCATGACCGTTGTCGGATAGAACGTCTTGAGGGCATCGGTCCGCTCCGGCCACCCGAGAGTGGAGAAAGGCCACAGACCGGACGAGAACCAGGTGTCCAGTACGTCCTCGTCCTGAACCAGCGCGTGGCCACCGCACTTGGGACAAACGGTGTCCGGCCCCGGATCCTCGACGCCGACATACATCCCGTCGCAACCCGGCTTCCGGCAGTACCAGACGGGAATCTGATGACCCCACCAGAGCTGACGACTGATGCACCAGTCGCGGATGTTCTCCATCCAGTTCATGTAGGTTTTTTCCCACGATGCGGGAACGAACACCGTCTTGCCTTCGCGGACGGCGTCGATCGCAGGCCCGGCCAGCGTGCCGGCCCGGACGAACCACTGCATGGAGACCATCGGTTCGACCACGACACCGCTGCGCTGGCAGTGTCCGACCCTGTGCGTGTAGTCCTCGACCTTAACCAGCAGGCCTGCCTCGGCGAGATCCGCCTCGACGAGCTTGCGGGCATCGAACCGATCCATCCCGCGGTACTTCTCGGGAACGTTGTCGTTCAGGCGCGCGCTCCTGTCAAGGATGGACAGAACCGGCAGTTCGTGACGCCGGCCGGTCTCGAAGTCGTTGAAGTCGTGGGCCGGAGTGATCTTCACGGCGCCGGTGCCAAACTCCATGTCAACCGCTTCCGAGTCGCCGATGATCGGGATCTTCCTGTCGGTCAGCGGCAGATCCACGGTCCGGCCGATGAGATACGAATGGCGCGGATCGCCTGGGTGCACGGCCACGGCGGTGTCGCCGAACATGGTCTCCGGACGCGTCGTGGCCACCACCAGGCGTTCATCCGATCCGGTAACCGGATAGGCGATGTGCCACATGTGGGAACGCACTTCCTTTTCCTCGACCTCGAGGTCCGAGAGCACCGTCTGTATGCCGGGCGACCAGTTCACCATCCGCTGGGCACGATAGATCAACCCTTCGTCGTAGAGTGTCGAGAAAACCACTCGCACCGCGCGGGAAAGGCCCTCGTCAAGAGTGAAGCGCTCGCGTTCCCAGTCAACCGAGACACCGAGCGCCTTCATCTGCTGGACAATGCGATCATGGTGCCGGTGCTTGACCTGCCACACGCGCTCGATGAACTTCTCGCGACCGAGATCGAACCTGGACAACCCCTCCGTCGCCTTCAGTTCGCGCTCGACAACCATCTGAGTCGCGATCCCCGCATGGTCCGTACCCGGAAGCCACAGCGTGTTGAACCCGCTCATGCGCTTGAAACGGATCAGGATGTCCTGAATCGTCAGCGTCAGCGCGTGCCCCATATGAAGCTGTCCGGTAACGTTCGGAGGCGGAATGACGATGCAGTAGGGTGGTTTGTCGCTGACGTCGTCGGCACGGAAGTATCCGGCTTTATCCCAGACGTCGTACCAGCGGCCTTCAATATCCTTGTGTTCGTATCCTTTCGCGAGGGGTTCCATCCTGCCTCCGGGGGGTAAAAATCACGGGGCGACATTATACCTGCAAACAAGCCGGTGGCGGATGAAAATCCTGTCGTTTTCTGCGACAATCGCCACGCCCGCAACGGAGGAGAGTCATGGCTGAAAAGTATTTTGTCGAAAGGGATCCCTACTCCCCCATCCGGTACTCGTACGAAATCGATCAGATTCTGTGCGAGGGCCGCAGCGAGTTTCAGGATTACATGGTGTTCACGAATCCGTTTTTCGGCCGCGTGCTGGTGCTGGACGGTGTCGTGCAGTTGACGGAACGCGACGAGTTTTTCTACCACGAGATGCTCGCCCATGTTCCACTGCAGTCCATCAGCGAACCGGGCGAGGTGATCATCATCGGAGGCGGCGACGGCGGAGTTGCCCGCGAGGTCGTCAAACATCCGTGGGTCACGTCGGTCACGGTGGTGGACATCGATCCCGTGGTGGCCAGGCTGTCGATGGAATACTTCCCGGGTGTGTCCTCGGCCCTGTCGGACCGCCGGGTCACGCAGATAGCGATGGATGGTGCGCGGTTCCTGCGGGAGTACCGCGGCAAGGCGCGTGCGATTCTGGTCGACAGCACCGACATCGCGGGCAACGCCGAGACTCTGTTCTCCGAATCATTCTTCAGGGACGCGCGCGGCGCGCTGCACCCTGACGGCGTGTTCGTGACCCTTTCCGAGTCCCTTCATTTCCACTTTCCCATGGTGCGCATGCTTCAGGAAAGGCTGGCGCGCGTCTTCGGCAACTCGGACATCTACACCGCCCCGATCGCGACCTACGCCGGCAACTGGTGGTGTTTCGCGGTCGGATATGGAGGCCGTTCGTGTCGCGAACCGGTCGGACGGATCGCGGGCCCGACCCGCTACTATGACGCGGATGTTCACCGAGCCAGTTTCCTGGCGCCAAGACTGTACCAGCGCCTGATGGAGTCGGAAAGACAGGGATATTAGGCCGTTGCGACCCGCTTGACGCCATTGCCCCTGCCGGACCTGTACGCGGGGATTCACAGAACTGCTTGTAACATCTTGTAAGAACGGACTAATCGTTGACTTTTTCACTGCTTCGATGCAACATTTCATCCCTTGCCCTGGAAACGGGGAAAAATGACTTAATCCTGTCAGGAACAGGATTCGGAGGTGGGTTATGAACCTGAGGTCGGATCGCTGACGCACCGGCCTCGTGTCAACTCGGAGGATAGCCAGTTGAAAGCTCTCGGAAGGCACATCGTGGCCGATTTCCACGGCTGCACGTCGGACCTCAACAGTCCCGAAATGATTTGTCAGACACTCCAGACCGCGTGCGAAATATCGGGCGCGACGGTGGTCAGTCGGACTCAGCACCACTTCAGTCCGTACGGCGTGACCGTCGTGTTCGTCATCGCGGAGTCCCACCTGGCCGTGCACACATGGCCGGAGTACGGTTACGCCGCGGTCGACTTGTTCACATGCGGAAATTCGGTCGACGTGTGGAAGGCCTTCAAACACTGCGAAAAGGAGTTCGGAGCGACACGCGTGGAACTGCGCGAGGTCGCCAGGGGCATCCTGTCGGAAGACCAGGAGGCGCCCGCCCAGGGCTTCGTCGAATCGCACGAGAAGGCGATCGCCTGACGATGTGACTGGCCTCCGGTCACCGGTTTTTCCCCTTAATTATCCTGACATCCCCGAACGCAGTCCGGGTTATACTCGGGCCGGCTGTATCCAGCCGAATTGAAACACCAGGAAATGATCCGGGGGTAATCTGCAATGAAGTCACCGTCTGCAACTCTGGCTCGGCTCGCGATGCCGACGCTGCTGGTCGCGGCCATCGCTTCGTGTGCCGGCGAGGTGCCGGAACTGAACGAAGGTCTTAAGCCCGTCGTGACCGACCTGACCTATTTCAAGGACTCCGAGGGCCGGTATGTGAACATCCGGGGAATCAACCTGGGTGGCAACATCAAGGTACCCGTCGTCAACGGCACCCAGGAGAACGAAACACCTGAAACCTATTACGGACACGCCGGCGACGAAATCGCCGCGATGAAGGCCGGGGACCCCCTTCCCTTCACTTATGTCGGACGTCCGTTCAGTCTTCAGAAGGCCGATCAGTATTTCCGGCAGATCAAGGATCTGGGATTCAATTCCGTCAGGCTTCTGGCGAACTGGGAGGCCATCTATCCCGAAAAGAAGTTTAAGCCGGACCGTGAGTACCTAACCTACTTCGAGGAACTGATCAAACTGGCCCAGAAGCACGATATCTACGTGATGTTCAACCTTCACGAGAACGTCTGGGCGCGAAACTTCTACTCCCTTTACAGCGAATGGCCGGTCTGCCAGCAGTGCTGCAATTACGACGAGAACGACCACGCGATCAACCCCGACGGCGAGGTGACCGACATCGTCTGCAACGCCGATCGCAAGAAGGAATGCTGCCCGAACGGCGATCTGATGAACATGCTGTGGTCGATATTCCCGCAGAAAAACCGCACGGAACTGGGGATTCTGCCGGGCGACCCGCCCGAGGTCGCGGCGGAAAAGTACCGCGCGGGATACTCGGATCGCGTTTCCGGCGACGGCGCCCCGCTCTGGGCCTCGCGCGTCTGCCTTCCCGAAAAGAACTTCGAGTCTCCGTACTGGGGCGTGTCCAAGCTGCTGGGCGCGGCCAGAAACGAAACCGGCGACATTCTTTACATGGATTTGTTCAAACTGATCCAGATGGCCGCAACGGTTCTTGCCAATCTTGAAGAACCGGTAATCACTCAGGAAGTGGCCGACACGATCGTGGCGCAGCTCGATCGGATGGAACCGTATCTGCCTCCGACCGCGTTCCCGTCGACCGACACGTGGGACGGCCTGCCCTGGAAGATGTGGGGAATCAACAACGGAACTTCGCTGTCGACGAACATCTGCTTCGCGATGTTCTGGAACGGAGACGACGTGTTCCCGAAGCGCCGCACCGTCGAGTACGGCTATGCCGATCGGATGGATGAGGGTGTGGACATCGAGACCTTCTACACGCCCGAGGAAGCGGAAGTCAGAGCGGCCGAGCTGCGTGGCCAGGGTTACACCCACGTGAAGGTGAACAACCTTGTCGAGACGCTTCAGGGTGGATACAGGGGTGCCTGGGAAGAAGTCGCGCGCATCGGAAAGAAGTACCCGAACGTGATCGGCTACGACATCCAGAACGAGCCTGCCGCCGTCTACGTGCTGGCCAGCATCGTGGCCGCGTATCTGGAACTTGGTTCGCCGGATCTGGTGGCCAGTCTTCTGGACGCTGTCGTCCTGGGCGATGACGGGTTGCCCATGACGCTCCCCGGTGGCGCAACGGTCGGCGAGGTGGCCCAGCAGATTCTCGACCAGAACCTGGCACTGCTTCCCGCTGACAATTCGGATGAAACCCGCAAGGAACTCGGACTGTACGGCGTTGATCTGATGGCGTTGATCGACATGAACATGACGCCTGACAAGAAGGCGCTCGAACCGCTCTACGAGAATGTGGGACAGGGAATCCTGGATGTTTACATGGAAGGAGACGAACCTGCGAACCGCCTGACGTTCTGGATGGAACCGGCCAACGGACTTGAGACTCTGCTCGGCGGCGCGGGCGGCGGCGTCGGCGGACAGTACCTGCAGTACGCTACGACCCCGGACATCCCCGGAGCGGACGAATACGCCAAGAAGTACGGAGACATCAAATTCGTCTGGGCTCCCCACAAGTATCCGGACATCTACCCGTTCCTCGGCCTGAACATGCCCGAACGCATTTTCGGGAAGGACGAGTACGACTTCCGTGACTACACGGACATGATCAAACCGCTGATGGACTGGTCCACTTACGCGTTCGACAACATCCCGTCATCACTCAGCGAATTTGGAACGTACTGGAATTTCAGGGATCTCGACAATGAAGAGATCTGCGCTGCCGAGTTGAAGAAGTGCAAGACGCTTCCAGACACATTTGCGTCGCCGCAGTGTGACCCGCAGAAGCTGAACTGCAAGCCGGGCTACCTGCAATCCAGGGAGCTCGAGTACCTGGTCAGCACCCAGATCCTTGACAACTACTACGAGACCCTGGAAAGCCATGGCTGGCACAACATGATCTGGGTATACACCCCCGATGCCGATCCGAAATACGGCGACTGGTGGGATCACGAGGACTTCTCGCTGGTCGAGTTCATCCAGAAGCAAAACGAACCTGAGCGTTTCGACAGCATCAAGGCGGCTTTGCCTGAAAGGTACGTCGTCGACGTCGCCGTTCCCGAGGGCATAGTCGCGCCACGCGGATACACTGCCTTTGTCAGGCCTTACGCCTTCCTTATGTCCGGCAGGCCGGTCAGTTCCCATTTCTACTCGGATCTGCACTACTTCGACCCGAAAAAGGGCGAGTTGAACGCCGAGCGTGAATTCGAACTGGTTTTTGAAAGCAAGGAAACGGGCGCGCCGACCGTGATTTTCGTGCCCGATCTCCAGTACCCGGACGGCTTCTATGTCTGGCTGTCCGACGGGTATGCCGTATGGCAGGCTTCGGATCAATGGCTGTACTACTTCCCCGAACGTGACGAGCCAGGTGTGCTGCACAAGGTGACCATACGGCCTCCGCTGGCTGGCCAGGACTCAAACGACTGGGATTACTTCGTGCGCGACGGCTTCGTCGTGGCGGCGGACTGAGGAGGAAAACGATGATGAAACGCATTGCAATGGCAACCATCCTGTTCGTTTTCGCCTCGATTCCGGCATTCGCGCAGACTTCCGTTGATGAAGGCGCCGCGGTGCCCGATGAAAACGCGGTGGCGCAGCCGGCCACGGAGGCGGTCACGGACGCGGTTGAACTGGTTCCGGTTCAGGTGCCGGCAGACGAGTCCAAGGGGTTCGGAATCGGCAACAAATACGCGCAGTTCTCAGGTCGCATGCAGAACCTGTTCCTGTGGCGCAACGATTCGGACTTCGACCGCACCCCACCCTACTACAACGCTGACGGTCAGGATATCGGCGTCCTTGGAACGTTCATTGCCCCCAAACTGGTCGTGACACCGGTCAAGGAACTCAAGATGGTCCTTGAGTTCGAGATGGGCCTGAACCTGTGGTCGGCGCAGGACCCGGACACATACAGTTCCACCCTGCCGAGCTGGTTCAGGATCGCGATGCGCCAGGCCTATACCGAGGGGAATTTCTTCGATGGCAAGCTGGGTTTCAGGGTCGGCTACGAGCAGTTGTTCGATCCGACCGGCCTGTTCATCGGCCACTGGCTGGGCGCCGCCAACCTGTACACGAAGTGGGACTGGGGCCAGGTGACGTTGACCGTGGCCCAGATGCCGGATCAGGCATTCGAAGGTGTCGCGTTTGATACGAACAACTTCAACACCGACACGATCCTGTACGGCGCGCGCCTGTACATGCCGTTCGGGAAACTGCACCTGGACGCGGCTGTCTGGGGCCTTCACGACACGCAGGTCATCGACAGGACCCTGGACATGATGGCCATCACGGCCAACTTCGGTGGTGACTGGGGCTGGTTGAAGATGGGTGTCGACGCCGGTTTCCAGTACGGAGTGACCGAAAACAGGGCCGCCGGAAAGGATGAAACGACGATAGCGTGGGCCGCTCAGGCATACCTGAACATCGAGCAGCCGCTGTTGAACGGCAACCTGGACTTCCTGTTCGACCTGAACTTCATGGCGACCAGCGCCGACGACAGCCACGATGGCAACAACATCAACGGCGCGTGGTTCTACTCCGGAAAGTCGCGCAGCCGCACGATGATCCTGACCGAGGACGAAACCAGGGACCGCGGCGGCAACATCGACGAGTTGATGTCCGATCGGCGCCACGGTGACAGCGGCAAGTACTACCTGAACCGCGCCGGTCTGTCGCTCGTGGATGTGACCGTCGGGATCCAGTACAAAGACTTCTTCAGGCCGCGATTCACCCTGGGCGCCGGCTGGGTCTTGAACAGCGACAACGCCCTCGGTTCCAGTTTCGCCGGCATGGAGGCCGACCTGCACCTGGAGTTCATGTACAAGAAGTACCTGTCCGTCGACTTCGTCGGTTCCGTGCTGCTGCCCGGTGCGGCGGCCGCCGCCTTCGTGAACACCACCGACAACCGCGAGTCGGTCGACACCATCTACCAGTTCCAGACCTCGGTCGTGTTCTGGTTCTAACCGTCCCAGGGCCTCGGCGGCGCCGATGGCGCCGGCCTCGTGCCTGAAGGGCGAATGTGATTCGCCCCTACGAATGAACGGCCAGCCCGTCGGGCCGGCCTCCGGACCCTGTCCCTGATCCTGACCCTGATCCTGACCAAAAGGGCGAATGTAATTCGCCCCTACACCTGATCCTGTCCCTATCATCCGCATCTGCAATCAGCCGGAAGGGATCCGTGCGAACACCGCCTGCGACCTCCCAGCCATAATCCAGCAGCTAACAAACGCAAACGACAGGGACCCGTAGGGGCGAATAACATTCGCCCCTCTGGACAGTGACTGGAACAGGCACAGGGTCAGGTGACAGGAAGAGTCGTATCTACGGTCGGTATCCAGCATTAGTCACCGCCGGGACAGGCGCCAGCAGATGGCGCACACGCCGTCGATGCGAACGATCAAATCATCCGCGCGTGCGGCGGGAATCGCGCCGTAGGCGGCGAGCAGGCGAATCGCGGTGGCGGATTCACCGGCCGAACCGTAGGCCACGGTGTAGTGGTAGATGCGATCCCGACCCGCCCGGCCGGAGCCTTCCGCGAGGTTCAGCGCGACGGATTCGATGGCGCGGGTCAGTTGATCAACGAGGTCGCGGTGTCCCCGAACGGTCTGGACGGCATTGATGGTCCTGACCGCGAGGTCTTCAGCCATGGCGACGGCACGAAGTCCGTGGGGCCGGCCCTGCCTGTCCGTCGTGGTGGTTTGAGTGTTGGTGATTGTATTCATGGTGTGTCCCCTCCCGTGAGGCCGTCAGATATCAATCACCCACGGTCTGCGGCGTTCTGCCGTCAAGGGTCGCAAGGCGACCGCCGCAGGCGGCCGGCGCGAAGCGCCAGGCCCTTGACGGCAAAGAAAGCCGCGGGCCATCACGCAATGAATGACGGCCTCGCGGGAGACGGAACCAATCCAGGCAGACACAACAGACACAAGGCGGCGGGCCGGGCCAGGGGCGATGTATGAACGACCGGCCCTGCGGGCCGGCCTCCGGAAGGGCGAATTATCATTCGCCCCTACACCTGTCCCTGACCCTGTCCCTGACCCTCTCCCTGTCCCTGCCCCTACGGGTCCCCGAAAAGAGACGCAACATTGGCATCAACCCATTGCGCGTACTACGCTTCCATCTGTCATACTGCGTGAAAACCGATGCCCCCTGAGAAGACGGAAGCGACGAAACGCAACCCACGCGGCTGGGTATCGACGACTTATTTCGCCGAGGGCCTGCCATACATGCTGGTCAGGTATCTTTCCTCGGTGTACCTGACCGACATCGGCATGAAGGAGGCCTACCTCGGCTTCGTCAACTTTCTTGGAATCCCCTGGAATTTCAAGTTTCTCTGGGCTCCAGCCGTCGACTTGTTCCTGACAAGGCGTCGGTGGCTGCTGATCGTTGAACTCGTCCTCACGTTTGGTTTTGCCATGGTCGCCCTTCTGACCGTCTTCGGTCCCACCCCCGCGGACGTCGGTGTCGGGGCCATGACGGACGTGCATCGGCTGGCCATCCGTGCCGTCATCACCCTGCTGGTGATGCTCGCCTTTCTGTCCGCCACCCATGACATCGCCATCGACGGTTTCTACATGGAGGCCATCGACGACCCGGCCGAACAGGCAGGCTACACCGGCTTGCGCGTCCTGACCTACCGGCTGGCGGTCATCTTCGTGAAAAGCGTGCTGGTGGCACTTGCGGGCGCCGTGTCATGGTCCGTGGGCTGGGCCGGAGGCGCCGCGGCTCTCGCGCTCCTGTTTGCCTTTCACTGGTTCTTCCTTCCCAGACCGACACAGGCTGAACGCCAGGCATCCACATTCAAGACAGTGGTCAGAAACTACGGCCGGGCCTTCACTACCTGGCTGGCCCAGCCCGACGCCGTCCTGATCCTGTTCTTCGTGGTCCTTTTCAAAATGGGCGACGAGATACTTTTCTCGATGAACACTCCGTTCCTGATGCGCGAGCTCGGTGTCACAAAGGCCCAGCTTTCGTTGGTTTCGGGCATCTTCGGCACCGGCGCCTCCATCGGCGGCTCGCTCCTGTCTGCCTGGGCAATCGGCAAATGGGGTCTGCGCCGGGCCGTGTGGCCGCTCACCCTGGCCATGAACCTGAATATCTGGGCTTACATCTGGCTTGCATGGACGTCTCCGGATGCGGCGACAACCACCGGATTGTCCCTGATCACGGTTGTTCACACGTACGAGCAGTTCGCCGCCGGTCTGGGAAACGCGGTTCTGGTCGTCTTCATCATGAGGACGTGCAGCGCCGAATTCAAGGCGGCCCATTACGCCATCGCCAGCGCCGTTTCATCTGTCGGCGGCACGATTATCGGAGGTTTCGGCGGCGTCTTCGTTCAGCGTTTCGGCTACCTGAATCTGTATCTGCTGGCATTCGCCGCGGCCGTTCCGGGGATGATCCTTCTGGGAGTGCTCAGGCATGGGCGGCGCGGTCAGGCTGCCGGCAGCCCATTCGCTTCGTGATCGACTACAGAACCAGGTTTTCGGGGTTTGCCGTCACGGTCTGAAGCTGGAGGCCAGCCTCGCCAGGCCCGGAACTCCCTCCGTCAAGACCGGGGTTGCCGCCGTTGCCTCCGAGGCCTCCGCCGCCCTTTCCGTCAAGAGAGGACGCGCCACCGGCAGCGTTGGCTCCCGCAGTGCCACCATTAAGATGAACCGTGCCGGCGGTTATCGCCGGGGCAACCATGTGGACGATGCCGCCACCGCCACCAGCGCCTCCCGACCTCAACAGCCCGCCCGAGGACTGTGTTGCGGCTCCGCCATTGCCACCCCTGGCCGCAATGGCGCCGGTATTGGAGATCGACGTCTTGCTCATGAGAATGACGAATCCGCCGGAACCGCCACCGCCACCGGCACCCTGAACGCCGGTCGCGCCCGCTGCGCCGTCAGCTATGATCGAGCCGGCGATGCTTACGATACCCTTCGCGCGGATGGTCAGACCGCCACCGCCGAAGCCTCCGGTGATGACGCCGCTCCCAAGAGCGCCGCTGGTACCGGAAAGCGCGGGAGCCCGCATGATCTGTGCCGCTTCGGTGGCCGGGAGCTTCAACGAAATCAAGCCGTTGCTACCGGACGCAGTGGACAGGGCAAGCCCGGGGGCCGCATTCATCGGGTCAAAGGTTATGCCGTCGTATCCACTCCGGACGGTAATGCTGCCCGTCGAGGTCAGGGTGAAGTTGCCGCTGCACCTCAGCATCGTTCCACTGGGCACGCTCAGGCTGGAGGAAATCGTAATACTGCTGTACTGAGCGGTGACACGGGCCGCGTCTGTCGCGTTCCACACCGTGGGAGTCGTGATGTTCAACTGGCCCGACTCGCCGCTGCCGAACACCGGGTCCGCGAAGGATGAGCCGCCGGCCGGCACCACGCACGTCAAGTTGCCCGATGCGTCGATCGCGCGGACAACCGAGCCCTCCGGACACGTCTGGTTCGACTTGGCAAAATTCGCCCCGGTGTAGGTGGTGTCGTTGTCCGGCCCGCAAATAGCGATCCCGTCGGGGTCGAAGCCGCTGACGACGTACCCGGGATCACACATCTGCGAACTGGGCACGAAGTCACTGCCGTCGTAGAGCGTATCGCTGTCCAGGTCCACATCGCACATGACAAAACCGTTCATATCGATACCGGTGACCTTCTGTCCGATGCCACAGGCCTGAGTGCTCATCGCGAAATCGCTGCCGGTGTAGGAATTCGACAGGTCGTCCCCGCAGACCCACGCGGTTCCCGAGCTTTTCAGCGCCTGGCCCGCGGCGCAGGACACCGGCACGTCCGAAATGTCGCCCCAGACATGGACATGATCCAGCGCGGCGTAGTCTTCGAGCGTCGCGGTCAACTGCGCGGTCGTCGAATAGCCCTCAAGAGCATCCGACTTGATGTATCCGACGTTCCCGACCATCCCCAGGACGTCGTCCTCGGTCAAGGTGTCGTCGACCCCGTCGGCAAATCCGGCCGGCAGGGAAGTCAGCCCGCCCCACGACACGGAATCCGCGTCACCGCAACGCTCCGACCAGTCGGCCCGACGCGCGCGAATCGAGTATGGAACGTGCGTCACCGGATGACGCGGAACCATCTCGTCGTCCGCCTCCACCGTCACACCGATCCAGACAGGGATGCCACCGAAGAAGTCTTCGCTCAGCGGCGTCGTTCCACTTCCCAGAAGCATTGAGAACTGGCCGTTCGTCACTACAACCGTCTGGTTCTGGGACCACAGGCTGTTCCCGGCTTCGGGGGCGTCGTATATGGCCACGCTGATGGACCGTTCTCCAGTGATCGGGACTCCCAGATCATCGGTCAGGAACCCCTGGAACTGGATCATGTCGCCATCAAGGGCCAACGCCGATGTCGACACCGTACACAGGAGAGCCGCGGCGGCAACTGCAAAAGCAAATTTTGCATATGATCTCATGCTATTCATCCTCCCTGGAATAATCATCCAGTACTATTCGGTCACAAACATAACCGGACCGAGGACATAGTCCCCGCCTGCAGCCTCGAACTCGAAACGGCCGAGGCCCATCGTGAACCCGAGCGAGTACCCCTGCGACACGGACTGACCAGCCGCGGCGGAGTATCCGACAAACACCGGTGCCGGGAATGACGGCTCGGTCGTGTCCGTGCCGACATCCTCGACCGCATCGGAGGCGTCGGCGACATCCTCGGCAACGTCGTCCGTGTCCGGAGTCACGTGAGAGTCGAATGTGTCGACGCTCCCGGTGTCCGTCGCGTCATCTCCCGCGTCTCCGACGTCGTCCACGTCCGTCAGGACATCCCCTGGCAAGTCAGGGATGAGATCCTCGGGCACATCCGCCGTGTCGGCGGCCGTGTCCGGCGGGACCAACGCGTCAGACGTGTCCGGCGTCCCGCCGTCGTCCTCCTTGCCGGCGTTGTCACGGGTGGATTCATCCGGCCCGCCCTCGTCAGCGTAGATTAAGTCCTCCTGTGCATCGACACCGGGATCACCGCCCGAGTCAGGCCCGGGCACGGCGTCGCCACACCCGGCGGCCGCCAGGATCAGCGCCGATGACAACATCAGCAACAACCTTTTCATAGGTCTCCATCTCCGGTCCCGATGAGCACATAAACCGACCGGATAAAATGTGAATTAGTCCATCACTAGTTGGCCAGATTGAAAGTCTGCAGTCAATTGGTTTCACAGGTTGGACACGACATATATTTTCGGTGAGGGCAAAGCTTCGTATATGGACCATTATGTTGGTTCGAGTCGGAATGCGCGCCGGTCCGTGGATTCAGATTGAAATCCACTGAATTCAACCTCGCCGGTTTGTTCACTTTGTTGTTAGAATTCCGCCCGACACAGGCACGTCGACAACGTGCCCAAACTGGAGCAGTGAACCTGATGACACTTCGTACCCCGGCCCGGCCCGTCCGCCCATGCCCGCATCCACTGGCGATATCGGTGTTCGTCGCCTTGCTGATGACGTCCTGTGGCGCGGAACCGCCCAGGCAGATCCGCACCACGCTTGTTGACGCTGTTGCAGCGCGGACAGCGACCGTGCCTTTGACCGTCAGGTCCATCGGCACTGTTGAACCAGTCCAGAAAGTCTTTATAAGGCCTCAGATCAGCGGCGTCGTTCAGCAGGTGCTCTTTACCGAGGGAGATTCGGTCCAGGCGGGGCAGGTTCTGTTCAAACTTGATCGCAGACCGTTCGAGGCGGCAAGGCTGCAGGCCTCGGCCCAGCATCGGAACGCGCTTATTCAGGCGGACGTGGCGAAACGCAACCTCGACCGCGGCCGGCCTCTGTTTGAGAAACGAATTATCAGCGAAGGCGAGTTCGACGGGCTGGTTGCGGCAGTCGACTCGGCAACCGCCGCGGTCGAGCTTTACGCGGCCGCCCTCCGCTCGGCGTCCTTGAACCTTGAATACGCGACTATCAGCGCGCCGATTCCGGGACGCGCCGGCAGGATGCTGGTCTACCCCGGGGATGTGGTTACCGCGAATGTTACCCAGATGGTGCAGTTGAACCAGACCGCTCCGATCAACGTCCGATTCACGGTTCCCGAAAAGGAGATCGACGCGATCAGAACGGCGGCCGCGGGTGGAATATCGGTCTCGGTTTCCCCGGCGGTCGATCCCTCCAGAAAGACATCCGGCACTCTGGTATTCATCGACAACGAGGTTGACGCCGGAACCGGCAGCCTGACCCTGAAGGCCAAGTTCGAGAACACCGACGAGGCGCTGTGGCCCGGACAGTTCGTGCAGGTCGTCGCCGAGGTTGGCCAGCTCACGGACGCGGTTGTCGTCCCGTTTCACGCCGTCCAGAACGGACAGACCGGACCGTATGTTTTTGTTATCGAGGACGGAGTGGCGAAATTCAGGAAGGTCGTGCCGGGACGGACAGAAGACGCTTCCATCGTCATCGAACAGGGAATCGCGGCTGGAGAAATTGTCGTCACCGACGGTCAGTTGAAACTTGCGGACGGCTCGCGGGTTGAGGTCAGGGGCGCGGCGGGTTCCGCCACTGCGGGCGGTGAGATTCAATGAACCAGCCGATCCAGGAACGCCGCGGGTTCTCGGCGATCTTCATCCGGCGTCCGGTGGCCACCATCATCCTGATGGCCGCGCTGCTGATCGTTGGTATCGGCGGGTTTGTGAACCTGTCGGTCAACAACCTGCCTACCGTGGACTTTCCGACAATTCAGGTAATGGCTGCTCTGCCGGGCGCGAATCCGGAAACGATGGCCGCGGCGGTGGCCGCGCCGCTTGAGAAGCAGTTCTCCGCCATCCAGGGCATCAAATCGATTACATCCACCAGCTTCCAGGGAAGCACCCGCATCACGCTCGAGTTCGACCTGGAACGCAACATCGACGCGGCGGCGCAGGACGTGCAGACGGCAATCGCGGCCGCCACCAGGCAACTGCCGAAAGATATGCAGATGCCGAGCTACTGGAAGTCAAACCCCGCGGACATGCCGATTCTGATGTACGCCCTGACCTCGGACACGCTGCCGCTGTCGACGCTGGACGAGTACGCACAGACTCTCCTGGGCCAGAACATATCGATGGTCTCGGGTGTGGCACAGGTAGATGTGCGCGGCTCCCAGAAATACGCCGTGCGCATTCAGCTCGATCCGGCAAGGCTGGCGTCGATGGGCCTGAGCGTGACCGATGTCTACACCGCCGTGCGCGAACAGAATCAGAAGCTGGCGACGGGCACGCTGTGGGGCGACAAGCGGCTGACTTCCATCGAGACAAACGCGCAGCTCAAAGACGCCGAGGACTTCAAACCGCTGATCATCGCATATCAGGATGGCGCGCTGGTCCGCCTCAGGGATCTTGGCGAGGTCAAGGACGACGTGGAAAACAGCCGCTCGGCCGGCTGGTATATCGACTCGCGTTCGATCATCCTGTCGGTCAACCGCCAGCCTGGCAGCAACGCGACCGAGGTCGCGGACAACGTCCGGGAGAAGGTGGAACGCCTGCAGACACAACTCCCGGAATCCGTGAAACTTCACCTGATGTTCGACCGTTCGGAGTCCATCCGCGAGTCGGTCCACGACGTCGAACTGACGCTTGTGCTGACACTGATACTGGTCGTGGCTGTCATCTTCCTTTTCCTGCGAAATGCTTCCGCCACACTCATACCCAGCCTGGCGCTGCCCCTTTCCCTTATCACGACCTTCGGCGTCATGTACCTGCTGGACTACACACTCGACAACCTGTCGCTGATGGCGCTGACGCTGTCGCTTGGATTTGTCGTGGACGACGCGGTCGTCATGCTGGAAAACATCTTCCGGCACATGGAGATGGGCAAGTCGCGTCTTCGAGCGGCGTACGACGGCGCGAAAGAGATCGAATTCACCATCATCTCGATGACGCTGTCGCTGATCGCTGTCTTCATCCCGCTGCTTTTGATGTCCGGTATCGTCGGACGACTCTTCCGTGAGTTCGCGGTCGTCATCAGTGTTGCCATCGCCGCTTCGGGCCTGATCTCGCTGACCTTGTCGCCCATGATGGGCAGCCTTGCTCTAAAGATGGACCCGCGCCATGGCCCGCACAGCAACCGTCCTCAGCCGATCTGGAACGCTGTGAAGGGGTTCTACGAGCGCACGCTGGCCGGTGTGATGCGGCACCGCGTCATTACCGTCGTGATCTCCGTCCTGATGCTGGGCGCCACGGGCTTCCTGTTCGTGATCAGCCCCAAGGGATTCCTGCCTCCCGAGGACATCGGCATGATCTCGGTCACTACCGAGGCGGCGGAGGGAACCTCATTCGGCGCGATGGTCCCCCTGCAGCAGCAGGTGATGGAGATCGTGGCCGCCGATCCGGCGGTCAGCGGGTTCAACTCGTCGGTGGGCCAGAGTTCCTGGTCCCTCTCGAACCAGGGCCGCATGTTCGTACAGCTCAAGAACCGCAGGGACCGGGATGCATCGGTCGACGAGGTTATCGCCCGTTTGCGCCCCAAGCTGGCGGCCATCCCCGGAATGCGGGTCTACATGCAGAACCCGCCGCCAATCCGGATTGGCGGCATGTCAAGCAAGGCAATGTACCAGTTCACCCTTCAGAGCACCGACACCGCCACTCTTTATGAATGGACCGGCCGGCTGGAACAGGAGTTGCGCGGCATTCCCGAGCTTGTCGACGTAAACAGCGACCTTTCCCTGAAAAATCCGCAGATCGTGATCGACGTTGACCGGGATCGCGCTTCCGCGCTGGGCGTTTCGTCTTACGACGTTGAACAGACCTTGAACCTGGCCTTCAGTTCGACCCAGATCTCGACGATCTACACACAGACCAATCAGTACTACGTGCTGCTTGAGCTGCTTCCCGACTATCAGAAGGACATGTCGGCCCTGGACCTGCTTTTCGTCAAGGCAAGGGACGGCACGATGGTTCCACTGAACTCGCTGGCCACCGTTCGGGAGACGGTCGGTCCGCTTTCAATCAACCATCTTGGACAGATACCGGCTGCCACGATCTCGTTCAACCTTCGTCCCGACGTCTCCATCAGCGAGGCTTCAGCCAGGGTCCAGCAGGTCGCGGATCAGATGCTGCCTTCCAGCATCAACACGTCGTTCCAGGGACAGGCCCAGGCATTTGCAGGTTCCGAGTCGTCCATGCTCGTGCTGTTGCTGCTGGCGATCCTGGTCATCTACATGATTCTGGCGATCCTGTACGAGAGTTTCGTGCATCCCGTGACGATCCTTACGGGCCTGCCGTTCGCTGCCTTCGGCGCGTTGCTGACTCTGCAGATCTTCGGGATGGAGTTGAGCCTTTACGCCTACGTCGGCATCATCATGTTGATCGGTGTCGTCAAGAAGAACGCGATCATGATGGTCGACTTCGCCATCGAGGCCGAGAAGGCCGGGGCATCCGCACGCGACGCAATCCTTGAGGCTGCTTCCGTCCGCTTCCGCCCGATCATGATGACCACTGTCGCGGCCATCGTCGGCACCCTGCCAATCGCGCTCGGTCTCGGCGCCGGTGGCGAGTCGCGTCAGCCGCTGGGCCTGGTCGTGGTCGGCGGCCTGCTGTTCTCGCAGCTCATCACACTGTACGTGACACCGGTCTTTTACACGTACTTCGACCGCCTGCAGACCGCATCCGCGCGCATCTTCGGGCGCCGCGACGCGCTCTGAACCCGTCCACGCGCCAGTCGCCGTCAGTTGCCCTGTTTCGAGGTGAAAAGCTTGGAGAAGAATCCCGGGGTTTCGACGCCGAGCGAACGGTCGAGCATGGACTTGAAGTCATCCTTCGGAACAAGGCCGATACGATGATCAAAAACATCCTTGCCCTTGAACAGAACCACGGTCGGGATTGAACGAATTCCCATGGCCTGGGCGACCATCGGGCAGTCCTCGGTGTTCACCTTCACAAAGCGAACCTTGCCTTCGTATTCCTTCGCGGCTTCCTCAAAGATGGGGCCGAAAGCGCGGCAGGGACCGCACCATGGGGCCCAGAAATCGACAACGACGGGGACTTGGGATTCAAGGATGAGCTTTTCGAAAGAAGCGTCAGTCGCGTGAATCACGCCGGTAAGTTTCGCATTGCTGGTGCCTGCATCCATCATAAATTCTCCTTTCGGGCCATGTCGCCCGATAACCGAGTGACTGTCCAGTATCGAGACGATCACGGAACCAACGCGGCTTCAGGAACCGCGGACTCCCGATGATCGCCCGGCCGGTGTCGGAAGCGCCGACATCGCAAGCCATACAATTGGGCGTAAATTCGGACTGTCAATATCTTGTTTGTCTTAAATTGAAAATTAATGATAAATCGGCAGTTTACAGGCCAAGAGAGCTGTCCAGTATCGTTTTCAGTTCGTCGTCATCGATGAATCCGGCACGCCGCTGGACCTCGCGTCCACCGTCAAAAAGCAGAACCGTGGGGACTCTGCTGATTCCCAGCGCGTTCGCTACGGAAACGCTGGTGTCGGCGTTGATCGAGACGAACCGTACCCAGCCCTCGTAGTCGGGAGCCACGGCCTCGATCTGGCGATGCAGATCCACGCACGGGTCGCACCACGTCGCCCCGACAAGTACCAGGACCGGGACCTCGGATTCCTTGATCTCCTGGGTCAGAAGCTTGTCGGTCACATCGTCGCGAACCGGTATCACCGCTGTCACGGATGCGGCGCACCCGGCCCCCAGACCGCAGAAAGCCAGCAGAATCAACAAAGCTGAACGTGAAAAGCGCATTTTATTTCACCGGGTTTGACGGTACGGTCAGAAAATATCACGGGAAGGGATGATGGTGCAAACTCGGGAACGCGCGGGGGATCAGAAATCCATTCCGCCGCCCATGCCACCCATATTGCCGCCGCCAGCGGGCATCGGCGGTTCCTTCTTGGGCTTCTCGACGATCAGGCATTCCGTGGTCAGCAGCAGGGATGCGACGCTGGCCGCCTTCTCCAGG
>Ga0116174_10000293_pt1 | contig 51723 bp, 44 predicted proteins | sample AD_UKC087_MetaG_FD_89801 | JGI IMG/M metagenome (GOLD analysis project Ga0116174, IMG submission 89801) | Active sludge microbial communities of municipal wastewater-treating anaerobic digesters from USA - AD_UKC087_MetaG | ecosystem: Engineered > Bioreactor > Anaerobic > Digestate | place: USA...
CGGGCCACTTCCTATCCGTCTTCCTGGTCGCCACCATGGCGGACCTGCTCTCATTATTAATCCAAGCTGGGTTGTGGAAAAAATTTCTGTCGACGGGTCCCGACCACACGGTCCCCTTGCCTTGGATTGAGGGGTCCGTTGGGGGGTGGATCTGAAGCGATCCCAATGCTCAGTGCGGGCAGACGTGCAGACCTCAGAGGATTAGGCGCGTGACTTTCCTCCCCTATACCCGTCGCATCTACGTCCGTCGGTCCGGATGACATCGGGCTTTGGGTGCGATCGTCCCCTCGCCCACCGAGCGGCCGCCTCGTATGCGCTTCGTGTTCCTCGGACCGGGAGTTTGCCTGCAGCTTCCTCCAGACGCTCCCTCGCGGTCGCGCCCTTGCTATTCGGCTAGAAGTTCCTGTCATCAAGGTCTTCCAAGAACTTTCACCTTCAAGTCACTTCCCGGTCGGCTTTCGCCTTCCGGTTGGCCAGCGGGACCAGCCCGCCGCGCGCCATGCCTCTCGCACCAATGCGGGCGAGACGCCCGCACACCCGTGTCGCTCTATCCGGTAATTCAGCGTGTGAGCGGGCGCGCGACTCAGCCTTCCACGGGCGTGTTTCCCGCCGACTCCACGGGTTTCGTCTTGCGAGCGCGCGTCAGAGACAACTCGTCGAAGTAGCCGAACGTCTGTTCCACAAGGTTGCGCGAAAGCGTCGTATTCGCCGCCAACTCGTCGACCATTGCGGCCCGTGCCCTTCCGAGCAAGCCAATCGTGGCGCTGCGGAGCGCTCCTGCCGGTCCCTGGTCCGATGCCGTCTCGGCTCGCACCGACGCACGCTCACTCGTCAGTTGTTCGAGCTGTATTTCAGTCTGGACGTATTCTTTCATCCAGGAGTACAGCGAGCTTCCCAAGACCGGGAAAGCTTCCAATTCGGCCTTCATCGCCTCGAGCTTGGGTGCCCGACGAATGGCCGCCGCCGCCCTCGCCACCGTCACCCAATAGCGGGGCGGTAAACAGGACAGCCTAGTACCAGAGGGCGTCGCCCTTGATGGATGGGGCAGCACGCTGGGTGAAGCGCCTCGCGCGACTGTAGGCGCAAACCAACTCGGGGCTGAGCCTGCCGAGCAACGCAAGCTCTGGCTCGCCTTTCCGTCCAACCGCACATAGGGCTGCGGCAACGCCCGAGAGCAGCTCCGCCAGATGCAGATCCGGTGCGGTCACGACAGCCCACCGATTTCCCGCTCCGGCAGCACTTCACCGCGCAGGATCGCATCGACCTCGGCAAGGCGCACTCGCGCGCGATCCACCACGTCGTCAGCACGGACGATCCACCAGGCAGCCCGACCAGCGGCATCGAGATCCGTCAACACGACTTCGGCGTAGCTCCGCGACGTGCCGTCCTGGTCCAACCCGAGGATGGCGATCGAGAGCATGCCGTCGGTAGCTCGGACGGCGAACAGGTGAACCTGTAGCCTTCGTTCGAGCATGGGCAGGATCGCACCTGCCAGGTTTCCGCCCGAGGCGAGGTGCAAGCGGTACATCGCGAGGTCGCCAACGTCGTTCCAACGCATGGGTTACGCCTCCGCCAATATGAGCTGCTCACGCTGTCGGAACAGCAGCCGTACGTCATCGTGCTCATCCGCGAGCACGATGGTATTGGTGCTCGCTGGCCTGCCCAGGTACCCGCCACCGTGGACGACCCACAGCGCATGACAGTGCAGGGGCAGACCGGATTCCTCGGCGGCTGAGTCTAGCGCCTGTCCCGGTGGTGGTACCGCGTGGTCCAGCAAGCGCAGGTGCGCGGGTGTGGGGTGGATCTCGTCTGGATCGTAGTTCGACATACTCTTAGAACGATCCAGCGGCGTGAAAATCAATCTGCTGCCTAACTTTAATGCTTTGATTTCGCGTCCCTGCGGTGCAGGTCTCCCCATGGACGGTACGAGCGGCATCGACGGCACGATCGCTCTCTGGCGAAGAACCGACCGGAAAAATTGGTACCTCCAGGTCTACGACCCCCGTACCCCGCGCGAGTACCGAGACTCGGCGCACACAACCGACGAAGTCGTCGCTCGCCAGCGCCTGGCTAACGCTGAAAGGCTCGTGATTCTCGGGGCCTTCGTGCCTCCGGCTGAGCACCACCAAGTCCCGGCGTGGCTCGATCTGTCACTGCGCACGGGCGGTCGCGGAGTTCATCGCCAGCACGCTGCTCTGGCGACCCACGTTCGAAAAGGAGCGCAAGGCGCCGACAGTCAAACGTGCGGTGCCACTCATGACGAGGCTTCGAGACATGCCCACGGACAAGCACGGGCATGTCATGGGTGTGCATGATCGTTGCAAGGCGCTCGACCGGACGATGGAGCTTGCCAAGATCCGAGGATATGTTCGGTTTCATGACCTGCGTCCCACGGCGTCCACGAGGCTGAACGACGAAGCGCTCCGCAACCGTCTCCGGTTTGTACCCGCCCCCCATTTGCCCCTTGATTCACCGGACCACAAAACCAAAAACCCGCTGAATCTTCAGCGGGTTTCCAGTCGGGGCGAGTGGATTCGAACCACCGACTCCTTGACCCCCAGTCAAGTGCGCTAACCAGGCTGCGCTACGCCCCGGGGTTACGGCCAAACCGACCGCAGTCCAAAAGGAAGCGGCAGTGTATCGAAACACGCGCGAACTGCAACCTCAAAATTCAATCGATTCATCTTCGAAGATTCACGCTCCCTTGCGACGGAAAACATCCACCACAACCCTTATTTCGCGGAATTTGTGGGCGCAGGCCCAAGGCCGGGCGCGGAAGCCTCCCACACCCGCACCGCAAGCGGAGCCTTTGCCCGAAGCGGCGACACACGCATCTCATAGCGCCCCGCGCGCACACAAAGCACGGCGTCGCGCGGTGCCAACAAGGGCGTCCGCGAGGTGACCGACTCCAGCACTTGCCCTTCGGAATCCGAAAGCACGACCGTCGCCCCCACCTGCTTTTCGGAAGACACTATCCCGATTCGTATACACCCATCCACGCTTCGCTCGATCGGCACTCGCTCGGGGGATTCGGCAAGCGTGAGAAAATCGGAAAGCCCCGGCGCGCAAAGTCGTCCCAATTCATCGAGCTGCTCTCGAGCCGGCTTGCTCTCGTCCACATCCGACGCGCATCCCGGTTCCAGGTCGTAGGCGATCGCCGCAAGCGCCGAATCCACCGGTTTGGCCAAGCTCGACGCTTCCGCCGTCGACTGGCCTTCCACCACGGAGTTCGAGGGGATTGCCGAGGACGCCGTCGATGCATCCCCCGCGCCCGGCCGGCACCCCAGCGCCGTCACAAGACAAACGAAAGGAAAAAGCCTTTCCATCACCAGCCGGTCTGGCTATCGACCGCCAGCAGTTCATCGACATTGGGTTGAATGACGATTTCGATGCGGCGATTTTTCGCTTTATTTTCCTCGGAATCGTTGGGATGCAGGGGATCGAATTCCCCGTATCCACATGCGGATAGTGTGTGAGCCGCTACGCCGTCCTCCACGAGAATCTCGACGACTTTGATGGCTCGGGAGGCGGACAGGTACCAGTTGGAGGGATAGTTGGAGGAACGAATGGGTTCGTTATCGGTATGCCCGGCGACCTGGAATTGGCGATTGGGGATGGTGCGAAGAATCGACGCGACTTCTTGCAAGGTGAGCTTGCCCCCCGGCTTGACGGCGGCGCGTCCGGAATCGAAGAGCACGTCGTTGGGCAGTTGCAGCACCATACGACCTTTTCGAATGTCCACTTGAAGCTGCCCGGCGTCGGCCATTTTTCGGAATCGTTCGATGAGTTGTTTCATTTGCTGGGCGCGACGTTCGGCGGCGGCTTGGGCGCGGCGCAGTTCCTCGAGACGCGCCTTGGCGGCTTCCAGGCTGGTGGAAAGGGCGCCTTTTTCTTGCAGGAGTTTGTCGACGTTGGCGCCCATTCGCTCGAGTTCGGCGCGCAAACTCGCGTTGAACGCGGTTGATTCATCCAGGTTTTTTTGTAATTCGGCGAGGTCGTGGTTGGCCCGTTCGGTGCGGGCGTCGAGGAGCGCCTGCGTATCGACCGCTTTTTTCTCATTTTCCTTCGCTTGAGCCTGAACATTTTGAAAATCTTGGGCGCATCGTCCCAGCGTGCCTTGGCATTGGGCCAATTCCGCGACTTTGGCGTCGAATTCGGATTTTTTGACGCAGCCGAACGTGCTGGAAGCGAGGATGGTGGTGAGGATGAAGAAGCCAACCCGACGCATGGGCAGGGTCTAGCATCAGGGTTGGGAAAGGAACAAGTTGGCGGGGGATTATTCGCTATTCTCGCAGGAAACCGTAAGATTCCAATGAGATAGCAGCGGGGTGCTCGTGAAGGTGGGTGGCGCGCCTCTCAAGTGCGCGCGGACGCGGAGGAACGGTTTTTTCCTTGGCTGGAGCTTCAGAGCAAGGGTTTGGTCCACATCCGCCGAGCCCGATTGGGTGTCTGGGGGACCTTCCTTGGCTCCAATGGCCTGTCCCACGAGCGAGGAGGGGCCCTCCGGTGTGGAGAACAACAACGGGACCTCCTCGGCGGTGTCGAGCCCGGCCTGCGTATCGGCCGTGGCCACAGTAAAGTCGATGCTGGTTCCGTTGGGGGTAGTGGATTCCCAAATCCATTTGGACCAAAGGTGGCTGGATCCGGGGGGGCACATTCCCGCAGCATTGTAATCTCGCGTAAAAACGCCGTTGTTGTAGTTTCCGAGGCAATCGTAGAAAATCGCCACGGAAGCTTTGGAATCCGTGGCCAACAAATCACAACTTGCTGAACAAAGATAGAGGCGCTGCGGGTTCGCGGGGTTATCGAAGTAGTACCCATGCTCAGAACCGCAAGTGGTGCTCGAACGCAACGGGAAATCGACCGGATTACCGCCGTTTCCGGGTGAATAGCGAACAGTGACGGCTTCCGGATCGGGCACGCCCAGCGAACTGCTAGGAATCATATATTCGCAGCCCAAGGCCTGTGCTCGAATCGCTTTCATCGCGGCCGCAAACTCGCTGGCGCTCCCACCGCTGACGATATACGCCTGCGAACTCCCGCCACTTACCGCAATCGAATTCAACCCGGACTCATATCCAACGCCAATGACGTAGGTCGGGATGGAAGGAAATGTGTCTTCTGTCCACTTATAACGAAGGGACGTATTGCTCAACGTCCTCGCAGTATTGTAAGAGTACGTGTGCCCTTGCGTACCTGACGCATTTTCGATGCCAATCGTCGCGGATGAAGCGTCGGAATACGTCCCCGACATAGACCCATATCGGAACGATATCTCCCCATTTTCGTGTAATACCGCCTCGAACGTACACGATCCTGTTTCCGACCAATGTCGAGCGTTTTTCCACGTGACCACGAGCCGTCGATTGGGTGCGGTACCCAACGTTTGATAATATACGTTTCCAACCACAACCAAGTCATCCCAGAAGGGCGCAATGACGCCGTTGGGAGTGCCAGAGTCCGGAAGACTCGTGTTGATATAGCTGTTACTAGGTGGAGAGCTACCCAGCGCCACAAACCCGTTGGTATTGACATAAAACTGCGTGTAATTGACCCCATAGTACCGATAGGTAAACCCGATATTGAAAGGACCTTTGGTTACCTCGTCTCCAGTCGCACCGGTTGCGGTTCCGGTCGTCGTCTCGAGAGCTTCATTACCCACTGTGACCGCAGGTGTCACGATGGCCCCTCCCGCCAGCCCATCCGCTGCCACCGCCGCCACCCCCGCAATCGTCGAGCTGCAGTTATTGGGTTCCCCGTCGGTCGCCAACACGACGACGACTTTGTTATTCGGGTTTGCGATGGCACGTTGTCGAGCGAGATTGATGGCCCCTTGAAGCGCTGGCACGGTTGGCGTTCCGCCATTCGGGTTGGTGCCGTTAAGAGAGGATTGGATATCGGAGGCCTTACCGGGGAGAAGACTCCAATCGACGGAAGGGGTCATATAGTGCGATACAGGGCATTGATCGCTTTCCGGAAGGGGGAAATAATCGAGCGCCATCGTGGTTCCCGCCGCATCGGTGGATCCCGCATAAGCTCCGAGCGCTTGTTTGACCGCATTCCATCGTGTCAGGGCACCGCCCGGACACGGCGGATTTTTTCCGTTGGCACACCAGGCCATCGAGCCGGAGCGGTCCAACATGACCACCATGTCCAGTGGAACAGGGTCGACACCCACGGAGGAGGAACCGCAATTGGCTTTGCAGGCAAAGCTGAGGTCTACTCGGTAATTGGCATTGCTTTGCACGAGGTTGCAGGTTGCCGGACACAAATGCATCGCTGCCGGGTGCGGACCCGAATCATAATAATATCCGTGCCCTCCGGCACAGGCGTCCTCATTCTTATGCTTGTCCAACGGGGTGGAAGCTCCCGAACCGAGACGGTACCCCACCGTAGTCGCGTCCAGATCCAGGTTACCGTCGGCCGGAGTAGGAAGCGGGTAATCGCAACCAATTGCCCGTTTACGGATATCCTCCATGGCGGCAATGAACGAGGCAGAATTACCCGAATCGGTGATATAGGCGGTACCCGTTCCGCCATTGGCCGCAATGGTATTCAAATTGGCCACCAATCCCACACCAATCACGTAGGTTTCGATGGGTTGGGTGTGGAATCGAATGGCTGTGTTGCTGGATAATACACTCGCGTTGTTCGAATGTTGAACGCCATCCGATCCGGAAGGGTTCTCGACTCCGATCGTGGCGGAAGAGCCATCGGAGTAAGTACCGCTAAGTGATCCATAGCGGAAAGATATATCCCCATTCTCCCAAAGCACAGCTTGCATTGGGATACTTGCGCTCGAGTTGCTATAGTGGGATGTATTGTACCACTGCACGATGAGATAACGGTTGGGAGCCGTTCCAAACGTCTGATAATAAATATCCCCGTTGACCCTCAAGTCATCCCAAAATGGGGCGATCACACCATCGTTAGGGGCGCTGGTGCTTGGGATGGTTCCGTTCGTATAATATGCGCCCCCTGGAGCCGCGCTCACCGTCAAAAACCCGTTGGTGCTCACCCAAAACTGGGAATAATTTCCTCCGTAATAGGGAAAGGAAAATCCAATGGGGAAGGGGCCGCCCGTGGCTTCGTCGCCCGTCACCTTCGTGGCAGTTCCTGTCGAACTAATATTCACAAAAGCCTCGTTGACGACCGTAGCGCCAAGAGGATAACCCTTGTATCCAGCTTGCGCCGCAGCAGAAACCGTGTTAATATCGGAGCCGCATCCATTGGGATCACCATCGGTGGCCAATACGACAATCGGTTTTCGATTTGTGGTGCTGGCCGCCCGAGCACGAGCCGCGGTAATGGCTCCCCGGAGTGCGGGAAGCGTGGGCGTCCCTCCATCGGGTTTATTGGCGGAGTCTCCTAGGGAAGTCGCAACCGCGGAAGCCCCCGCGGTCAATGTAGTCCAGTTCACCGAAGGAGTGGCGTATTGGGTCTGTTCACAGGTGTTTGAACCCGTAGGGAAGTAGTCCAACGCAAAGCCAACATTGTTAGCCGTCGAACTGGTGGTAAACGCTTTGATCGCCGTGGTGGTGACCGACCACCGTGAATTGGAATAGGGATCACATTTTGAAGTTGTATTCGGGCACCAATCCATCGACCCGGACTTATCGAGCATCAAGTAAATATCGAGTTCGACCGGCTCGACTTCGACCGTTTCCGTCACGCATTCCGTCGACGGCCCTGCGTCCACAGGTGTGAGACCGAGTTGCAGTCCGGCATCACTGCCCACGATACCCGCATCCGGATTTGTCATGCCGTCATCTGGCTCGTCGGGGAAGTCCTGGCAGTAGGGGTCACAGGGTTCGTTGTTGCAACTCACCGGGTTATTGCTCAAGCCCATGGGCCGAAGAGGGGATTTCATGCTCGCGGTGGAATCCCCCTGCTGGCACGGGCCCCATACGCCCGCGGAACACGTTTTCGTTCCCATGAAACACTTCGATTGCCCGGATGGCGAGGTACGAAGTTCGCCACAAGCCACCGTCTTGCCTTCCACACCGCAGGGGCAGCCGGTAGCATTGCGCGTGCAAGCGTAGCATTGGGTGGTCACAGACGGGTCGCCGTCGTCGCAGTCGGGCCCATTTCCACACCCAACGCCAAAGCCATCGCCATCCTTGTCCAGGCAACTCGAGGCCCATTGCTCCGCTGGTTCACCGTTGAGGGGATCTTCCGAAGCGGACGGCGACGAGCACGCCAGCCCCCAGAAAGTAAGCAGCCCGAGCAGCAAGAGCAGCGCAGGGGTCCGAAACGATGTTAGCTGGGCTGTTCGCTTGGTCACGAGCCACCTCCGAAACGACGGGCGTATCGTCATCATGGCACCTGCACCGCTTTCATCTGTCCACTCAAAGAAACAAACCACGCGTTGTATTTCCCACCATCAAACGAGGCAGTAGGAGGACCGAGAAGGTCATCCAAGGTAGAACCGTGAAATACGATGTTGGCAGCCGATGAGGGGATCAGAAACGAGAATTCTTCGGCGGAAAATACGGCACACTTATCGTCGAATTGACCGCCGAAGGAGAATTGAACGACAGGAATATCCACGGTGCCGAAACGCATGGCAAACGAGGCATCGGCTTGGGCATAGATGGAGTGTTTTTCCCCAAGGCGGAAGGGAGCAGAAGCGGGCGTGCCATCGAAAGAGGGAGGATCGCCCTGGGGGGTGCCGATTTTCAGGACCCAATCCGCTTCTTGGGTCGAGTCCAGGCCATCGAAAACAACCATGAAGGGCCCGGGAACGGTCAGCGCATTCATTTCGGCATTGAAGGCGGTAGCAAAATCCGTGGGGGTAGGTCCTCCAGCGTATAATTGATCACCCACGACCGCGGACCGAGGGGCATCGCAAGGATCCACGGGAACAACGATATCCAGCGTAACATCTTGGGCCGCATTGTCAGCTTCGGCATCCACGGGTGAATCCGGCTGCGCGTCACCCGATATTCCCCCCTGTCCTGCGGGGCCTTGGTCGGGACCTGCATCACCGACGCTTCCGCCCGTATTGGAACCACCGGCTCCCGCGGTTCCACCAGAGCCTGCGGTTCCACCAGAGCCTGCGGTCCCGAAAGGATTCGCGCCGCCCGAAGGCTTATCGTCGCTCGAGCAACCCAACGTCAGCACCAGTATACCCCAAGCTAGGATGCAACCATACACTCGCATCGGATTCCCTTCTTCGAAAATACAGGGCACGTCTTCATGCCTGCACAATTCGGACCGAAAATCTCTGATCCATCTGAAGGAATGCCTCGCTGCTTGTCGATAAGGGAGCGGCTAGCTGTCCGCAAAGAGTGCGAGGGATCGATCTTTTTTCATATACGGACACAACGATATGAGTTCAGCAAGGATGGACCACGACCACCCGAATGACGCCGCCACGAAACACGGTGAAAGGCTCAATGGGGTAAGTGGCACCCTCAAAAGTATACGACATAGACACTTTCGAACCCGGATACGACTCCGCGGGAAGGTTGGCCACGACCGCCACACCGTATTCGCCGGTCCCACTACCCTCATCGTATTTCCACCCTAATCCATCATGCACGAGTACCATTCCACCGAGGGGGGAGGAAACGGAAACACCAGAAATCCGTTTGCTTCCTTGGCTCTCGCAAGATTCGAAGCTCAGGATGACCTGTGCCAACGCCGGATCCCGGATCACCGTCGGAGAGACAGAGCCGTAGATGACGACAAAGGAATTTTTCCCTATGACGGGGATATCCCATTCCACGAGCCCTTCTTGCACTTGTCGCTCGAATACGCTTTGCAGCAAACCGTTTTTCTCTTCGATATCACGCACGACAAAAGTCCATGTTCCCGTGGGTATCCCTTCGAGATGGTAGCCTTCGGCAGGATCGTAGGCTGCGGCGTATTCTTCACCGAACGCCCATACGGCGACCTCGGCTGGAAAAAGCAGAGAGTATTCGCTTGGCCGGGTGATTTCGAAGGCGGGTGGATTCGATAGGAACAGAGAACCGCGAACGCTTCCCGTGGGCCCGTCATACGGCTCACCGTCGTTGCTTCCATCGTCACTCGTTTCAGAAGAAACGACATCGTCGGTGGGCTCAGAGGTGGCGTCTTTGGCGTCCGGTCGCGAATCCGGACGGTTTGCGTCTCCGCAAGAAGGGCTGGAGCAGGATGCTCCCAGGGCGTTGGGACGATCGTGCTCGGCACTGCACCCTTGCATGAGGGTGAGCATGGGCACGACTATCCAGGCGTAACGGTTCCGCATGCCGCGATTCTGTCATGAAACGTCAACGTACGCACGAAGACGATGGGTCCAAAGCACAAGATTCTGAGGCGGCCAGGCTCGGTTCGATGAATCGGGGTGAGACACCTGCTGGCTTGGCGGAGATGCGGGAGCTATTCTAGGCTCATGATGGTTCCGCAGTCCGTTGGAAACCCTACGCGCTCAGCAGGTATTTTCCGTTGGTTATGGGGGATTGGATTCGTCGTGGTCACCGGAGCTTGCGGTTCGGATGCCGAACATGATTCAGCGAATCACCAGGGAGGAAATCATCAAGGCGATTCCGGTGGGGAATCATTCTGTGGCGATCGGGCCTGTGACGAGGATGAAGACTGCGATACGTGCCCGTCGGATTGCGGGCTTTGTGGGCAAAACTCGTGTCAGCAAGGGCTGCGATGTGGCAAGTTGAGTTGCTGTGCTGTCGCCGCGGTTCCGGAAGGAACGTTGATGCGTGGACGAAGTCTGTTAGGGGATGATGCTTGCCCGTGTGATCTCACATGTTCCAAGAACGAGGAACAAGAACACGAAGTGAGTGTTGAACCATTCTGGCTGGACAGGCTGGAAGTCACGGTGGGACGTTTTCGACAGTATCTGCGAGCGGGAGCGCCCCATCCCGCGCCGCAAAGCGGGGCTTATCCCCCCTTGCCCGAAACGGGTTGGGACCCTTCGTGGGATATCCATTTGCTTGCTGCCGGCACCTTATCCGACGAGCTGGCCTGTCATCCTGGATTCCATACGTGGACCGCATCGCCGTCGGACATGGAGGATCGACCGATCAATTGCGTCACGTGGTACGAGGCGTTTGCATTTTGCGTGTGGGATGGCGGTCGATTGCCGACGGAATCGGAATGGGAAATGGCGGCATCGGGAGGGAAGAATCGCTTGTATCCCTGGGGCAGTGAGGCTCCTTCGCCGGACCGGGCCGTCTACGATTGCATGGTCGGCGGTGTTCAATGCACGCTGCAGGATATTGTGCCGGTGGGCAGCTTGTCGCGAGGAGCCGGGCGTTTTTCGCATCTGGATCTTGCCGGCAACGTGCTCGAGTGGGCTTTCGACTGGTTCACCATGCAGGGGTATTCTCCCGCGTTGCCGTGTACTTCCTGCGTGGCACACGCGCAGGGAACCGAACGCATCGTTCGTGGGGGAAGCTTTGCGCATACCCAAACCCGTTTGCGAGCGGCGGCCCGCGGGGGCCAGGACCCGTCGAAGCGAAGCAGCTATTTGGGTTTTCGTTGCGCTCGCGACCTGTAGGCACGACGCGCTAGCCACCGAAACCATATTCGTATAGTCACACCCAACTGATCAATGATAACATATTGAATTATATGATCAATTTACCGATTACAAAATCCGTTTTTGGGGTTGTCATCCTATACAAATAAGTAGAATCAGAATTGGATCATGGTTTGAAAAATGCTTTGGTGCCGCGGCGAGGCATGACCAACGCTCGAGATGCAGTCATGAAAAGTCGTCCTGGGAGAGCGGCACTGCGCTCAGCGAAAATCGGAAGTGGGGTCGTCCATCGATTCGGAAGCCGCAGCCGCCCGCTCTCTTGCACGAACCTGCAAAACCCCCGTTGACGGATACTCGTATCTGTGCATAATGCGCTCCCTTTCGTTTGCAGGAAGACGTGTCATGCAGACCCATCCCAAGATCACGGCTCTCGAAAAAGAGCAGCTTCGCCACGACTTGTCCCGTGTGATGCCCGGCGCAACCGTCCGCGTCCATTACCGAATCCGCGAAGGCGAAAAAGAACGCATCCAGGTATTCCAAGGGGTCGTCATCGGACGGCGTCGCGCGGGTGCCCGCAGCTCCTTTACCGTGCGAAAAATTAGTTTCGGAGTCGGTGTCGAACGCGTATTTGCCGCCCACAGCCCTTTCATCTCCGAAATCGAGGTGGTGAACCTGGGGATCGTCCGGCGTTCCAAGCTATACTACCTGCGCAAGCTGTCCGGAAAGAAAGCCCGTATCAAGGCTCGACGCGAAAACTAGGCGTTTCGCGCTCACCCTTGCCTTGGCTCACGCCTTGGCACCCTTGCTCTTGCCCTGGAGCATGTGTGTTGGTGTATGCTCAGCGCTTATCCTTCGGATGCGATTCTCCCTTTCCAACTACTCGCATCGATTTTCCTGACAGGTTACCATGCGAAAGCGACCACCCTTTGCGGGTGTCGATTCTACCAAGAGGATAAGCTGATGAGTGTGTGTTGGCGCTGTGGCGCACCAATCAATCCAAACGATAAATTCTGCGGTGTTTGTGCGGCTCCCATGGCGCAAGGTGCGCCTGGTCTGTCTGGTCAACCGCCGCAGCCCATGCCGGGACCGCCTGCCGCGTATTCTCCTCCTCAGCCAGTTGCTCCGGCACCGTATGCGCCCATGCCGGGACCTGCTCCGGCGGCACCGCAAGGCGTACCAGAACCTGCACCGTATCTGCCGCAGGGCGTACCGGGACCTGCACCGTATCCGCCGCAGGGCGTACCGGGACCTGCGCCGTATCCGCCGCAAGGCGTACCAGGACCTGCACCGTACCCGCCGCAAGCCGTACCGGGACCTGCGCCGTACCCGCCGCAAGCCGTACCGGGACCTGCTCCTTATCCGCCCCAGGGGGTGCCTGGACCTGCTCCTTATCCGCCGCAGGGGGTGCCTGGACCTGCTCCTTATCCGCCCCAGGCACCGCCGGGAGCTGCGCCCAATTATTCGCCGCCTCAGCCAGCACCGTTCAACCCACAGCCGGAGCCTGGTCCTTATGCACCCCAACCGGTGCCAGGCATGCCTCCGTATTCACCTCCCCAGCCCATGGATTTAGGGGGATATCCTTCCCCCGGTGCCGCGCTGCCCGCCGACCCCTATGGTGTTACGGGCACTCCACCGAACCACGGGCCGGGCCATGGTTCACCTCCGGCGCTGGCGGATATGCGCATCGCGGGAAGCGAAGCATTCGAAGCCACTGCCTTTTCCCCGGGGGGACCGGCTCCTTTGCCTCCCACCGGCGCGATGAGTCCTTTCCCTTCGCCCGTCGAGGCCCCGGCCATGGCTCCCCCGGGCGTCGCAGGTCCTTCCGCGGGCATGTATAGTCCGCCGCCCCATCCGGCGGAACCGTCCGCGGGTGTGCAGGGGCTCGATCCGATGGCAGAAACCAACAAAGCGGGTGTCGGCAGGATTCTGCGAGGATTTCTGTATAGCTTCCACACCAAAACCGAGGGTGAGTTTTGGCCGCTTTTCGCTGGGCAGAACTCCATTGGACGTGCGGACGCGGGTGAGGATCTGGATATTTTCATCGCGGATCCCACCACATCCTCACGGCATGCCACGATCATTTCGGAGGTTCCCGGTCGGTTTGTTCTGCAAGATGCAGGTTCGACCAACGGAACGTTCGTCAACGACCAGCCTGTCGGTTTCCAAGGATCCGTCGAGATTCACGATGGTGATCGAATCCGTCTCGGCGGGTACAACGCGGCAGTTCGATTCATCACACGATAGCTTCTGGATGACCGCGGAGAACACAGTCCATGCGAATACGACATCTCATCGTTGCTGCCCTTTGGGCGTCTCTGTTGCTGGTTCTGACCGGACCGGTTTTCGCGGCCCCCATGGCCCGTATCCTTCGCATCGATCCGATAGCGGCAACGACCGATGGCGCACCCGTTCTCACCCTCGTGGTCGACTTGGTGCAATCCAAACGCGTCAACGCGGTCACCGGTGAGTGTGCGGGCAATCTGGATTGCGAGTCCGAGAGACTCGAGAAACCCAAAGCGCTCTTTCAGCCATTTCCCTACCCGGAAGGCAACGCCAACTTTCTCGTGACCATCGATGGTTCGGCCTTTCCTACCAAGTACGTATGGAAAGGACGTTGGGGAGAAAATCAGCAAATGCCGGGGGTTGGGACCGCGTGGCTCATCCTTGTCGATGCGGGCGGCTCGATGTCTTCGCGAATTGGCGATGCGAAGGCCATTGCCAATGCGTTCGTCAATGCCATGGGTGCCAACGACATCATCAACATCATGGCCTTCGATGGTAAGCAAGTCGTCAAGGATTCCAAGTGGTTATCCGCGAGCCGCAAAGGCGAGGCGAGTGCTTTTGTCAATGGCATTGGAGCCAATTACGGGAGTTGGGGACGAACGCGTCCGCTTGCCAACATCATTCGCGCGGGTGTGAACGACGCCTTCAACGAGCTTGGCAACGTGGGCAGTGACATCGTCGTGCCGATGCATCAGGCTCTCGTGGTCATTTCCGATGGCGCGGCGGGAACCGATCCATCTTCGACGGGGCCTGGGGCATTGATGCTCACGCAGCATCTGAGCAAAGGCAGGTTTCCGGAGGACAACAGCGCGCTTCCGAAAACGCCGCTTCCTGTTATTTCGATTTGGTTTCCGCGTACGCAAATTGAAGAACTCGCGCAAAACGCGCAAGAGTTCATGATGAATCTCGCCAACCCGGAGTTTGGCGGCTTTTATACGAACGTGAAGGCGGGGGGAGCGGGACGGGCGCCGCAGATCGTCAATGCCGTGCGCGATCGTTTCAACCACATGCATATCGTCAAGTACCGGGTGTCATGCATTGCCTCCAACGTGCAGCAGACTTTTCAGCTCGTATTTACCAACATCACGCCGATGATTGGGGGAGATGCCACCTTCAAGGACGTTCCGGTGGGCATCGATCCGAGCACGTGGCCGTTGGACATCAACGTGCAGTACACGCTCGACCGGGCGAAAAAGAATCCCGTGCATCCGGGAGGAAAATTTCGGGTGTATGGTGACTTCTGTTGGAGTGGGGACAAGTCCCGCGCGGAAGTCTATTTCTTGCCGAAAAATCAACCCGCGCCACCGAGTGTCAAAGGTGGTGACATCGAAACCGCAAAACGCGCGCAGCAGCAGCTCATTGCGATGAACATGCGCGGCACGGCCAAAGAGGCTTCGGACACGTTCGTGGAATTCGAAGCTCCGAACGATGAAAAAATTCTGCTGGGCAGCGGTGATAAAGCGGTCGTACGCATGGTCATTTACGACAACAAGGCGCGTCGAGCGAGCGCCGCGGATGCGCAGCATATCCTCACGCTCAAAGGCTCCACCGCGCCGTTTCCTTTCCTATGGGTAGGAGGCGGAGTGTTTGGAGGCCTCGTGGTGTTGTTGTTGCTCGTGGCGATCGTGCGAGCGGGAGGAAGTAAAAAACAGCGACGAGCCGGGGCGGCGCCGCCAGCTCCGGTGGTGGCGGGATATGGCGCACCGCAAGCGCAACCCTACGCTGGAGCGGCTGCACCGGTAGCCCAACCTTACGCGGGGGCGGCTCAACCGGCGGCCCAACCTTATGCGGGGGCGGCTCAACCTGGAGCGCAGCCTTATGCGGGGGCGGCTCAACCGGCGGCCCCGGCTGCCAATGCCGGTTTCATGTACGGTGCCGGGCAACAACAAGGTTTTGGGCTTACGGGAGCCCAACCCCAGCACCAGGCTCCGCCTCCCAATCCCTATGCGGCACCGGGCATGGGTGGCTCCAAAGCCATCCTTTCGGGAGCGGCGGGCAACTTTCCAATCCCTGCCGGTTCCGAAGTGTTCGTGGGTCGGGATTCCGCGCGTTGCCAAGTCATTTTGCAGGAACTTCGCGTTTCGGCCACCCACGCGGCCGTCCGTTTCGACGGTAGTCAGGTGCTGGTGCGGGATATGGGAAGCAACAACGGCACCTCGGTCAATGGCACTAGAATTCCCCCGAATATCGATACCCCGGTTCCCGTGGGATCCATTCTTCGCTTCGGACCCGTCGAGTTTATGGTTCGAGTAGAGTAGTCTCGACGGGCCATGGTCATGCCCGTGAATCAACCACAACGGGTTTCGTTAGCAATCGCATCTTTGTCCGATCCTGGACTCGATCCAGAAAAGCAGGTCAACGAAGACGCTTGCGAAGCTCGCCAACTTCCCATCGGGACACTGCTCGTCGTTTGTGATGGGATGGGGGGGCACGTGGCTGGAAAGGAAGCCAGCGAAGCGGCTCTACGAACGATTTTCGACCAAATGCAAGCCGCAAGTCCTGACGCTCATCCTGGGCTTGCGCTTAAAAACGCCATTGCTCACGCGGGGAAAGTTGTCTTCGACCTGGGCGGCCCCTCGGCGATGTTGCGTCCTGGCTCGACGGTAGTCGCGGTGTTATCTCATCCCGCTGGGTCGGAAATCGCCCATGTGGGAGATAGCCGTGCTTACTTGATTCGGGATTCGCAGATCCATCCTCTGACCCGGGACCATTCGATGGTGCAGCAAATGGTGGACGCCGGATTGCTCACGGAGGAGGAAGCGAAACACCACCCGGATGCCAATAAAATCACACGGGCGCTTGGAATGAGTGCGATCGTGGATGTCGAAATCCGTCCTTCTCCTCTCGCTCATCAGCAAGGAGATATTTTTCTATTGGCCACCGACGGCTTATGCGATCTGGTGGAGCCTCACGAGATGTTGAGCATGACGATGCAAGCTCGTCAGGTGGGGAGTCTGGACCAGGCGTGTCAGCAGATGATAGCCCTTGCGAACTCGCGGGGAGGTCATGACAACACCACGGTATTGCTTGGTGAAATCCTGAGTTGTCCCGCGTGTTCGGAATCTCGTTCGCGCACCCTCGTTACCGATGATCCGATTGCGGTGACTGGCAGCGCAGCGGTGGCGGCCGTGCCTGGCGCGATGCTTCCCACGGTCGTGGATGGCAACGACCTGGGCGTCTCGATGCCAACGTGGGTGGATAATGGCACGGCTCAGGATGGGCGGGCTTCGGAAGCCGAGCTGCTTCAACGGCGAAAACTGACGTGGTTCGTGGTGGGAATGGCGTTGATGGTTTTTGGGATTGCCGCGGTCGTCATTTCGGTGTGGTGGGCCTGGCAGGCTACGGCATCGGAGGAAGATGAAGTCGGTATGCGCGAAAAAGCGAGTTTTACCGTCGTGATGGCGCGGTCCATGACCGAACGGTGCCGTGAGTGCGCTGGTACCGGGCCGGACGCAAGCGGGATGATCGCCCAACGAAGGATGCGGTCCTGGATATCCGATGGGTGTCCATCGACTGACGGAAATGGGTATTTCACATGATTGCAGGCTTTGGAAAGCAGACGATTGTTCTGGGCAGTGCTGCGGATTGTGACATCGTGTTGGCGGGGCCGGGCGTGGCGCCGCAGCACGCGCGCATCGTCCACCAGGGAGCAGGGCAACTTTTGTTCGTTGATGGTGGGGCAGGGCCATCTTTTGCCGGCGGGCAGATGGTTCCCAAAGGTGGCAGCGTTCCCTTTGATCTTCGAACTCCATTTGCGTGCGGTCAGGTGGCGATACCGCTCAACCATCCCGCGATTGCGTTGATGTTGATGGAGCGAGGCAGCGTGCAAGCGCCGCCGGGACAGATCATCGTTGGACGGGATCCGGCGCGCTGTTCGCTCGTCATCCGACATGCTTCGGTTTCCTCACGTCATGCGACGGTGATGCTCGATCGGATGGTGGTCGTGGATGAGGGGTCGACGTCGGGCACCTATTTGGGCTCCGGTCGCATTGCATCGGAAACGCCAACACCGGTGGACCCGAACGGGGTGATAGCGTTTGGGCCGGTGGTGGTACCGGTGGCCACGTTGGGACAGATCGTGCAGGCGATGGCGGGGGTGCAAGGGCAACCGATGGTTTCCCAAGCGGTTCAGGCGGCGCAGGCATCCTTCGTTTCGCAGGCGATGCAAGGGCAAGCGCCCATGGTATCGCAGCAGGTGCCGGCGCCGGTCTCGGCGGGGCATAAGAAAAATCGTACGGTCATCGGCAACCTGGACTTTCAAAAACCTTTTCAGACGATTGGACGAACGCCGGACAACGACATCGTGCTGTCGCATCCGCAAGTGTCGAGTCGTCATGCGGTATTGGTCAAATCTGGCAATCAGGTATTCATCGAAGACCGTGGCAGTGCCAACGGCACCTATGTGAAGGGGCAGAGAATCGCTCCTGGTGTGAAAGTACCGGTGCAGCACGGTGAGCGCATCTACCTGGGTCCGATGCCGTTGGTCATCCACATGCCCGAGGAGGGAGGAGGGCAGCTTCTCATCCCCGACGTCAGCAAGTGGCAAGGCCGTCCGCTTTATGAAATCGAAGCCTGGGAATTATTTCTCGAGGTACCCGATCGGGATAATCCATCCACGAATAAGGTATTGCTGGACAAGATTTCATTCAAGGCATTGCCTGGCGACATGATCGCGCTCATGGGGCCCTCGGGTGCCGGAAAAACCACCTTACTACTAGCCCTAAACGGATACTTGCCCCCTTCGTCGGGTCTCGTTCGAATCAACGGCGAGAATCTCTATGCGATCTACGACAACTTGAGGGGTTCGATCGGATACGTGCCGCAAGACGACATCGTGCATCCGGAGTTGACGGTATTCGAAGCGGTTCGTTACTCGGCTCGCTTTCGGTTACCGCCGGATTATTCCGATGAGGAGATCGATCAGCGAGTCGATCAAACGCTCAAAGAGCTTGGTCTCGAGGGGGTTCGTAACCTTCAAATCGGCAAGCCGGAAAAGAAAATTTTGTCGGGGGGGCAGAGAAAGCGTGTCAACATTGCGCTGGAATTGGTGACGGATCCGGTCATCTTGTTCCTCGACGAGCCCACCAGCGGGCTTGCGGCCGATGATACGACAGCGTTGATCAATCTTCTTGCGGACCTGGCGAAGGCGACGGGCAAGACGATCATCATGACGATTCACCAGCCGGCGAAAGACGAGTTCGAGCGATTCAATCTTGCGCTCATCCTCGGTTATGGGGGTGTGCCCATGTTTTATGGTCCGACGTCGCCGGATGCGTATCGCTTTTTCGGATCGTTTTTGGAGACGCAGGGCAAGCCGAATACGGTCGACAATCCCCGGGATATGTTTGACATTCTCAACCAGCGGGAGGGACCGATTTACCAGCAAATGCTGGCGCAAAATCCCAATACGCCGCGGGGGGCGGCACGGCAATACGCGGCCAAATTATGGGAAGCGGAATACAAAGCGAGCGCGGTATACCAAAAGATGTATGCGCCTCCGCGAGCGGTTGGCACGGGAGGGGGGCAGAATTATGTGCCACCGGGGGCGCCGAAAACCAAAGGGCAGCTTCGTCTGCTCATGTCTCGCTACTTCACGGTCAAGTGGAGAGATCGCTCCGGCACGGCGATCATGTTTTTGCAAGCGCCCATCATTGGCGTTCTGCTCGCCCTGGTGTTCGGTGGGCAGAAGGATTCCATCCCCTATTGGTGCCTGGGCGCGCTGCAAGAGCTTTCCAAACGCGCCGGCCAGCTTGGCTCCACGGGGGACTTGCTCAGCAACATGCAGGCCACGAGAGACAACTCCGCGGCCGCGTTTTTTGTCGTCGTGGCCGCCGTATGGTTCGGAACCTCCAACGCCGCACGCGAAATCGTAAGCGAGCGCGCCATCTACCTGCGGGAAAGGATGGTGAACCTGAAGCTATTCAACTACGTGGCTTCCAAATACATCCTGCTTTGCGTGTTTTGCGTCCTGCAATGCACCATGCTGCTCGGCATCGTTTTCTTCTCCTTGGGATTTCACGGAGGGATCGAAGCTTTCCTCTGGGAACTCAGCTACTTGAACGCCGTAGCTTTCATGTCCGCAGCCTTGGGCTTGCTACTTTCCACGATGGTGACGTCCAGTGAGGCGGCTCAGGCCCTCACGCCCATCGCGCTCATTCCCCAGGTGGTTCTCGGCGGACTCATGGTTCCCATGACCACCAATCCCTTGCTCAAATGGCCGATGCTCATCATCCCGGCGCGCTGGGGCTTTCAGGGGCTCGTGGCGCACGAGCGCAAGGCCATCGCGAAAGACCCCGCTTGGCTCATCGACATTGGAAAGCCGGACATCAACAGCGCGGCTGACTTCGTTTCCGCGGGCAAGTTCGAATGTGCGACCGCGCAAATCGCTGGCGACAACTTCAACGGTGCCTGGGGCTTCACCGACTACGACCTGTTCTGGGTTCCTTTCGCGGTGATGGGAGGCATGACATTCGCCACGCTGATCGCGCTACTCATTATCCTGAAACACAGAGATCCTGTGTAATTTCATCAGGTTATAACATATCCAACCCCTCGCTCCCACGCGAAACGTTGGTTTTTGCTCATGGGCCATGCGTTGGCGCACATGGTTGGCTGGGCATATTTCGATTCCTCAGGTCCTGGGGGAGGCCGACCAGGGAATAAAAATAGATAGGGGCCCGAGGGGCGGCAGACTTTGATGAAAACGTAGTTTTCCGTCGAGACTTCTCGCTACGTGCGGTTTTCTCCCACAATGGAGTATGGTAAGCACCCGATAGATGGGAGCACAACGGCGAGCGAGCCACGAGCTTTCATCGAATCGCTGCAAGGAGAACCGTCATGAAGCGCAATGATCAATGGTTGAGCTTTTTGGTTTCGGGCTTGATGGCTTGTGGTGGGAGCACGCCGCCGCCACAAGAACCCATCGTTCAGCCTCAACCTCCTGTCGCGGAGCCAGCGCCCGAACCTGAGCCCACCGACAAAGCGGAACCTGACAAGGCGCCTGAAGAAGAAGCCAAACCGGAGCGCAAGGAGCGCCGTCCTCTTGCCACCTATAACGATCCTGTCGAGCCGGTTACGGTTGGCTTCGATGGCGCGGTCATTCGTCTCGACGGCGGTGCGGAGATTAGGATTCCAAGCGGTTCTCTGGCATCGCCGCGCAACATCTTGTTCACGGTCAATAAAAAACATAAGGGAGATCAGGGGCGATTGGGTGAGGTTTACGCGTTGCAAGCGCAGGTACCGAACCAGCAGGTGCAGGTATCGAACGTGCGCGCTTCGCAACCGTTGTCCTCCAACGGCGACCCATTCATCCTCAAGCTACCGATTCCGGGGCAAGGAGACTCGGCCAACTTGGCGGTCGAGAGTGTGGAAGTGGATGACAAGGGTCGAGGCAAGAGCACGTGGACGATCGTGGCGCGCACCAAGCTCGAGACATCCGATTCGGGCAACAAGGCGGTGTTCGAAATCTCGCAGCTTCCTGACGCGCACGTACATTTGACCACGCGCAATCCTTGATGGGTGCCGTCACGGCTGTGCCAATAGTTTTCTAACGGTCTTCTCGAGTTGCTCGATGGAATCGGCTCGCAGTATTTCATCGGCTCTTCGATCATCGATTTTTTGTCCTGCGAGTCTTTCGCTCCACCCGCCGGCGCCGGTCAGGGCCACGATGGGTTTTCCGAACATCCAGGCGTAGGTCATTTCGTTCAGCGTGCCGGAAGCGCCGCCGATGGCGACCACCACATCACCGGCCAGCACGTTGGGCATATTGCGTGCGAAGCCAATTCCTGCGGGAAGCACCACATCGAGATAAGGGTTGACGTCTTCGAAATCGCTTCCGGGAAGAATGCCGATGGTCAAGGCGCCGGCACGTTTCGCGCCTCGGCTGACAGCTTCCATGATTCCGCCTCGGCCGCCGGTGATGATGGTGCCGAGTCGACCGAGGGCTTCTCCTGCGCGTTCGGCAAGGTCGAGGACATGCGCGGAAGCTTGGGCGTTTCCGATGACGGTAATCTGGGAAAAACGAGGCATGAATACTGCCTATGGCAGAGCGTGGGAAAAAGGTAGCGCCGTTTTTCGTGTGTGCGAAAAAGCGGGGAACCGTGTTGATGTTCGTGGAGCCGCAAGCCGCATCCACGACGCGATTGCCGATCAGCAGGCGACAATCGTTGGAAGGTGTGCTACCCCGCGCATCCCATGCGATGGTCACGAGCTTTCATCCCCACGATCAAGGAAGCCCCTGCGGATGCCACCAATGCCAGCCATATCTATCTGACGCGCGGTGGATTCGTTCGTCGGATAGGTGCGGGTATTTACGAATTTCTGCCTCTTGGTCTGCGTGTACTTCGTAAGATCGAGAGCATCATTCGGCAGGAGATGGATGGGGCTGGCGCGCAGGAATTGCTCATGCCGGCTCTACTACCCGCGGATTATTTCCGGGAAACGGGCCGCTGGGATGTATTTGGCGACAACTTGTTGCGTCTCAAAGACCGCAAAGGCGGCGATTATCACCTTGGTCCCACGCACGAAGAGATCATCACGGATCTGGTTCGTCGAGAGGTGCGTAGTTACCGCGATCTCCCGAAAAATCTTTATCAGATTCAGACCAAGTATCGCGATGAGCCTCGGCCTCGCGGGGGGCTATTGCGCTGTCGCGAGTTCGTGATGAAGGATGCGTACTCGTTCGATGTGGACGAGGCGGGAGCCTTGGCAAGTTACGAGGCCATGCGCGGCGCCTACATCCGCATTTTCGATCGACTTGGGCTTACGTATCGCATGGTGCAAGCGGACTCGGGTTCGATGGGAGGGTCGACCAGTGCCGAATTTCAAGTGCTGACCCAAAGTGGGGAAGATGCGATCGGGGCTTGTCATCTCTGTGAGTACGCGGCGAATCTGGAAGTAGCTTCCGCGCGTGAACCCGTGGACCAGCCTCCGTCGTCGATGGCGCCGTACCAAAAGGTTCACACGCCCAACGCGGGAACCATTGCGGAGGTCTCCGCTTTCTTGAAAAAATGCCCTGAAAAGTTCCTTAAATCCATTTTGTATCAGGTCGGTGGCGAGATCGTGATGGTCATCGTTCGCGGCGACCATGAGATCAATGAAGTCAAGTTAGCTCACGTGCTTGGCGTGGGGGAAGTCCTGTTGGCGGACGACGAGCAGATCAAGCGTGCCACGGGCGCTCGTGTCGGATTTGCGGGACCTGTTGGTTTTCAAGGAAAGATCATCATCGATCGCGATGCGGCGGTCGTTCATGGGGGTATTACTGGCGCGAACGAAGACGATTACCATTTCGTCGATGTCGAGCGGGGTCGAGATTTCCAGGCCACGGTCGCCGACATTCGTTCGGTGGTGCAGGGCGATCCTTGTCCGCACTGCGAGAAGGGAAAAATCCAACTGTTCCGCGGCATCGAAGGCGGCCATATTTTCGTCCTTGGCACCCATTATTCCGCGACCATGAAGGCCCATTTTTTGGACGAGCATGGCAAGGACAAACCCGTTGTCATGGGGTGTTATGGAATCGGTGTTTCTCGTCTCGTGGCGACCGCTGTCGAGCAGCACAACGATGAGGATGGGATTTTATGGCCGATGGCGATTGCGCCCTATCAGGTCCACGTCATCAACACGGGTCCGGATGAAAATGTGCGACAAACTGCGGAAACGGTGGTGGGCGAACTCGAAGCCTTGGGGATCGAAGTGCTGTGGGACGATCGTGCGGAGCGACCGGGGGTGAAGTTCAAAGATGCGGACTTGGTCGGTATTCCTCTTCGTCTAACGGTGGGGAGCAAAACGCTTGCGCAGGGATTCGTCGAACTCAAACCGCGCGACGAAAAGGATAATAAAAGAGCGGAATTGCTGCCGGTGGGGCAAGCGGCCGCGACGGTGGCCGAGCGGGTACGCGCTTTGCTAGCAACCTCCCATGATGCCTAAATGGGTGAAATGACACGTTTTACCGGCAACCCAGCTCCAGCTTTGCTACAAAGGGCCCATGAAGGAGTCCGACAACCTCGATAGGCTGGACCCCATTCTTGGGGATCGGGATGCCGAACCGTTTTGGCGCTCCTTCGCGCACTTCTCCCACTTTGTATGGAGCGGTTTCACGTTCCGCAGTTTTCTTCCCCTGCTTGCTCTCATCGTCACCGTGGTGGCGGTGGCCATAGGCTGGTGGGACCTCGTGGATTTGAACCAATCCTTCGATGGACTGCTAGCCTTTCTTTGGCTTTTCATGGCGTTGCTGATGTCGTGGCGCGTGCAATTTCGGCGCGACATCGTGCTCATCGTGACAGCCATTTGGGGTGGGTTTCTCATTGAATGGTGGGGAACCACCACGGAGTTGTGGACGTACTTCACGCGAGAGCGTCCGCCACCCTGGATCATTCCGGCATGGCCTGTCGCAGCGTTATCGACCGAACGTCTTGCGTATATGCTCGATCGGGCTTTTCCGCCCACGCGCGCGCGACCGTGGTGGATCCTTTACGCGCTTCTGATCCCTGGGTTTATCGTGTGGATGGGCGACTTCATGTCCCCTTCGTGGCACATCACCTCTTCGCATGTGGTGCTTGGCATCATGCTCGGTGTAGCGGTCAGCACGAAGACGCCTCGACGAGATGTCATGCTTTTCGTGATGGGAACGGTTCTTGGGTATGGGCTGGAGAGGTGGGGGACGACGCGAGAGTGTTGGACGTATTACACGCGGGAAACTCCTCCCTGGGTGACCGCCTTCGCTCATGGTTTTGCCTCGATCGCCTTTTTCCGCGCCACGCAGGTATGCCATACGATAGCGGCGATGGTGATGGGGGCGATTCGTTCATCGCGTGGTTCGAGCTTCGCAACGTCTTCGGTGGTCCCTTCGTCTTCTGACACATCCGAGCAGGCGGCATCTTTGTCGTTACGCGAAAACGGTTCGGTATCCTTATCTGGTGGTTGATATGAATTCCAGCGTGTTGTCTGTTCGAATCCGGCCACCATGGCAGCGACTCATCTCCAACCCCTCGTTTCCGAGAGTATTTCTTCGGCGTCGGATGGACGTCCTACAACCCTGAACGCATCTCATGACCGATCGAATCGAGATCACCAAGATGGACCCCATCGTACGAGAAGGGCTTGAAGTCTTGCGTCGAAGTGGCGCGAACAAGGCGCTTCGGGCCACGATTCAAGCTGTGGCTGCCGTGGCGGATGAAACGACGGAGGAATCCGTGGCGTACCTCATCGCCTGCTACCAAGGGGCGAAGGTTTTTGCCGCCGCGGGAGACATGGATGCGGCGATTACCTTGATGAATACGGTACCCAGACAGGTAGCGGAGCGACCCGAAAACGCGTTGATACTATCCACGCTCGCCCTCGAGGTCGGCGAGGGAATGCGTCGGCTTGGAGCGGTAGATACAGCGGAAAAGATCGTGGGGCTCGGCCATGAGTTGCGACGACATCAATTTGGCCGCTTTCATCCACGAACGGGGTTGTCTTCGCTCTACGCGGCGCGCATCTGCATGGATCAGCGGCGCTGGTCGGACGCTCACAAGTATTATGAAGCCAGCGTCGTGGGGTTGGGGCCTTATCACCCTTTCAACGCGGCAGCCTACGCGGAGCGCGCTTTTGCGGTACAGATGATCGCTCCGAATGCACGGCTATTTCCCGAATTTGTGATGTCCGCACCGCGGCCGTATTGGCGAAGACTGGTGAATTTCATGGCCGGCACCACCCTTCAGCTTCCCCTCGACTTACGTATGGCGGTGTTGCTCAACGTGAGTTGCGAGATGGAAGAAACGCTCGAAGACAGCGGCGATCTCTCGCGGCCTTTGTTGGTGACCGCATACCAACACGCCTGTACTTCGAACGATGAACGTGGTGAGGAACTCGAAGAAGTGTTGCAAGAGCGGGGTTGGTGTGACGACCAAGTGCGCATGCCACCGACTCTTCCGGAAGCTGGATCGGATACGGAGTCATTTTGGACCGCTCCTGATCGCGATGACGATAGTCGACCGATGGACGCGTTAGCTATATCGTTCAAGCTATTCGAGGGAGCCGCGGAGGCATCGGCGGGGCGAAAATCCTCGGCCATCGATGCTTTTGAGCGCGTACGCGATGCGAGCGACGAGGATACCATCGAGCATTGGGCGGCCCGGGGCTGTCTTCAGCTTCTCGACCGCGGGTGGAAGCTCCGGCACAACCAATTCAAGCCGGAAATACGTGCCATCGAAGCGCTTGCGTTATCCAAGCTTCCCAAAACAACGCAAACGAAGTTGCGCGGCATCGAATTATCGGTTCGAAAAGGTTCCCTCGATGTCTCGTTCCTTGGCGCTGAACTGACCGAAGCGCAGCAGAAGCGAGCGGCCCAAGCGGTTCAATCAGCCCTCACATGGATTACCGACCGAAGCGAAGAAGCTTCATGACTCACCGGAATTGTTGTGGCCATACGCTCCGAGCAATGCCACGGTTCGCCCATGGATAAGCGTCTTGCCATGCTCGAGGACCTCACTCGCTCCGGAAAAGCGGATGCGTTTGCGTGGTATGCTCTCGCGTTGGAGTACAAATCCAAAGCTCGATTCGACGACGCCATGCAGACTTTTTCGACATTACGCGAAAAGGAGCCTGGATATATTCCCATGTATCTGATGGCTGGATCCATGCTGATCGAACTCGGCCGGGAGCAGGAAGCCCGTGCTTGGTTGACCGACGGTATCCAACGGGCGGAGGCGGCGAACAACGCGCATGCCCGCGATGAAATGGAGGCCCTTCTCGACTCGATATCCTCCTAACCTATTGTTTTATTAGCTGAATTTCTATAATCCCGGGAAACGATTCGGTCCGCGGGATTCGTGGGGTTTGGGGCGCTAAAAGCTCTGGTGGCAGGAGACGATGACGTGAGCGATACGCGCGAGGGAGCATCTCGTGAAGCACGATCGTGGTCGACCGCGGATCGTGTTTTGGTGGCGCTGCTCGCGATCGTCGGCACGTTTTGTTTGCTTCAACTTTTGTGGATGAAGTACGGCCGCGACCAGGGCATTTACGCGGTGGTGGCCGATACGGTGTTGCGTGGGGGCATGCCTTATCGTGATGCGTGGGACTTCAAGCCCCCGGGTATTTTCTTCGTATACATCATCGCCCATCTGCTTTTCGGATCGAACGAATGGTCCATCCGCGCGGTCGAGGTGATGGCGTTTCTGTCTTTGGTTCCCATCATGGGGACGCTTGCGCGGCGATTTTTTGGGGATGCGCGCGTGGGCTGGGTGGCCGCGGTGCTGTCGATATGGATTCAATCGCAACTCGAGTTTTGGCATACGGCGCAACCGGAGTCCTTTGGGGGGGTGTTGGCGTTGGCGGGGCTTGCGATAAGCACCCATCCCTCCTCGCTCGACAACCGGGGACAACGTTGGAAACCTTGGGTTCTTGGGTTGTTGGCGGGATTTTTCTTCGGTGCCTCGGGTCTCATGAAGCCACATCTATTTGGCGTTGCCCTCGTCGCCGCCACGCACGCGGTCTGGACTCTACGCAAGTCGGGTCATGGTTGGCGCCGACAACTCGCGGCCTTTTCAACCATCGGTTTCGGCAGTGTCATACCCATTGTTCTGTGCATCGTTTGGTTTGCCGCGCGAGGCGCCTTGAGCGATTTGCATCACACCTTATTTGTATTTGCTCCGTGTTACGCTTCGACCACGTGGAATCAACAGCAGTTTTTCCATTATCTTTACGCTGCCGCTTACCGTGTCACCGGTGGATATTCGGCCATTGTCGGCATAGGAATGGTGCTGACGGCCGTGTGGGGAAAGCGAACAACTCGGGAACGCGAAGGGTTATTGTTGATCGCTTTGGCCGCGTTGCCACAAGTCCTTGGCATCGCCATTCAGTCGAAGTTCTTTGCGTATCACTTCGGGGCCACCTTTCCCTTTTGCGCCTTGTTTGCGTCGGTGGGGATTTGGAGGACGTGGCAATACGCGCAACGGTGGCCGTGGCTGGGTCCCACGCTTTTCGCACTTGGCACCGTGGCCGCCGCCGACGCTCGCACCGCTACCGTCGATCTATCCGACTCGTTTTTGCAACGAAGCTTCAAACGCACCCGCGCCATGCTTTTCGAAAGCAAGGAGCAACGCGATCGCATCGACGGGGAGCTATACACCGTGGCAGACGTCCACTACGGGGCCAATCGGCGCGTGGCTCAGTGGCTCGAGCAACATACGTCGTCGCAGGACACGGTGTTCATCTGGGGCTTCGAACCCCATATCTACGCAGCCTCTGCACGGCGTCCGGCTTCCAGGTTCATCTACAACGTGCCGCAGCGGGTGGCCTGGGAAAACCAATGGGCTCGAGACGTATTGATGGAGGATTTGCGGAAGGACCCGCCCAAAGTCATTGTGGTGGAACACGGTGATATTTTCCCGATCGTGACCGGTAATCACAGCGATTCGGCTCATGCGTTGGCGTCTTTTCCCGAACTCGAACAATGGATGGAAACCTATCGGAAACAAGATAGGATCCAGGACTTCGATATCTTCGTTCGTGAAATAAATGCTACGCCATAACCTTCGGATGCGAACTGGCCCTGGAGGAACTTCCCCATGAAAAGCCTACCCATCGTGCTGAGTGGTCTGTTGTCCGGATGCTTGATGATGCCACCGCCCCAAGCAAGCACGGGCTCCACCAACCCATCGCAAAACAATGCACCCACCGAAGTCACCCCCGAGGAGCCTGCCTCTCCCACGCCGTCTGCAACGGCCCCCGTACCTTCTGGACCGAGTGTCGTTTCCGTCAAGCTTCGCAATACGTGCGGCAATACTGTGAAGCTATTTTTCGGAAGCAAACCGGGTTTCAGCAGCGGCCGTTTCGATTCGTTGGGAGGCAACACCTCTACGAACATGCAGCTCAAACCTGGAGACATGGTTTGGCTGACGGACGAAAACCGAAAAGAGATCTCGTCAGTAACGGTCGCGGAATCAACCAGGGAAATCGAAACGACCTGCGACGGGATTCGACAGAAATAGGATTCGATGGATGGCAAAATCACCCCTCACCACGGGGTTCGCGCCCCGTCGCCACCGCTTGGGGAAAGACCAAAATAATCTATAAATACACATAGTTATTCATTGCTCGACACATGCCTCCTCGAAGAGCTGGTTTGCTCTTTGGTCCTGGAACGGGCAATTGGGGAATGGGGGGGTGAGATCAAAGAATGCTGGACGACAGCCATGAGAAGGGGTTTGGTGGTGTGGGCCATGATAGGCGTTCCGACCCGATTTTTTGGGATTCACACCACGGCCATGGCACCTGATATCATCGAGTGTGCAGAACGCCCCCCAGGGAATGAAGCGGATCGAAACGTGGGCGAGCGGGAGAGTTGTTGATGGAAAGCAACGCATTTTGCCCGCATTGTGGCACTCCCATTCCCCTGTCGGCCAGCGAATGCCCATCCTGTCAGGAACCGGTGCCTGCCGCCAAGACGGTGATTGGCTACGCCGGGCTTCCCGATGTGGACCCATCTCGGGAAAGCTCAATGCAACCGGTTCCCGAGGCGCGTTCATCACCCCACGCGAGCAGGGAACAGGCTGAAGTATCGCCTTCACGGTCGGTGGAACATGGGCAAGTGAGCCCGATGGCGCACGAGCCCGATTGGCAAGCACGGCAACGAAAGCGGGGTGGCACGATGCCCATCCCTCAGCCGAGCGCCCAGCCGACTCCACCGCCGATTGCCTTCGAGGGGCCACCTCCTTCTCCAGCCGCGATCGATGCCGTGGCTGCGGTTCCCATCGTGTCGATCGACGCGGCTGCTGCTAGCGCAACGACCCCCAAAGACCCGGCTCCCGAAGCTTTTGTGTACGGACAACCTGCCTATCAATCCGCGTTGTCCTCCGCCGGTTCCGACAGTGCCGTTTTATCTCCCACGGACACACGAAAGGGGTTGGTATGGCGAACGGTCGTCGGAGGTGCATGGGTCACGGAGGCGCTGTTTTTGGTGCCGATGGCAACTTGGTATGTGGCCCTTCATCTCTTGTTGATGCACGAGCATGGCGCGGCAAACCTGCATGAGAGCGCGTGGATGACCTTCGGTGTAGCCACGGGAGCGCTTGTGACTGCACTGCTGCTATGGCTCGTCGGCTTGTCTTGTCTTTCGGGTCGTGGGTGGCCACGCGTCTATTCTGTGCTTGCCGCGGTGGTTCACGGGGCATGGGGCATCACCACAATCACACTATTTACACGCAGCTATGACAGCGATTCCATCTGTTGGTTGATTGCTGTTTGCGTTGGCTCGGTGTTGGTCTCCTTCGCGCTCGCGGTCTTGACGCTTTCCGGACATAAGTGGATTGGACAGGGACCGGTCAACGGCCATGCTCGCGCCATCCCCTATCCATTATGGGCTGGTCCCTTGTTGCTCGTCTCCGCCTTGGTGCAATTGTCGCGCGAGCTTTGGAAGCTCGTCCTTTTATTCATCGAATACAACACATATTCCCGGTTCTCGTCTGCCGTCCGCGAAGTGTACGGAGGCCTACCGCTTTTCATCGTTGGGATGGGAGGACTCGTCACTGCCATGCTGATCATCGTTGTGTCGATTGCGTTGATGCGCCGCTCCCGGTGGGCGGTGGCGCTGGGCGGTGGCACGGGTTTGTTGCTGCTTTTGGTCAACGTGGCTGCTGGAATCGTTCTGCTTGCCACCTATGGCAAGGTCGTCAGGTACGGCTTTTCGTTCACACTTCTTGATATGGGCGCCGCCTCCATGTGGCACTTTCCCGTTTGGTTATCCCTCATCGCGGCGTTGCGATTCAGATTCCGTTTGCCGGCCTATTTGCGCGATGCCCCTGCCAAGGACTCGAACGGAAAACGCCTTTCCCTGTTGGAGATCCTCGTTCCAAAGCAAACATGAATCAGCGCGTCTTCCTGGGGATTGTCCACGCGCTTTGCACCACGATCGTGCTGACATCGATGGGTTGGACTACCTTGGCGAGCGCCCACGATACAGGGGATCTTCGCTGGCTCGATGAATTCATCCCGGAACAACTCGAGCGTCATCATATTCCCGGTGCGACCATAGCGTGGGTGGAAGAGGGAAACGTGCGATGGCTGCGGGGGTATGGCGTAGCCGATCGCGAAACACAGCGTGCGGTCGACGAACGAACGACGTTTCGCATCGGGTCGGTGACCAAACTATTCGTCTGGACGGCCTTATGGAAACTCATCGAACAGGGAGTCATCCATCTCGACGATGACGTCGATGAGCATCTTTGCGGTCTTTCCACTCCAAAGCGTTTTTCGATTCCCATTCGAATACGCGATCTCATGAACCATACGACAGGCTTGGAGTCGCGTCGTCGTGGCACCTATACCGACCACGAGGAGGAATTGGTTCCGCTCGAAGCATGGTTGGGCAAGGAAATGCGTGCGCAGATTCGTCCTCCGGGGCGTATCGAATCGTATTCGAACTTCGGCACGTGCCTGGCTGCCCGCGTGGTGGAATGCAGGGAGGCAATGAGCTTCCAACAATACTTCGAAACACGAATTTCGACACCGCTGGGACTGCGGGACAGTACGCTCGAGCAACCGTTACCTCCCGCGAAACAGGCGACGGCGGCTCGCGGCTACCGCGGGCGCGGCGACGCATGGGTTCATCATCCTTTCGAATTCATTCGTTTGGCTCCCGCGGGTGCGATGAGCGCTTCAGCACGAGACATGGCGGCTTTCATGCTCGCGTTGCTCGGTCATGCGCCTCATTGGATGAGCGCGACGACCCTGACTTCGATGCTTCAGACGAGCCACGCTCCAAGTTCGTACCTCGGAGGAATCGCGCACGGTTTTTTCGTAGGGCGTCGCGGCTCGTTACGGATCCTATGGCACGGCGGAGATACCCTTGTTTTTCATAGCTTGCTCATGCTGGTGCCCGAACGCGGCCTGGGCGTATTCGTTTCGTATAATGCGCAGGGCGGCGCGCAAGCCTATCGCGAGTTGATGAGCGCCGTCATCGATCGCCTTGACCGCACACCGTCGGCTACGTCGGCTCATTGGATTGTCCCCTCTTCGATCGAGGGTGCGTATCGTTCGAGCCGGATAGCTCAGTCGAGCTATGAGAAGACGGAAGCATTGATGGGGGATCTGGAGATTCGACGATCAAAAAACGGAGTCACCGCGGCCAACCAATTTTGGGTTCCGGTGGCGCCTTGGGTGTTTCGTCAAGAGAACGGTGATGATTGGCTCGTTGCGGAAACCGGAGCGGATGGAACGGTCGCACGTGTTCGAAGGGCGAGTTATCCCATGCAAACCTACGAGCGGATTTCGCTCCTCGAAGCCTCGAAAACCCATCGTTCGATCGCATGGTTCTTGTTTATTTTGCTGCTGACGCCCCTGATGTGGCTCCCACGCGGTGTTCGGCAAACCATCGGCGCTGGCAGTCCACGGCGAAGCCTGCTCATCGGTGGAATCAATAGTATTTTCGGTATGTTCCTTCTTGGCCTCACGGAATATATGCTGCGGCAAGGCACGGACCCATGGCTTCGAGATCCTCCCTGGACCGTGTGGGCAATTCGTTTGTGTTTGTCGTTGTTGACGATAACCGTCGCCACGGGACTTTGGATGGTCTGGCTTGGTTGGCGTCGGAATTGGTGGTCACGGTGGCTGCGATTTCACTATGCCGGGATGGTGATAGCCGGTGCTTTGCTATGGACCTTTGCGCATCATTGGGGCTTATCCTGGTAGAGGATCGCAAGCGCGTCTCGCCTCTAACAGTTTGTAATTATTAGCATTTATTGCAACTAGGAAAACCTGAAAAGGGAGTCCGGCGAGCGGCTTCAAATACCCGAAGGGGTATAGGTGGGTTTTGGTTTTGGCTTGCCCCCGGGTCTTCCGCCGGCCGGTTTGGTGGTGGCGGGTTTCGGACTGGCCGCGGTTTCGCTTTCCTTTTCTGTTTTCGAAGGAGCATCGACGGCGGCGTCTTTGGGCGTATCCGCGGCGGCTTCAACCACGTCGGGGGGCGCGGCTTCAGGAGTCTCGGTGGGTGTTGGCACGGGCTCGGGCACCGCGGTGGTTGGGGTCGAATCCAGCGCTGCATTCGCACTCGAAGGCGTGGATTCCTTGCCTGATTTCGAGACGATGAGACCAAGGACCAGCACCAGCGCGGCAACGGCCACGACGCCCCCCACGATGAACATCATCTTTCGTTTTCGCTCATCGGGATTTTTTTCGAGGTCGGTGTCGGGCAAGGAAGGAAAAGCTGCGGTTGGCGAGATGGCCGCAGGCGGTTCTTGCTTGTCGGAATCGACAGCGGCCTCCACGGACGTTTCGGGTTCCGGGGAAGCTGCGGAAAGCGCGGGTTCCGGGGTCTTATCGGATTGCGCAAGCTGGGCTTCGGGCGCCGGCGCGGTTTCGGGCGCTGGTTTTTCCGGAGCAACGGGCGCGAAGGGCTGTTCGAAAGGATTGGAAGAAACTTCGGGCGGGCTTTGTCTCGCGGCGTCCTGCGCCAAAGCTTTTTCCGTGCGTGCGGCGTCGAATTGGGTAGGTTCCGACGCGGGGTCCGACTTTGTATCTTCCGCCAACGATGCGAGTGCATCCAGGGGCATGGGAACCGGAGGGAGATCGGAAGGTGGTTTCGAAGGTGGGGAAGACGGTTGTTTTGGCGCGGTCACGGGCGCATTCGCGGCTGGTGGCGGTTTTCGACTGCTGGGGGGCTGTTTGATAGCGATCCGCGGCGGGGGCACCGGAGGAGAAAACTGTCCTGATACTTCTTCGAGCAAATCCTCTTGTTCTTCCAGGTCATCGCCTTCGCCAATGTCCACATCGACATCGACACTCACGGGGATGACTTCGGGTGCCGTAGACGAACGGGTCGCGCTGGCGGAATCCTCTTCCCGAGGCTCATTCAACGACGCGCGTTCGATCGCGGAGCGTCGGGTTTCCAAGCTCGATCCCACGAGTTCCGCCAGATATGCCCCTACTTCTTTGCGGGTGCCCACTTGTGCTCCCACGGCTTTTCGAAACTGCGTCGCCAAGTCCTGGAGCGAAGAAAACCGGCTATTGATGGTTTTTTGAAGGCACCGTTCCACCACGTCCGCCAGCGGCTTGCTGATGGCTGGAGCAATCCCCATCGATGCATCGTCGAGCCGTGGAGCTTGCTCTTCGAGCACGCGCTTCGCGACGGCCTCGCCAAGTTTGTCGTCCGTAGCCCCATCGACGACCAAAAACAGCGGTTTGTTGGTCAACATTTCCCACAGCACGACACCCGTGGCAAAGACATCCGATCGGGCGTCGATTTTCTTATCCGAAAGCAATTCTGGGCTTTGGTAGGCAATGATTTTTTCGTGACGTGCGAGCGAAGGAATTCTTCCGATCTCCGTGGTGACACCTGGTTCCATGAGGCGAGTCTCACCCGAGGTGGTGACGAGAACGGCGTCGGGAAGCAAGCCACCGTGCATGTTTGCGGCCAATTCCGGTTTGCGCAGAGCCGCGCCGATCAAGTTGACGAGAGCTTGAATCAGATCGGTGGCGATACGAAACACGACAGGTTGGGGGATGGGGGCATTGCGCAAGCGCGCGAGTTGAATCAAAGAGCGCAACGGTTCGCCTTCTTGGTATTCGGAGACGATACCGACGCGGCCCGAGGACTCGACCCTGTCGATGATCGGAAGGGTTCCTGGCCGTGTGACGCCTTCCCACACCGACGCGGCGTTGAGAATCGGTTTTGCGACGGCATCCTCGTCGCCGGGGCTGACGACGATCCGTCGCATGGAATAGACTTTTCCGAGATTCGGCGGTGCGGTAGTCATACAAGCCCAGGAAGAACCGTATTCCGCGCGCGAAAGAACGCAGATCAATTCAAACCGGCCAAGCTGCTCCAAACCACCGATTCGAGAGGGGGTTGCAGGCCGTTCCGAGAAATCATCCATGGTAAATTCCTGATCCTCATGGTCGCACGACACCATTCGAAGCGATCATGAAGGAACGATACTTGGAATTGGACACGCAACCGGTCAGCAATGTCAAGAAATGCGGCGCAAACAGCGAGCATGGAGGGCAAGGAAAACCGAGGTGCCATGGTTCCCACCGTGCCGAATTCAGCGCAATAGGGCGTCCAACGCATCAATCGTGCTCGCCAAATCGTGGGAATCGTCGCTCAGGCAGTCACACTCGTTCCACTGGTCGAGTCGTTCATCAAGGCTCGGGCTGCGGCCTCGGAGTTTTTCGGCTTGCGAAAGGCCATCTTTCACGAGTTGGCGTGCGGTCGTTGGGCTGATGGCCAATAAGGACCGCGCTGCCTCGAGCGAGTGACGGATGTCGATCATCACTTGTTTGTCGTGCTCCACCAGCACTTCCCGCTGGTTGACAATACTCAAAGATTCCAGGTACTTGGCGAGACCTTCGCAGGCGAGGGCTGCCATCTCGGTGGGACCTTTGCGGATCTTTCGAACGAACGATTCCAACTCCAACCGTTCTGGAGCACGCATCCCTTTGCATACGTTGCCATCCACGTATTGCTCCAACACGTCGGCCACGCGAAAAATCGCCTCTTGCACATCCGCCGCCGACATCGAGGCATCCTTGATGACCCAATCGTTTTCGCTCGTGACCAACTGACTCAACTCCGACAGCGCCTTTCGAAGCTCCAAGGATTGTTCGAGCGTGTTCTTATACGAAGGTACGAGATCGGACCTTTCCACATTCACGCCGAAGATCTCGAACACGGTGGACGCCATCGCGAAGATCCCGTCGCCCAAAGCCTGACGGCTCGCATCGAGTTCGCGCAGCGCAAGCTCGAAGTTACGACGTTCGATGGCGATCGCGATTCGCAAATCGAATGTTTCTGCTTGCTGTGTGAGTACGCCGCCGAGCGTTCCCAGTTGCTCACGAAACAACCCCAACATGGTCGATGAATCTGGAATCTCGTCCGCAATGGCTTCGAAAGCCTTGTCAATCTCATCGATTTCAAGATCCTCGAGCGTGGGCGCGCCTGCCGGTGATGCCTCCTCGAAACACAAATCGAAATCGTCACCGAAGTCGAAGCCTTGGTTGTCCAGCGTGGAAGGTCGCTCGGAGTGTCGAAGCATTCCCGAGGCATGCAGATAGGAACATAGTTTGCGAATAGCGCGGAAGGTCTTCGCATGCACCTCTACGAACGTGGCTTCCGTGATCCCCGCCTGCAATTCATCATGATCGGTCAACGATAGCTTCGCATTCGCAAAGTAGTCGTACAGCGTCTGGTCCAGCTCCGCGAGCTGTTCCATCGCCATGATACACATCTGCAAGACATCCGATGCCACGGTTCGCTGCCTGTGATCGGAGACCACATCCCGAACGCGCTTGATCAATGAACGGGCATGTTCCTTCATGACATCAAAGCAGTTTTCTCATGCGGTCTTGTTTGCCCTTTGCCGCGAACAAGGGTCCAAGGCCCTTCATCGTCTCACGAATCCTCGACATGGCAGCGCTTCATTACCTGCGCCGGTACTCGGCCTCCATAATCGTATCCCAATCCGCATCATCCCGCTGGCTCTGCAACCGAAACACATAGGCTCCGGGTTCGAGGAATGTGTGCGAATAGCGCACTTTCCCGCCAGGTTGCTCGAGTACAAACACAAGCTCGTTTTCCTTCCACGTCCCACGGGCTGGCTGCCTCGGGGCAAGCCCCATGGAATCGAACCAATATAATACGTACTCCTTCTCGATATCGTCCCAGCCATACACCCCATGCCCCACGAACGTCTCCCCCCCATCCCTTTGTTCCACATAATCGGATACCAAAAAAAAGCCGTCCGCCACCACCGTGTTCGAAAAACGTCCCACAGCCATCCCCGCCGAACCCCATGCCGATGGCGCCAGCCGCACGATGCCTTCCCAATTGCCTACCAGGGTATGAAGCTTCTCATGCTGTTTTCCTGGTTGCGGTCTCCAGTTCATCGATACAACCTCGCTTATCCTCGTGGCTTCCAGTTGACCGGCAGCCTGTCCTCCCATGATAGAACCAATCGCATGGCGGTAGACGATCCTTCTAACTGTCGACCCAATCGGTGCCGTATCGCAACAGCCACACGGTTCGGGTCATGGTTTTCGTGCTTCATCGCCCTCGGTTGCTCCGCGGCCCCCGTTACCTCACCGCAAAATCCACAAGCCACCTTGGCACTGCCCGAGGCTGCGAAAACCCTTTCTCTGGGACGACGGCAGGTGGCTGTTGCCGCTAGTCCGACTCCTCTGCTCGAACGCCTGGCTTCTGAAGTCCAGCAATTCGGAACGGTATTTTCTTCTCGCGAAGATACGCCCGTATACCACCTGGCCTACGAGGTGAACGACACCTCGAAAGTCGATATCCTTGCGAGTTACGGAGCCATTCTGAGCCACACGCATACACGTCGACGCTTGCTCGATGTGGACCTACGCGTGGGTTCCTACGAACTCGACAATACGCATCCGCTGATTGATTCCGCTTATTATCAAGGCAATGCGGCGATCGCCTGGGACGACGATGCTCATGAATCCCTGCATAACACCCTCTGGTGGGAAACCAACCAAGCCTATAAAAAAGCTTGTAAGGAGCTTATCGAAGTACGCGCACAACGACAGATCGACGTGGCAAGCGACGATCAATCCAGCGATTATTCCGAAGAAGCACCGCTTGTCCACCTCGAAGCTCCCGTTGCACTGACTGTCGATCGCGCGGATTGGGAACAGCGCGTTCGATCGTTGAGCGCCTTGTTTCGGGGACATGAACACATTCACCAGGGCTTCGTTCGTTTCGAACTGACGACCACGAACCGCTCCTACGTGAGCATGGGGGGACATCGCGTGCAGACCGGAACAACCCACGCTCGGGTGTCCTTTGGAGCGTCGGGCATCAGCGATGACGGTGACGAACTCACTCGTTCGGATGAGATCGATGCGCACGACGTTTCGGGATTGCCGAACGATGAGCATCTTCGTTTTCGAGTTCAACACATCATCGAGGATATGGAAGGCCTGGCGAAAGCCCCGAAAGCAGAGCCCTACGTGGGCCCGGCCCTTGTCGATGGCAAAGCCGCGGCCGTGCTATTTCATGAGGTCTTTGGGCATCGCGTGGAGGGGCATAGACAGAAAGGGCAGATCGAAGGACAAACCTTCATCGATCAAGTGGGGCAACCCATCATGAATTCCGTGTTCGATGTGTACGACGACCCCACCGTAAGTTCCGTCAACGGCATCGATCTCAATGGGTTTTATCGCGTGGATTCCGAAGGGGTTCGAGCGCGACGGGCTCAACTCATCGAAAAGGGTGTATTCGTTGGTTTTCTCATGTCTCGAATGCCCATTCGCGGCATGGCGCACTCCAACGGCCACGGTCGTCGTGAACCAGGCTATCGAGCGATCGCGCGACAGGCCAACTTGATCGTCGATCCATCGCGGGTCACCTCGAGAGAAGCGCTGGAGCGTGCATTGATCGATGAGGTGAAACGTCAGCGCAAACCTTTCGGGCTGCGCATCGGTGAAGTCACGGGTGGTTATACGACGACCCAGCGGGGAGATCCGCAAGCCTTCGTGGTCGAACCGGTGATGGTATATCGCGTATATCCCGATGGACGACAGGAGTTGGTCCGCGGCATCACGTTGGAAGGCACGCCGCTTTCCCTGCTGAGTCATGTGCTCGCGGCGGGTAACGACTTCGCGGTGTTCAACGGGTTCTGCGGGGCGGAGTCCGGGGAGGTCCCTGCTTCCGCCATCAGTCCAAGCTTGTTGCTACGACAAATCGAAGTGTCCAGACAGCCCGTCAGCGGTCAACGTCCACCGCTGCTTCCCGCTCCGCAGATCGCTCGTTCGTCAGGGAGGAAGCCATGAAACAGCGATTCATCAAGGCGCTACGAATCGCTGCCGCAGGTATCGGCACCGTTGCGATTCCCATCATTTCCCACGCGCAAATCCCTTCGCATCCCATCAGCGTTTCGCCATGGGTCTCACCGATGCAGGATGAAATCGAGCGTGCCATGTCGCTCGAACTTCCAGGCATGCCTCGTCCCCACTACATCATCGCAACCCTCATCGAACAACAAGAAGCGCTCGTCGAAGCCAGCCTTGGAGCGGTCCTCCAACAGCACCAGGATCGTTCCAGGGTTTTGAAAGTCGAAGTTCGCGTGGGCGATCGCTCCTTCGACAACAGCAATTTCCTTGGAGGCTCACCGCAAGCCATCGTGGTTTGGCCCGCTCCGCTCGATGACGATCCGCTCTGTTTACGACGCTTGCTTTGGCTTGCCGCGGACCGTTCCTACATCGGGGCGACTGAATCTTATGAAGCCAAACGGGCGCATCGGGAGGCGATGACGATCGAACAGGACCGCATCGATGATTTCTCTGCGTCTGCAGCCGTGAGATTTCGTGGTTCATCCGCTCCCGTTGTTCCGCCATTGGATCGGCTCAGCGCGTTGGCCACGGCGGCATCGTCTGTTTTTTCCAATCATCCCAAGGTGTATCAATCGCGCGTTCGAATGGCGGTACGCTCCCAAGCGCGAACCCTGCTTGATTCGGAAAATCGGGTCATCGAAGACAGCGCGTCGCTTGTCGAAATCGAAATCGTTGCGCAAACGCAAGCTCGAGATGGGATGGAATTATCCGATCGGCATGCATTCGCTTCCATTCATTTCGATGAGATACCTACCGAAGAGACCATGGTTCGTTGGGCGCGAGAACTGATGGTTCGGCTCGAAACGATGCGCGAGGCTGCCATCGTTCAACCCTATTCGGGGCCGGTATTGTTCGAGGGAAGGGCTTCTTCGCGACTATTTCGAACCCTGTTGGCCGAGGAATTATCCGCAACTCCATCGCCGGAGCCCACCGAGGGTCAGGATACATTGGGCGCTTTGGCCACACGAAAAGGCTTTCGTATTTTGCCGGTAACCTTCGATGTCGTGGATGATCCGACAGTGGATCGAATCGCGGGTCTTCCGGCCATCGGCCATTACCTATTCGATGATCAAGGAGTGCGGGCCCAACCCGTTCACGTGGTGAAAGAAGGCATTCTCGACATGCTGTTGTCGTCGAGAACGCCATCGAAGACGGTTGCTATTTCGAATGGTCATGGGCGGGCTGGTTGGCTGGGCGACGCTCGCGGACGAGCAGCGAACGTATGGATTCGAGCGCGTGATGGTCTGTCTCGCGCATCGTTGCGAAACGCATTGCTCGAGGCCGCGAGGAAAGAAGGTTTGGACTACGGAATCATCGTTGCGGGTTTTGAAGAATCGTCTGGAATCGAAGGGACTTCTTTTTCGCTTGGACGACGAGACAGCCAATGGCCGCCGTCGGCGGAGGCCTATCGACTGTACCGGGGCGGGAAGCTGGAACCGATACGGGGGTTGACGATCCAGGGGCTTCGTCCTCGGGATCTTCGTCGTATCGTAGCGGCGGGGGCGGATGCGAATGTGTATTCGTATCGCGCCTCGGCGAACGCCGTAAGGGCATTCAACGACAGCGTGGGAGAGATACCTACAACGATCATAGCTCCTTCGGTATTATTTCCTGATGTCGATGTGGTGGGAATGGCTCCTCCCTATCCTTTGGTTCCTGCTGCGGCGCCTTGAGGAAAAAATATCGACGTGTCTGGGAACAAGATCGCCCCATCGATGTCTTGGTTCGATACGCCTGTTTGAAAGGAGCCGAGGATGCGAGCATGGGTGGTTAGTGCGGTGATGTTGATGGGGGCTTACGGACTTTGGATGTCCTCGGGGATTCATCGAGAGGCGCCTTTGGTTGAGCATCGGGGCATGACAGCGGGGGTAGTGGCGATGGAAAATGAGGTGGCCCTGGCTCCGGACGATGCGCAGAAGCTGTCATCGTTGTGTCAGGCTTATCTTCAGCGAAACGCGCCAGGGCTTGCTCTGGCGGCGATTCATCGCGCGCCTTCGATGGTCCAGCAACAGCCGGAGATTCAGCATCTTTGGGCGAAGGCGTTGTTATATGAAGGGCAAGCTTCTGAGGCGCTCGACAAGCAGCGTTTCGTTCTAGCCGCGTGTGAGAAGCAGGAGTGTTCGGCGTGGCTGGTAGCGTCGGCCGCGAGGCAGGAAGCGTTTTTGTCGGCCCTTGTCGATGGGGGAGTCGAGGACGTATTTCGCAATCCGGGGCAAGCGTTTGAGGCGTATCGTTTGATCAGTGGCCCTATGGTGACGGTGATGGATAGCGAGCGTCAGACGGTCCAGTGACACGACAGGCGGTGGCGGGTGGATGGTGGGGAGAGCCGCTAGCGATGGGTTGTGGCATTACTCTTCTGGTTCTGCGGGTTCGTGGTCGTGGGCGTGTTTGTTGTTGGTAGCTTCGAGCCATTCGAAAGCCATATCGACGACTTCGACGCGCGTGGAGGGAGCGACATATTCATCGTCGGAGACAACGGGCAGGGCTTGGAGTCTGCGCGTGAGGGCTTGCCGCAAAGGGGGGGCGAAGCGGAATACCTCCCATTGTTTTTCAGCTTTTGGGCCTACGAGGGCGACATGGGCCATGGCGACGGGGAAAATCGTGATGGAAGGGGCCGAAAGGGACCAGAGCAACTGGTCTTGGGCGAGGGGTTCCCAGCAGAGTGGGTGGCGTGCGCGCAGCAATTCCCCGAGGTAGCAGCCGGCTACCGAGGCGATGAGGGCGTGGGTATGGGGTGAACCTTGAGCGCGGGCCTCGCGCAGATAGTGATCCAGGACAGGAAGGGTTTCGGTCTGATAGTCAAGAGCAATACCGAGATTCTTTTGCACGTATTGGACACACGTTTGCGCACCATCGACAACCTCGATGGGTACGGGCGTATTCGTTGATGAACGGTCCCAACTTGAGGTATTTCCCATGGTGGTCCACCATGCTTCCGGATGGGTAAAGACGCAATGGTCGAGCGGGCGGACCGAACTGACGGCAATGGACATTCCTATCCATCACTTTTCCGGCACGGCGACACACCTGTGCTAGGATGGCAAACCTTGTAGGCGATGCGCATTGCAATATTTTCAGACGTCCACGCGAACTACGAAGCCCTCAGTGCGGTTATCGAGGCCTACAAGCGTGAGGAGATCGACGTTTACTACTGTTTGGGAGACACCGTGGGCTACGGTGGTTCACCGAATCATTGTGCGGAGTTGGTGCGCAAGCTTGCGTCCAAAACGATTTTAGGCAACCACGATGCGGCGGTAGCTGGGCGAATGGACTATTCGTATTACTACGAAGCTGCTCGCAATGCTTTGGACACGCATGCGGCGATGCTCAGCGGTGAAAGCATGAGCTGGCTCAAGAACCTGCCGTATCAGGAACGCTTGATCGATCAGGACTTGCAGCTTTGCCATGGTTCGCCGATTCGTCTCGAGGAGTTCGAGTATATTTTCGCGCCGGAACAGGCTCGCGAGTGCTTGTCCATCTGGGACGAATTGCAGCACCTTACGGTGATTGGTCACTCTCATCTGTGCAAGGTATTTGCTCTCGACCAGGATTCGGTCGAAGAGCTACCCGCCACCGACTTGGTGCTCGACCCCCATCGCAAATACATCATCAGCGTCGGTTCCGTGGGACAACCGAGGGATTACGACAACCGTGCCAGTTACACCGTGTACGACCTGGCCACGGGGCGATTCGAGTTCAAGCGCATCGAATACGACATCGAAACGGCGGCGGACAAGGTATTGAAAGCGGATTTGGAGCGCAACTTCGCGCACCGGCTGTACATCGGCGTTTGATCCTCTCGATCGTCGTTTCGTCACTCATCCAGCTTGACCGGTAGAACCCCTTTTGCCATGGTGCGCCGCGGAGAGATGACCGAGAGGCCGAAGGTGCCTGATTCGAAATCAGGTGTGCCCGTGAGGGTACCGCGGGTTCGAATCCCGCTCTCTCCGCCAGTGACTATCAGCAAAAAGTGAGTTAGGAGTTGGTTGGCTGGTGTTCCAGCCATGGTTCGCTTGGGAGAGATGACCGAGAGGCCGAAGGTGCACGACTGGAAATCGTGTGTACGGAAACGTACCGTGGGTTCGAATCCCACTCTCTCCGCCCTGCACGCCGCGTGACGCAAACGCGGCGTTTTTCATTTCACACCCTTGCTTTTGAGGCTCGCGGTTCTCCTCGCATCGACCCTACGGAAGCGGTAGGCTCGACCGCAATGCGTGTGCGTTGGCTCATTCCATGGCTTGCCATCTTTGCTTGCGGAGGACCGCCGTCGGCCACGACTCCCAGTTCGTCCACGCCCGCGACAGAGCGTCCCAGCGACCTGACGAGCGATGAACTCCGCAGTTACGATGCTTACCTCGAGCGATTTCGCTCGCCCTGCGACAACAACCAGTCGTTGGCGTCGTGCTTGTCGTCTGCTCGGTCGTGCTCCTCTTGCCGTGCCGCCGCGCAATTCGTAGCTCGTTCCATTCGTTCGGGATATACGGCCAAGCAAGTGCAAGCGCGCTATCAGGCTCGCTTCGATCCCGCTCTCGTTCAGATCATCGATGTGCGGGGAGCCCCCAGTCTCGGTCCTGACGATGCCCCTGTCACGATCGTCGAATTCGCGGACTTCCAATGTCCTTTCTGTGCGGTTTCCGCTCCTTTGCTCGATGCGCTCGTCGAATTGTACACGCCTCATTTGCGCCTCGTTTTCAAGGACTTTCCCATCAAGTACCATCCCAATGCGCTATCCACTGCCCAAGCGGGAGTGGCAGCGCATAACCAAGGCAAGTTCTGGCAATTGCATCATCTGATGTTCGCCAACCGTGAACAGCTCGATCCACCGGACATCGAGCGGTACGCCCGCAGTCTCAACCTCGACATGCAGCGCTTTGTTTCGGATTGGGAGTCTGCAGCGACAACCCAACGAGTCGACGCCGACTACCAGGAGGGAATCAGGCTCAATGTCCGAGGAACGCCATCGTTTTTCATCAACGGTCGCAGCTTCGACATCGAACTTTTCGATTTTGGTGGTGAAGACTTGTTGGCGTGGATCGAACTCGAAATCGAGTTGACGACCGGAAAACCATATCAAAAGTAGGAGTCGTTCATGCGAGGTGTCTCCGATGTCTGCGGCTGCTTTCCCACGGGTCTTCCCTACCCTGGAATTGCGCAACTCGTTCGCACCACCTTGCTGGGAGTCGTCCAAGAACTCGATGCATCCCTGCCGTGGGTCGCCCATCCCATCGTCATGATCGATACCGAAACGACAGGTCGTAAGGCATCGGAAGATCGGATCATCGAAATCGCCATTGTCAAAGGCCGTGATGGCGAGATTCTCAGTCGCGATTCCTGGCTGATCAATCCAGGATGCCCCATCCCGGAGGACTCATCAGCCGTTCACGGAATTTTGGACGAACACGTCGAAAGCAAGCCATTTTTTGCGGATGTCTGCGACGAAATCATCGAAAAACTCGAGGGAGCCATTCCTGCCGCCTACAACGCGTCGTTCGATCGCGAGTTTCTTCTCGCGGAAATCCAGCGTTTGCAACGTCATGATCTACGCGACGTGCCAGCCATACGCGATCGCGTCGTTTGGATCGATCCGCTCGTTTGGGCCCGTCACCTATTTCAAGAAGAAAAATCTCGTAAATTATCGGCGATGGCCGAACTGCTTGGCGTCGAAATGGAACGAGCGCACCGGGCCACGGATGATGCCAGCGCCGCTTTGCGTCTGATGTACAAGATGGCCGAGCAAAACCGTGTTCCCTCGGCGTATGGCGAATTCATTCAAGAGCAAGTTCGCCTGTCGCGCATCCAGGGAGAAGCGCGCAGTGGATGGCGCAGGTCTTGAGCCCATTCGCAACGAACACCATCGATTCGCATCCAATACAGTCATGAATCAAGATCCGTCAGCGACTCCCACGCTGACTCGCTACACGCTTCGAGTCGAGGGAATGACATGCGCCGCATGCTCCTCTCGCGTTCAACGTAAGCTCGACAAACTCCAAGGGATTGAATCGGCATCTGTCAATCTTGCGACACACCTGGCTACCGTCATGGCCAAGCCAGAATTGGGAGAGGAGCAGATCCGCGCATGCGTTCAAGCAGCCGGATACGGTGTGGAAGTCGTGCGGCACGAGGATACCGCCGCGGCTTTGGCGCAACGACCGGATGACCGCCCTGCCCTTCGTCGACTCATTGTCGCTGGCGCGCTCGCCGCTCCCCTCATGGTCCTTGGCATGGCGCATGTGAATGCGCCTTGGTCTTTCGCTTTGCAAGCCATCCTTGCTTTCGCGGTCACCTATGGAGCGGGTTGGACCATTCATTCCGCTGCCGTTCGGCGTGCGCTGCATCTGGATACCACGATGGATACCCTCGTGAGTCTCGGTTCCACCGCTGCCTATGTCTATAGCTTGGCCGCGTGGTTATCCTCCGATTTTCACCATGTATACTTCGAAACCGCGGGAGGCATCGTCGCGTTCATTCTCGTCGGTCGATATCTCGAAGCCCGGTCCAAAGCTCGCGCCACCGACTCGCTTCGCTCTTTATTTGCCATGCGGCCGACGCGGGCCACACTGCTTCGCGGCGACGGTGAGGCGGTCGTTCCCATCGAAGTCGTTCGTGTGGGCGATCGAGTCCTTGTCAAACCAGGAGAACGCATTCCGGTCGACGGCATCGTTCGCGAGGGCGCAACATCGGTCGATGAATCGTTATTGACGGGGGAAGCGATGCCCGTTGACAAACAGTCGGGCGATGCAGTGCATGGCGGTACGATCAACGGTTCGGGTTCGATCGTGATGGAGGTATCGTCTGCAGCATCCGAATCGGCGCTGGCTCGCATTGCGACCATGGTGGCGGAAGCACAAGGCTCGAAAGCTCCTTTGCAACGTCTCGCCGATCGCGTATCGAGCCGGTTCGTTCCTGCGATTTTGCTCATCTCGGCACTTACCGGAATTGGATGGTGGTTTTTGTCTGACGTATCGGCGGACAAAGCCATCATGGTTGCGATTTCGGTGCTGGTCATTGCCTGTCCTTGTGCGCTTGGACTGGCAACGCCAACGGCGGTGATGGTGGGTGTGGCGAAAGCAGCGCGGGGAGGCGTTCTCGTTCGCGACGCCGCGAGTTTGGAACGATGTGCCGCCGTTGATACCATCGTGATGGATAAGACGGGGACATTGACAGAAGGCCGCCCGACGGTGACATCGGTGCATGCGATAGACGGGGTCGACAAGCAAGAGGTTCTTCGATACGCGGCAGCGCTGGGCTCCAACTCCGAGCATCCGCTGGGAAAAGCGGCTGTGCAAGCGGCTCGCGACGCGGATCTATCTATTCCTTCCCCCACGGACGTAACCGCGGTGCCCGGACAAGGGGTACAAGGAATCGTGCAGGAGAAGTCCGTGCGCATGGTAGCCGCTGGAGATCCGTCGGATGTATTACCCGAGGAAGTGATGAAAGCGCGCTCGCAAGGCGGCACGGTTTCCTTGGTCGAAGTCGAAGGACAAGCGCTTGGTATCGTCGTGTTTCATGATCAGGTACGGCCGGAGGCCGCGGCGGCGGTGCGAGAACTACAGGCGATGGGTGTGCAGGTGTTGTTAGCCACCGGAGATCATGAAGCGGCGGGCAGGGCCGTTGCCGAGTCGGTGGGGATCGCAGGGCAAGACGTCCATGCGCGACAACGACCGGAAGACAAATTGGCTCTGGTTCGTGAGAAAAAAGCCGCGGGGCGGGTCGTGGGCATGGCTGGAGACGGTGTGAATGATGCGCCAGCGCTTGCGCAAGCGGATGTCGGTATGGCGATGGGAGGAGGAACGGATGTGGCCAACGAAGCCGCGTCGATGACGTTGGCCCGAGGGGACGTTCGCGGCATTGCTCACGCGGTTCGTACCGCGCGCGGCACGGTGCGAACGATCAAACAGAACCTCGGATGGGCGCTTGGATACAATTTGCTTGCCGTTCCGGTGGCCGCTGCCGGATTGCTCGAGCACCTGGGTGGCCCCATAATCGCCGCGGCGGCCATGGCCCTTTCCAGCGTTTCGGTCGTCCTCAATTCCCTGCGATTAGGGCGGAAATGAGCTTGAACGCTCATGGATGATAGGCAACGAGCAGCGGTTCGACAGCAGACCAATCGACACCGAGCGCCTCACACGTTCGTTCGAGTCGCTTTCGTGGAACGGAAACACGCGTGGGCATACCACCAGACAATCCCAGTAGTTTGAGCAAGTTCACTCCGCCGTCGAAACGGGTAGCCAGATTGATGGTATCCCGATCCAGCACCATGGCGATGGGCTCTCGCTCTTGTCCAAGCAGCAATAGAAGTGTTTTATCGATGCGTGCGCGTCGATGGGACACATCCACGAAAGCGACGCCAGGCGCCAGGCGCACGTAAGCGAGGGCAAGTTTTCGGGTTTCCGCCTCGATGGCGCGGAGCTGTTCGGCTGCTTCACGAATGGGAATCCACAAGGAAGCGTCTTTCAAGCCTTGTGCGAGATGTCTCACCATCAAGCCGAACAAGGCGTGGTCATTGGGTCTGGCGCGCAGGGCTCGATCCATCACTTCGGCATAAGAAGAGGGATTTCCTATTCGTGTATCGATGATTCTCGCATCGGCATCGCATCCTTCATAAGGTTCGATGCCTTTGCGAATCCATTTGGCAGCGCTCGCCAACCCATCGAAATCGGTATGACAAACGAGGGTGTCGACGGGACCGATTCGCTCGACCAATGCTGGTGTGATGAGTTCCGGGCAGGCTCCATGTTCGGCTTTCGTACACAATACGAAGCGAGGGTCCGACGCAAATCGCGCGTGCTGCTCGTGATCGTGGTGATCGACCCAAACGGCCAATCTCGGACCCAATTCCTCGATGAACGACAGGGTAATTCGCTCGAAGCCGGAACTGATTGCATCGGAAACGAAAGCGAGATCGAGTACGGCAACCCTTCCGTGGAGGCTCGCCCCTCGCGGAGGTTTGCGCGGTGTGGCAAATACAAGATTCATATCGAATCGAATTGTGAGATCTTGCATGAAAGCAAGCGCCGGTCCGTCCAATTCGGACATGAGCGCACGGAGGTCTAGCATGATGGCTGTTGAACGACGAAGCGTTATCGCGGCGATGGCATGTTTCGCGGGCCTGTTTCATTCGATGAGCGCGGCCTACGCCGACCAATCCGGCCAAGAAGTGAATGCAGATGGTAGCGGCAGCTCGTGTGTGATTTCTGGCGATGCGATTGTCGTCAAAGACACGCCCATTTTCAGCGAGGCGGTGGGAGGCAATCCGGTAGCCAAGTTTTCAGGGGCAAAGGCGCCGTTGAAAGCTACGCGATTTCCCAGCGATTCATCGACTGGGCGCGTGCTCATCAACACGGGTGCCGGGTTTCGGGTGGAGGGGTTCACGGACCCTCGTGCATTGAAAGCCTTTGGAATTCGGGATCTTCCCGTATCGGGGAGTCTTTGGATCTCGGCTTCCGCGCCCCTGACGATCGTGGGTTCGGCCCCGGGAAAGGTGCAGGTCGAACACCCTGCGATGGCCGGGTTGTCTCGTCCCATCCGCGCATGGGCGCCTTGCGATGCCATTACTTTCACGCAGGGTTCAGCTCCGATTTACGAGGTTCCGAAGAATGCGCGGGGGTATGTCGCGAGACAAGGAGCACTCGACATCTACGCTTCGGCAGGGGGAGATGTGGCTCATACCCTTTCTATTTCGGGAGAAGGCAATGGGCTATTGTTGTGGGGCACAACGCTTCGTGCGGGATTCGTTCATGTGACGATGCGCTCGAGCATATTTATCGATGGGTGGGTGAAAACAAGCGAGGTTCGTGCGTTGCCTCGCGGTGAATTGATGGATCAGCTCGCCCCTCCCACGCAGGTGCAACTGCCGCCGGCACTTGCTTTGAAGGAATATCTAAGTGTGATGCGAGCGCCCAAGCCGCTTTCCTTGTACTACGGCAGGGGAGAGGCCAATCCCACGATGGGAATGGTCGAACAAGACGCGGAGATTTACGTGTTGGAGACGGTGGTGGGGTGGGCGACGGTGTTGCCGAAGAGTTTGCATGTGTTGCCCGTTTCCGACCGTGCATTTTGGGTTAAAGCGACGGAGTTAGGGATAGGTGCCAAGCCTGATGGGGGCGGTCCATGACAGATCCCCACATTTTTTCTTGAATTGGAAAGGGATTCGAGCAGGGGATTCGCTGGACTTTGGCTTTGACCTGGTCCTTGAGTCCATTTGGATCACGCCTTACAAAAACACCCATTGCCCTTGTCAATCACCATCCAACCAATAATCTCCAGACATCGGCAGGCGGCCTGACGCCACGGCCACAGATCAATCGCCGTACCCATTTTTATAAAACCGGTAATGACCATGGCTGTGCATAAGCGCGGCGGCCACCGCGCTGCCCAATCACCCAGCCACCGGCACAGCCGCAGCCATCAGATCAGCTAAAAAACGCTCGCGACGTACAATATCGACTCGAAACGATGCCCCTATCATCCATCGCAAATGGGTACATACGGCTCTGACTTCAGCCCAAGCAATACCCCCAATGGCATCCAAGGCTCGGCACGACCAGAAGCAAAACGCTAGGACGCTGTCGGATTGCAAAGCTTGCAAAACATATTCTTCGGTAAGCTGCACGGCACCAGTGGCCAGTGCTTCGATGTCGGAGGCTCGCGCGCGCAACGCATCGAGCTATCTGTCGCGGACCTCGAGTCGATGTTCCAGCAGGTTTCTGCCCATTGGCTCGAGAAACTCACGCTGTTCGACATTTCGAATGATTCCACCGAGATACCGTTCGGGCGGGCAGTCTTTCGGCAAGGTCCCGCGCTGGACTTTGGCTTCGAATGTCGAAATTCCTGTAAAAATTGTATCCATCGAATACGAGACAAGCGATAGGGCAATCTTATCGTTCGGGTCGTCGATCCCAAATCGCGCCAACTGCGTGCGCAAAAGCTCACGTCGAATCGGATCGATGCGTCAGAGCCGCGTGGTACGCGCCACTTGTTCACGTCTTCGGAGCTGCAGGATCCATGGCTTGGCCTGCTCGATTTGTGGGTCCATGGGGTCGGCTTGCATGTGTATTTCCTTGAACAGACGAGCAAAACGGCTCACGGCACGCCATGCCCAAAAGGCCGCTCCCCCATCGCTCATGACGGCTTCGGACTTGCCATGACGACTGACTGCCTGCTCAAAGCATTCGAGCACGGCCTCGGAGCACTGCTCCCCCAACAAGGCAACCCATCGAATATAAAGGTAAAAATCATCGATGATAAATAGCACGCTGTTTTTCTGCTTACTAATATGCCTTTGCAGAAAATCCATGTGCCACAGTTATTTTCCATCACCATGCGCACGGTGCGCACGGATATCGTGACGCCGGCGCGTCGAAGCTGGTTGCGGATCTGGCTGGGTCCCAATCCGGGATACTTGTTCCCCTCGGCCAAGACCAGGGCATCGCGGTCGTTTTTGGCAGGGGTCTGGTCGGCGAGAGGGTCCGAGAGGTGCTTTTGCTGCATGGCCTTTTCGTGGATGCGAGCCCATTCGTACAAGGAAAAGCGGGAGATACCTGTTTTTCTATGTGTTTCGGCCACCCCAAGCTGCTGCACCAACTCCAAAGCCTCCCCTTTTTCGGATGGTGTGTACACGCGGGCGACTTTTTTGCCGGCAAGTCGTTTGGGGGGCTCCGAAGTCGAGGGTTTTTGTTGCTCTGGAGGCTCTGGGAGCTTGGCGAGTTTTGCTCTTTCATTTTCCAGACATCGCCATGCCGTCACAGTCCCCGGGGCATCCCTTTGCGTTTTGCAGGCTCGAGTGGCCCCGCCTCTTGTGCCAAACGCAGAATCTCGGTGCGCTGTTGCGCGGTACACTTTGCGGCCATCTTCCCATCCTCCAAGACGGCATCCTGAACACCCTATGTGTCCGGTGATATTGCCGTCAAATTGATTGTCGGTGTGGGGCAAGGGCAGATACCCTCAACGTTTCGCATTTTGCGGCTCGCCTCAGCGGCCGGTGCCGACGTAGCGGAGGTGGTGCGCATAAAGGCGCTCGAGCGTCGCGGCGCTCTCTTCGTCCGAATCGGCGGTGAGTTCGCCGATGGCGAGGACCGCGATGACGCCATCGACGAAGTAGGCGTGAACGCGATCCCAGGTGCAGGTCGCAGCCTCGTGCTTCTGGCCGTTTTCGGTCGACACGGTCACGCGCGCGCAAACCGCCTTGCCGAGCGCTCGCTCGGCGTCGGTGCGCTTGTCGCCGACGCGGACGGGCAGGGTCGTCCGCTTATCGAAGTACGGACCGGACCACGCGACGAGGGTAATCGGCTGGTCGCCGTGCGGGACATCCTTCGCGCGCGGCGTCAGCACGACGACCGTGGTCGCGTCCGGGAAGGGCGAGGCCTGGGGACACGTTCCGCCGGCCCAGAAATAGAGCGTGCGCTGTTTGTGATCGATCGCATCGACGTCGCAGGGCGCGTGGAACGGCTCGAGTGCGAGGAGTTCGCGGACCGGCGCGCCGAGCGCGATCCCGTCGATGCGGACGTCGCCGGGTGGCTCCTCCGATGGCGCAATCGGGGCCGGGGCGGGCGTCATAGGAGCGACGATAGGGCGTTCGCTCGACGTCCCACACGCCACCACGGCGACCGTGAGAAAGTAGAAGAGGCGGCTCATCGACCGTTATACCTCCGTCGTCACGCGCACCGGCAGACTATACGCGGACGGGTAGGGAATTCAACGAACAATACTCTTTGGATTGTTCCAACCTGGAAACCATTAAAAATTAGAATTTAAACAACATTATTGGGCGTTAGTCCTAGGCTCGGTGTAAAAATGATAATGTATAATATGATCTTGGCTTGAGGTTGAGCTTTGCTAAGTGGCACAGCCGCAGCCATCTGCTCGGCCAGAAAACGCTCGCGCCGATTGATATCGACTCGAAACGATGCCCCTGTCCTACGCCGCCAACTGTCCCCTTCCGATTTGAATCCCGTAACTGTCATCATCAAGGCCATAACCGATATTCCGCCACCTTTTTCCCGCCGCACCTCAATATCGCTGGATCGGGTAGCCGGGGACCGTTGCCGGTCCCCAGCCCCCACACCACCGGCTATGCCGTTCGGCAGACGGCGGTTCACGAAGTGCGCGCAAGGCGCTGATGTTCCTCCAGAAGGCTCACG
>Ga0116174_10000308_pt1 | contig 49947 bp, 50 predicted proteins | sample AD_UKC087_MetaG_FD_89801 | JGI IMG/M metagenome (GOLD analysis project Ga0116174, IMG submission 89801) | Active sludge microbial communities of municipal wastewater-treating anaerobic digesters from USA - AD_UKC087_MetaG | ecosystem: Engineered > Bioreactor > Anaerobic > Digestate | place: USA...
ACTATTCTATCGAGTGCTGGGGCGGAGCAACATTTGACTCCTGTCTTCGTTATCTCGGTGAGGATCCCTGGGAGAGACTCCGCAATCTTAGGAAAAATCTTCCTAACAGCAGACTTCAGATGCTTCTCAGAGGTCAGAACCTTCTGGGATATAAGCACTATCACGACGATGTTGTTGAGAAGTTTATCGAACTTTCTATCAAAAATGGTATCGATGTTATCCGTATCTTCGATGCTCTCAACGATTTCAGAAATATCGAGACTGCTCTCAATGCAACAAAGAAGTACGCAACAGAGAAGACCATCGCTTCAGGATGTATCTCATATACACAGAGCCCTGTACACACAGTAGACAAGTATATCGAAATGTGTAAGGAGCTCCAGAAGATGGGCTTTGACACTATCTGCCTCAAGGATATGGCTGGTACTATGTCTCCCTACGAGGCTGAGCACCTTATCAAGGGCATCAAGGACGCTATCGGCGATATGACCCTTATTCTCCATACCCACTGCACGACAGGCATGGCTTACATGACACTCACAAAGGCTATTGAGTCAGGTATCGACGTTATCGACTGCGCAACATCATGCTTCTCAGGCGGTACATCACAGCCTGCAACAGAGAGTATGTTCTACGCTCTCAGTCAGTATGGTATCGAAACAGGTCTTAACGAGGACATCATCAATAAGGTAAACGACTACTTCAAGCCTATCAAGCAGAAGTACATCGACAATGGTCAGCTCAATCCCAAGAGCCTTGGTACAGACGCTCAGGCTCTGGTTTACAAGGTTCCCGGTGGTATGCTTTCAAATATGATCGCTAACCTTACAGATATGCACGCAATGGATAAGTTTGACGAGGCTCTCGCAGAGATCCCGAAGGTAAGAGCTGATATGGGCTATCCTCCGCTGGTTACACCTCTTTCTCAGATGGTAGGAAATCAGGCTGTTACAAACGTGCTCGTTGGTGAAAGATACAAGAATATCTCCAAGGAGATCAAGAACTACATAAAGGGCGAGTACGGTAATCCTCCCGCACCTATCGCACAGGATCTCGTAGATAAGGTTCTTGGCGATGGCGAGGCTGTTGACTGCCGTATCGAAGACCAGAAGAGAACAGGTGAGGAGTTCACAGCTGCAAGAGAAGCTCTCGGAGACCTCTGCCGCAGCGAGGAGGATGTAATGAGCTACATCTGCTATCCCGACCAGACTCTCAATTTCCTCAAGGACCGCAAGGCTAAGGAAGAAAACGAAGCTGTTTACACTATTGAGGAAATGTAAGGAGGCAGAGTTATGTTTGATTCAAACTTTTTTACTGCTGCTGCCGAAAACGTAAAGGAAATGTCTATCGGTGACGCAGCGATCACTGCTGTGTTCGGTTACTGCGTTGTTTTCTGCGGACTTATTTTTCTGATGATCGTTCTCTACTGCACAGGTGCTTACTTCAAGTCAAAGAACGAAAAGGAAAGCGCCGTTGCAGAAGCTGCAAAGAAGATCGCTCCCGAGGCTGCTCCCGAAGCTGAAAAGGAGCTTCCTCTTGCTCCCGGCTCAGCAGGTCATGTTAAGCTCTTTGACGTTCCTGATAAGGAAGCTGCTATGATAATGGCTATCGTTGCCGACAAAATGCAGAAGCCGCTCAATGAGCTGCACTTTATTTCCATTAAGGAGGTCAAATAATCATGAAGTATAAAGTAACTCTTAACGGCAAAACCTATGAAGTTGAGGTAGAGCAGGGTAAAGCTGTTCTGCTTGATGAATATGAGGCACTTGCGCCAGCTCCTGCAGCCGCCGCTGCTCCTGTTGCAACTGCACCTGCTGCCGCAGCAGCTCCCGCTCCTGCAACTGCAGCACCTGTTGACCTTGCAGCAGGCGAGACTGTAACAGCTCCTATGCCCGGAAACATCATCAGAGTTGACGTTGCAAAGGGCGACGCTGTAAAGGCAGGTCAGATCCTCGTTATTCTCGAGGCTATGAAGATGGAAAATGAGATAGTAGCTCCTAAGGACGGTACAGTTGCTCAGGTAGTTACAAGCAAGGGTTCTGTTGTAGATACAGGCGCTCCTCTGGTTGTTATCGCATAAGGAGGACTTGAAATGGATATACTTGAAACCCTGAAGACCCTTTGGGAAAGCTCCGGTTTCCACAGCTTTCTCATTGACGGAGGCTGGAAAAATCTTATAATGATCCTTATTTCCTGCGTCCTCCTTTATCTTGGTATCAAAAAGAAGTTTGAACCCCTTCTTCTTGTTGGTATCGCATTCGGCTGTCTCCTTGTAAACCTTTCCTACTTCACAGCAGGAGACACATCCGACGCGCTTTACCACATGAATCTCTGGGATAACTTCCTTGATCCTACTCACGAAGACTATCACAGCTACGGAGCGATCATGGCTCACGGCGGACTTCTTGATATCCTCTACATAGGTGTCAAGGCGGGTATCTACCCTTCACTCATATTCATGGGCGTTGGTGCTATGACAGACTTCGGTCCCCTTATTTCCAATCCCAAGAGCCTTCTCCTTGGAGCTGCTGCTCAGATGGGCGTATTCCTCGCATTCTTCGGCGCTGTATGCCTCGGATTCAGTGGAAATCAGGCTGCATCTATCGGAATCATTGGTGGCGCTGATGGCCCTACAGCTATCTTCCTTACAACAAAGCTGGCACCTGAGCTCCTCGGACCTATAGCTATTGCAGCTTACTCCTATATGGCTCTTATCCCCATGATACAGCCTCCGCTCATGAGACTTCTCACCACCAAGAAGGAAAGAGAAGTAAAGATGGAGCAGACTCGTGTCGTAACCAAGACAGAGAAGATCATCTTCCCCATAATCGTTGCTATGTTCGTAATCCTTCTTCTCCCTTCAACAGCTCCTCTTGTAGGCTGCCTCATGCTCGGTAACCTCTGGAGAGAGTGTGGAGTTACAGAGAGACTATCAGACACAGTTCAGAATGCTCTTATGAACATCGTAACTGTATTCCTTGGAATTTCCGTTGGCGCAACTACAGCTGCTGACAGATTCCTCTCGCTTGAGACCATCAAGATCATCGTTCTTGGCCTTACAGCATTTGCTTTCTCAACTATCGGCGGACTTCTCGTCGGAAAGATCATGTATAAGCTTTCAGGCGGTAAGATCAATCCTCTTATCGGTTCCGCAGGTGTTTCAGCCGTTCCTATGGCTGCCCGTGTATCTCAGATGGAAGGTCAGAAGGCTAATCCCTCAAACTTCCTGCTCATGCACGCTATGGGACCGAACGTAGCAGGTGTTATCGGTTCTGCTATCGCAGCAGGATTCCTCCTGGCTGTATTCAAGTGATATAAATTGAACACATTGCATATAAAGTCACGGCATTCAGGTGCCGTGACTTTTTTGTTGACAGCCGATCATAAATCCATTATAATTATGTCATAACGGAGGTGTGATATGAGTTATTTTACATTTGATAATAAAAAGATATATTATGAGGAGAATGGCAGCGGAACACCACTGTTATTCCTTCATGGCAACACAGCTTCTTCTAAAATGTTCACAGATTTCAGCAAACGATACACGGACAGTTACAAAGTTATACTCATAGACTTCCTCGGACACGGAAGATCGGAAAGGTTATCGGAATTTCCTGCCGATTTATGGTTTTATGAGGCTCAGCAGGCAATTGCATTCCTCAGGCATAAACATTATGACAAGGTTAACATTATAGGTTGCAGCGGGGGGAGCAATTGTTGCTCTGAATGTAGCACTTGAGGCGTCCGAATGTGTGGACAAAGTCATTGCTGACAGTTTTGAGGGCGAGAAAGCTGATGAAGCCTTTGTAAAAAATCTGCTTTCCGACCGCAGTTCTTCGCTGGAAGATACAAACGCAAGGGTATTTTACTCCTATATGCACGGTGATGACTGGGAGCAGATCGTACATAATGACACATCGGCTATAATCAGACACTCAAAAGAAGTTGTGAATTTCTTCCACAAACCTATCAGTGATCTTAAAGCTAAGGTGCTGCTCACAGGAAGTAAAGGCGATAAGTTTATGTACAGTGTTGCACATGATTACTACGAAAAAGTATACGGTAATATGCTTGAAAAGCTGACCAATGGCAGTATGCACCTGTTTGAAAGTGGCGACCACCCTGCCATGATGACAAATCAGGTCGAATTCTATAAGCTCAGCATGGATTTCTTAGCGTAGAACAAGGCAATTTCAATATATATACAGCCGTCACAAAAAGTTTTCATGTTTAAGATGAAAAATATTGAGGAAATACTTGCAAAATATCATGAAATAGTGTAAAATAGTAATGTACGTTGTTAATAATATAACAACAGCGATCAATGTATCTTATTACGAAAGGATGTCATACCCATGGCAGGATTAAACAAGGTTACTGTAGAAGACATTAACGTTAAGGGCAGAAAGGTACTCGTAAGAGTAGATTTCAACGTTCCCATGAAGGACGGCGTTATCACAAACGATAACAGAATCCAGGCTGCTCTTCCCACTATCAATAAGCTCGTTGAGAACGGTGCAAAGGTTGTTCTTTGCTCACATCTCGGCAAGCCCAAGAATGGTCCCGAGGCTATGTTCTCACTGGCTCCCGCAGCAGCAAGACTTGCTGAGCTGGTAAACACAAAGGTTACATTCGCAGCTGATGATACAGTTGTCGGCGACAACGCTAAGAAGGCTGTTGCTGCTATGAAGGACGGCGAGATCGTTGTTCTTGAGAATACACGTTTCCGCGGCAACGAGGAGACAAAGAACGGTGAGGAGTTCTCTAAGGAGCTCGCTGACCTCGTTGACGGTGAAGTATTCGTTATGGACGCTTTCGGTTCTGCACACAGAGCTCATGCTTCAACAGCAGGAGTTACAAAGTTCGTTAAGGAAACAGCTGTTGGCTACCTCATGCAGAAGGAGATCCAGTATCTCGGTAATGCAGTAGAGGTTCCTGAGAGACCCTTCGTTGCTATCCTTGGCGGTGCTAAGGTAGCTGATAAGCTCAATGTTATCTCCAACCTTCTTGAGAAGTGTGACACACTCATCATCGGCGGCGGTATGGCTTATACTTTCATCAAGGCACAGGGCGGTTCAATCGGTATGTCACTTGTTGACGAAGAGAAGCTTGATTACTGTAAGGAGATGCTCGCTAAGGCTGAGAAGCTCGGCAAGAAGATCCTCCTTCCTGTTGACACAGCTATCGCAGCTTCATTCCCTGATCCTATCGATGCAGAGATCAGCGTAGAGTATGTTGACGCTGACAAGATCCCTGCTGACAAGATGGGTCTTGATATCGGTCCTAAGACAGCTGCTATCTTCGCTGAAGCTGCTAAGACAGCAAAGACTGTTGTTTGGAACGGACCTATGGGCGTTTTCGAGAACCCCACACTCAAGAAGGGTACAGTAGCAGTTTGTGAGGCTCTTGCTGAAGCAGATGCTACAACTATCATTGGCGGCGGCGACTCTGCTACAGCTGCTATCCAGCTCGGTTTCGCTGACAAGATGAGCCACATCTCAACAGGCGGCGGTGCTTCTCTCGAATACCTCGAGGGCAAGGTTCTCCCCGGTGTTGCAGCTATCGCTGAAAAGTAATTATATAATCAATAGGGCGGATAGAAATATTCGCCCTTGTTGTGGTAAATGAGGTGTTATTATGAAACTCATTACAAGAGCTCAGGAGGATAAGACAACTCTTATTCTTCTTTCAGTCGTTTGCTTTCTTCTCGGAGTTGTTCTTGGCTTTGCTCTTTCTCCTATAAAGAAGGGCATCGCTATCGGAAACAACAGCGGAAACAATTTTGGCGACAAGGACGCCGATATGTTTCCTTATGATGATGACGACGACGAAATAAAATTCTGATAAAGGAGTTAATATCATGAACAAGTCATTAAGAAAGGCAATTATTGCCGGAAACTGGAAAATGAACAAGACTCGTCCTGAAGCTAAGGAGCTTCTCGAGGCTATCAAGCCTCTCGTAGCTAACGCTGAGGGCAAGATCGAGGTTATCGCTTGTGTTCCTTTCACAAACCTTGAGACAGCTATCAACACAACAGCTGGCAGCAACGTTAAGATCGGTGCTGAGAACGTTCACTTTGAGAAGAGCGGCGCTTTCACAGGAGAGATCTCCGCTGATATGCTCACAGAGCTGGGCGTTGAGTATGTAGTAATCGGTCACAGCGAAAGAAGACAGTACTTCGGTGAAACAGATGAAACAGTAAACAAGAGAACTCTTGCTGCTCTGGCTGCAGGTCTCAAGCCTATCGTTTGCGTTGGCGAGCTCAAGTGGGAGCGTCAGTGCAACATCACTGAGGAAGTTATCGCTCGTCAGATCAAGCTTGATCTCTGGGACGTAACTGCTGAGCAGGTAAAGAACGTAGTTATCGCTTACGAGCCTGTATGGGCTATCGGTACAGGTCTTACTGCTACACCTGATCAGGCACAGGAAGTATGTGCATTTATCCGTGCACAGCTTGCTAAGAAGTATGATCAGGCAACTGCTGACGCTGTAACTATCCAGTACGGCGGATCAATGAATGCAGGCAATGCTGCAGAGCTTCTTGCACAGCCTGACATCGACGGTGGTCTCATCGGCGGTGCTTCACTGAAGGCTGCTGACTTCAACACAATCGTTCAGGCAGCTGTAGAAGGCTGATAAATCTGATATATCTTATTCTCCCGACTGCTTTATACAGTCGGGAGAATAAATATATCGATTGATCGATTTTTTATTTTGTATTTATCTAAACAGTGATCTGTTTTTGATGAATTACATTCTTTGTGCTTTACAAAACTTTTGATAAAACTAAAATGTATATTTTTCGACAATTTTGCTCTTTCTAAATTATTCAGTAACTTTATGAGCGGTACAAAACTTATTTCAGATAATTTTGATTGTTTTGATGTACTGCAATATATTATATTTGACATTTTTACGAAAATATCATCTAAGCACAGTAATGTGGGCTATCTGCTTAATGACTGTGCGTCCGGACCGGTTTTATTCTGGTCATGAGCACCATAACTAACTAACGGCAGAAATCGTGTTTCCCGAAAGGGGAGTACGTTTATTGCGTGACCGGCATTTGTCGGCACATATAGATATTTAAACTTATCTTTAAAGGAGAATTTTTATGTCAAAGAAACCCGTAGCACTTATTATCATGGACGGCTTCGGCTATAACCCCGATACATACGGCAATGCTATTGCCGCAGCAAAGAAGCCTAATCTTGACAAATATATGGCTGAGTGCCCTAACACTATTATCGGCGCAAGCGGTCTTGATGTCGGACTTCCCGACGGACAGATGGGCAATTCCGAAGTAGGCCACACCAATATCGGCGCAGGTCGTATCGTTTACCAGATGCTCGTTAAGATCTCCAAGGACATCAAGGACGGCACTTTCTTCAACAACAATGCTATCCTCAACACTATGAACAACTGCAAGGAAAAGAACAGCGCTCTCCATCTCATGGGACTTCTTTCTCCCGGCGGCGTACACAGCCACATGGAGCATATGTACGGTATCGTAGAGATGGCTAAGAAGAATGGTCTCGACAAGGTATATATCCACGCATTTCTCGACGGCAGAGACGTTCCTCCCTCATCCGCTGCTGAGTTCATGGAGGAGGCTGTTGCTGAGCTTAACAAGAGAGGTCTTGGCAAGATAGCTACTATCTCAGGACGTTTCTATGCAATGGACAGAGATAACGCCTGGGACAGAGTTGAGAAAGCTTATGCTGCACTGGTTTACGGTGAGGGCGTTAAGGAGTCGGATCCTGTACAAGCTATAAAGAATTCCTATGCTAACGAGATCACAGACGAGTTCATGCTTCCTACTGTAATCGAAGGCGGAGCACAGATCAAGGCTGATGACAGCGTTATCTTCTTCAACTTCCGTCCTGACCGCGCAAGACAGATCACACGTTCATTCGTTGATCCTGATTTCACAGGATTTGAGAGAAGAAACGGCTTCTTCCCTGTGAATTTCGTATGCATGGCTCAGTATGACGCAACAATGCCTAATGTTTCCGTTGCATATCCTCCTGAGCAGCTCACAATGACTATGGGAGAGTATCTCTCAAAGCTCGGTAAGACACAGCTCCGTATTGCTGAAACTCAGAAGTATGCTCACGTTACATTCTTCTTCAACGGCGGTGAGGAGAAGCAGTTTGAGGGTGAGGATCGTATCCTTATCAAGTCACCTGATGTTCCTACATTTGACCTCAAGCCGGAGATGAGCGCTTATGAGGTTTGCGATGCTGTTTGCGAAGCTATCGACTCCGACAAGTATGACGTTATCATTCTTAACTATGCTAACTGCGACATGGTCGGTCATACAGGCATTTTCGATGCTGCTGTAAAGGCTGTTGAAGCTACTGATACCTGTGTAGGCAGAATGGTTGAGAAGATACTGGCTAAGGGCGGTGCTGCTCTTATCACTGCAGATCACGGTAACGCCGATAAGATGATGGAGCCTGACGGAAGTCCTTTCACTGCACACACTACCAATCCCGTTCCGCTTATTGCTGTTGGCGTTGAGGGTCAGCTTATCGAAGGCGGTGTACTTGCTGATCTTGCACCTACAATGCTTGATATTATGGGAGTTCCTCAGCCTGCTGAAATGACAGGTAAGAGCCTGCTCAAGAAGTAATTAAAACTATAAAAAGCCACACAGCTTAGTCTGTTGTGGCTTTTTTGTTGCGCAGAGTAAATTATGGTTGCAAATACTAACAACTTATGATATAATATTATCAAGTATGTGTTAGGAGCTGTTTTATGGTAAAGAAAGTATTTGCATTCGCTTTATTAATATCAGGACTTATATTTTCAAGCGGCTGCTCTGAAGAAAAAGCTGTTTCGGAAGCTGATATGTCATCAAAGTCAAGAGATGTGTTTGCTATGGATACCTTTATGAACATTAAGGCGTATGGCGGTAATGCAGATATTGCATTGAGTGAAGCTGAAAAGCGTATTCTTCAGCTTGAAGATGAGCTTTCCGTTACAAGTGAGACCAGCGATGTATGGGCTGTTGATCACAGCAGCGGAACGGCTGTTGATGTAAGTGATGATACGGCGCTTATAGTAAATAAAGCCATTGAGATGGGCAAGAAAACAAATGGCGCATTGGATATAACTCTGTATCCGGTTCTAAAGGAATGGGGATTTACTACGGGAGAATATAAAGTTCCTGATGATAATACATTGAAAAGCCTTCTTAAAAATGTAGATTATAGTAAGGTTTCAATCAGCGGAAATAAAGTTACTCTGCCTAAAGAAACAGAAATAGATCTTGGCGCTCTTGCAAAGGGATATACCGGCGACGAGATAATGAAAACTATGGAAGAAAACGGTGTCAGCTCGGCTATCGTTAGTCTTGGAGGAAATGTTCAGGCACTTGGAAAAAAGCCTGACGGAAGCAACTGGAAGGTTGCTGTCCGTAACCCCTTTGCGCCGGATACGGATATGTGTATAATAGAAATAGATGATAAGGCTGTTATAACCTCCGGCAACTATGAGCGATATTTTACCACTGATGACGGAAATGTGTACTGGCATATTCTGGATCCTGATGATGGATATCCTGCTGATAATGGTCTGGTTTCAGTAACTGTCATAGGTGACTGCGGACTTGACTGCGATGCTCTCTCAACTGCACTTTTTGTTGAAGGATATGACGGCGCGGTTGAATTTCTGAGATCCGATCCATCTTTTGATCTTATTCTAGTGACCGATGACATGAAGATATTCTATTCAGGCGGCATTGCTGACAGCTTTACAAACATAAGCGGTATGGAAGCAGAGGTGATCGCACTTGACTAAAGGCGTAAAACTGCTCATTGGAGCGGTATTGCTAATTTTTGCCGCAGCTGTAGTTTTGGCTGTTATCGGCTTGAAGCCATCCGAAAGTACATGGGTAGAGATAGTTCAGAATAACAAAGTCATCTATAAGCTGGATCTTTCCGAAGAAAAAGACAGAACATTCAGGATAGATTATCCGGAAGGCGGCTGGAACGAGGTGCAGATCAAAGACGGACATATATGCATTGCTGATGCGGACTGTCCTGATCATACCTGCATCAAAACAGGAGAACTGCGCTCTGAAAATATCCCTATTGTGTGTTTGCCACATAAGCTGGTAATTCGATTTTCAGAAGAGGGGGCAGGGAAGTGATGAAGGCACATAAGCTGGCAAGACTGGCACTTCTGACTGCACTCGCACTTATTATATTCATAATCGAACTAAGGATTGATATTATCCCTATCCCCGGAGCAAAGCTTGGGCTCGCAAACATAATAACAGTTTATGCGGTATATAAGTACAGCACTAAAGAAACTGCAATGATCGTATTTGCGAGAGTTATTCTGGGAGCTGTTTTTGGCGGAAATATATCTGCTATAATGTACAGTATGACAGGTGCTGTCTTTTGTCTGACGGGTATGCTTTTAGTCAAACGGATCGTTCCGCTTAAGTTTATCTGGCTCAGCAGTATAATCGGCGCGATACTGCACAATACAGGACAGATAATCGTTGCAATTATCGTAATGCGCTCATTAGCAGTAATTTCCGTATATCCTTTTCTGATCATCACAGGCTGTATCGCAGGAGCTTTTACAGGCCTATGTGCACAGTTCCTGATCAGCAGGAAGCTTCCTGAAAAGGAAAATAAAACCTGAACAGCTCAACCTGATCTCTTGCCATTTCTGACCTTTTATGGTATAATATTCAAGAGGTGAATCAAATGAATCCAATGAATGCATTTAAGCTTAAATCCCTTCTTGAAAGATTTCTTGTAAATCACCCTAAGCTTTCTCCCTTTTTTAAAGCGGCAGTTGGCTCTATAGGCGAGGGAACGGTAATAGAGGTGAAGGTCATTTCTCCTGACAACAAGACTATAATCTCTAATATAAAGATAAATGAAGAGGACATGGCAATACTTGACGAGTTGAAAGAACTGAAATAAAAAAGCTGCCGCAGCTTTTTCTGCGGCAGTTTTAATATTCTATTCCTTTTCTTGCGGTTATACCGTTGTCAAAAGGATGTTTCACAGCATTCATTTCCGTGAGATAATCAGCACGTTTTTTAAGCTTGTCAGAGGGATTTCTGCCTGTCATAATGATTTCTCCCTTTGAGAGTTCATTATTTATAAAGTTATCTGCAAGCTCAGTATCAATGAGCTTTTTATTATATGCGTCGATGAATTCATCAAGGACTACAAGCTGAACTTCGCCTTTTATCAGAAGCTCTGATGCTTTTTTCAGCATATCGTTATGGCAGAGAGTTACCTCGCTTTTTTCAAGATCATTCATAGCAAAGGTAAACTTGTTGCACTCCTCGCAGCATATCACAATCACATTTTCAAGCCTCTGAAGGACTGATATTTCAGATGATGTACCGTTTTTCAGAAACTGAAAAAAAGCTGTCTTCATACCAGAACCTGCAGCACGTATAGTCAAGCCAATTGCAGCAGTGGTTTTTCCTTTGCCATTACCATAATAAATATGTAACATTTCATATCACCTCATAGGTGTATTATAACATATCGTGCGAGGATAATCAATACATTTTTTTTGCTTTTTTAATAAAAAGCTTATCATAATTTAAGGAGTGTTTTAATGAGTTCCATTATTTTCTTCGACATTGACGGAACTATCGTTACCGAAGATGAAAGAGCTATTATACCGGAGAGTACCCGTGAGGCTATCGCCGAAACAAGAAGAAAGGGAAATCTTACGTTTATCAATTCCGGCAGAACCGCCTTCAATATCAGCCCGAAGGTAAAGGAGCTAGGATTTGACGGGTATATCTGCGGCTGCGGTACATATATCGAATACGGTGGAAAGGTGCAGTTATGGCGTACAGTTCCGAAAGATGAGTGTATCCGCATAGCCAAACCGCTCAGAGAATGTAATGTAACGCCGGTATATGAGCATACAAACGGATACTTTTTTGATGATAAGGCGCCTATGACCGAAGGCCTCAGATACTTTATGGAAGTGTTTGTGGACAGCGGCATCGATGTCAGTGGAAGAGTTGAGGACAACAGCTTTGGATTTGATAAATTTGTTATATGGCAAAATGAAAACAGCGATATGGAGCGCTTCATAGCTGAGGTGAGCAAAAATTATTCTATTATTGACAGGGGAGGCGGATTTTATGAAAATGTTCCTCTCGGATACACTAAAGCTACAGGCATTGAAAAGATACTGAAGCTCCTTGATATTCCAATGGAAAGAGCATATGCAATCGGCGACAGTATGAATGACCTGCCTATGCTTGAAGCTGTTCCAAACAGTATCGCTATGGGAGGCGCGGAAAATATCTATCCGTATGTCTCATACATAACATCTCCTATCGAAGAAGATGGTATAGCAAATGCACTTAAACATTATGGTCTGATTTAATAATTTCTCCATTTAATAGGCGATTATTGCTTTTATTATCAAATATTGCGATTTTTTGTGCTGCTTTTTTGTAAGTTCTTCTCCTTGAAATGCTTATGGGCCTATGTTATAATATTATTGATGCCTATGGCAAATAAAATGAGAGGAAATGTCCGAATATTCGGACAGATAAGAGATCATGAATATTGCAGTTGCTCAGTCAGGCGGTCCGACCTGTGCTATTAACGCTTCTTTGGCAGGTGTTTTCAGCGCAGCTCAGAAATCAGAGGAAATTGAAAAGATCTATGGCGTAATTAATGGAATTGAAGGAATTATCAATGACGAAATGGTAGATCTCGCTGAAAAGATAAACAGCGATGTAAGCTATCAGCTCTTACTCAGAACTCCTTCAGCAGTTTTGGGGTCATGTCGTAAAAAGCTTCCCGATCACAAAGAAAGATCGGATGTATACGAGCGAATCACAGAAGTGCTTCACAGCCGCGATATCGGTATTTTCTTCTATATCGGCGGAAATGATTCGATGGATACAGTTGCGAAATATTCTGCATATCTTGCAGATAAGAATATAGACGATATTAAAATAATCGGTATACCAAAGACGATAGATAATGATCTGTGTGAGACAGATCATTCTCCTGGATTTGGTTCAGCTGCGAAGTATGTTGCGGCAACAGTGCAGGAGATCACCAGGGACAGCAATGTGTACAGTATCCCGTCGGTTACCATCATTGAAACTATGGGACGCCACGCCGGCTGGCTCGCAGCAGCAGCCTGCTGTATACGTGCAAACGGGGAAAGCGCTCCGCACCTGATATATCTTCCTGAGACTACATTCAGTATCGAACGTTTTCTTTCCGACGTAAAGGAACAGATGACAAAGCACAGAGCAGTTATTGTTGTAGTATCTGAAGGGGTTAAGACCGCCGAAGGAAAATTTGCGGCAGAAGAGTTCCAGTCAGGCCAGAAGGATGTATTCGGGCACGTTTATCTTGCCGGCATAGGTAAATTTCTGGAGAAGCTGGTTGCCGCCGAGATCGGCTGCAAGGTTCGCTCTATAGAACTAAATGTAATGCAGAGATGCAGCTCTCACATTGCTTCACTTGAGGATATACAGTCCTCAGAGGCAATTGGTATGGCAGCAGTTGATGCAGGACTTAATGGCAAATCAGGCTGTATGATGACATTTGTCCGCGAATCGGATATGCCTTACAGCTACAGGATCGATACAGTAGAAGCTTCAAAGGCTGCTAATTCTGAAAAATTCTTCCCCAAGGAATGGATAAATGAAGCAGGCAACAATGTTCTGCCGCCTGCTTATGATTATCTAATGCCCCTTATTCAGGGTGAGCTTCACGCTATAATGAAAAACGGAATGCCTTTGAATTTTGTAATATAAAAAAAGGAGGACTTAAAAGTCCTCCTTTTTTTACTTTTCAGCCTTTATCGGGAGAGTAGCAAGTTTTAACAGTGATCTCTGAATTGCAAGAGCATCATTGGAAGTGAGACCTTCCTGAGTAAGATCACAGTCGCCGTTGGTACGTCCCTGTTCTGTAAGGTGCTTGGTGTATGAACCCTTTATACCATACTTATCAGGATTAGCAAGTGACTGCATGATAAGAACTGCGTCCGCAAGCTCAACTACCTTGTCACAGTTTGTATCGCCGTAAAGAACCTTTGTCTTATCAGGCTCAGACTCTGTAGCTGTTGTATTCTTTTCACTTTCACCGGGCTTTGTACCGTCAGGCTCAACACCCCAGATAAGCTCGCCGTCAGCATAAAGTGTGATCTTGTCTGTTATAGCAGCTGCTTCGTTCTCATCAGCGAAGGAAACGAGATCAGCATAACTATAGTCGTTTGTAGAATCCCAGTGAGGATATACACACTTCTCTTCGTCCATCTTTGTAGTAAGAGCGAACTGGAATACACGGCTTCCGTAGAAGTCACAGTTCTTCCACTGAATATCTACATAGTAGTTGTCCTTATCGTCATACTTGAAGGGGCCTGTGAACTTAGCCTCATTCTTGCCGTTTGAGTAGCTCTTTTCCTGGTCATAGTCGATTCTGGGAACGATATAATCTACATCATAGCCTGCCTCTGTGAGCTCAGAAACATTGAAGTAATATCTTGCCCTCAGATCACTTTCAAATCTCGGAGGATCGATAGTTCTGTTGTAGATTACGACCTTAAGCTGAACGCTGCTGTCCTGCTCCTGGTTCTTTCCGCCTGCAGCATAGATGCCGACAGGAAGGGGGTTGCCGTCTTCATCTACCTGATTGTAGCCGATAGCGTTTGCTGACATATCAAAATCAGGATTGATGTGATTTTCCTTTTCAAGCTCCTTGCCCTTTGCACCGTAGAAGTGGTACAGACCTGCAAGGTCGCCGCAGAAGCCTGCGTTATAGTCATCTGTAACCTCGTTATAGATGTAGTCCTTTGTGACATCGTTGTGGAAATCCTTAAGGTCAGGACCGCCTACAAGAGCTCCCCAGAGGGTGTGTACCTGTACTGTAGGATCTTCCATGCTCTGCTTGCCTGAGCAGTGTGATGAACGGTGGTGAGGCTGTGAAGCAAAGTTATTGCCGTAGCCTACCTCGTAAGCATAACCCATGGGGTTTTTACCAAGGATGTATTCCATTTGAGCCTTTGCCCAGGGGAGGAATGTTTCGTCGCCTGTGGTCTTAGCGTATACACAAGCGCAGAGACCTGCTGCTGTATTGTAACGAGCTGAACCATAGCCTGAAACAACTGCCCAGCCATAAGGTGACTTAGCAATGAAGTCGCTGCTTGTATCACTATCGGGGAGATCAGGGATCTGATCGCAGGTCATAGGAGTGTTCCAGAGGTAATCATCCATACCGAAGTACTTATGACCTCTTACAGGCTCATAGCCCCACTTTGAAGCATCAACTTCAGCGTTGCAGCCCGACCAGAACTCGAGGTTGTAACGGAAGATGTACCAGTCACGAGCTGTGTTTGTAACAGGAGCAAGCTTTGCAAAAACTCCGCCCCAAACTGTATCCCAGCAGTGTACCCAGATATTCTGCCAGCAGTTACCTGTATCAGTGATGATACGCTTCATGTAACCTGTGTACGGATGAGCGCCCCTTGTCGTTTGTAGTTGTCTCATCTACATCGATGATAGCTCTGATGTACTTATCATAAGCTGCGTCCTTCTGAGTCTCGTCCTCAGCAACTGCTGCATAATAGAGCCATACAGCTGCCCATGAGAGCTCATCATAGTCATAGCTTGAGTGGTAGAAGCCACCATCGTAGCCGAGAACCAGTGAACTGGGTGTTGAACCGGGCTGCCATGACTCCTCATGAGTAGCAACAGCAAGCTCATAAAGAGCTCTTGCGTACTTGAGGTTCTCAGCAGCATACTCAGGATCTGTATCTTTGAAGTTAAGGTAATTGATAGCCAGAGAAGCAGATGCACCTGCACACTGATCGGGAGCTGGCATTTCAGTAGTTGCGAAGTAAGCGGGTCTCTTAACGGCACAGCTTGATGAAGCAACAACAGTATCATCTACCTGGAGCTCAGGAGCACACCAGTAGTTATGGTCATTGTTACCTTCGCCGACCTGATAACAGTATGCGATAGCATTTCCGTCATCATCGAGGAAGGTAGCCTTCATGTAGTAATCATTAATCCAGCGCATTTCGTCCTCAACGTGCTTATCGAGGCCCATTTCCTTGTATGCGTCTCTGAATTCATAGTAACCCCAGCCTACTGTGGAAGCGGAGAAGCTTCCGGGGAGACCGAATTTAACATGGTCACCGGCATCGTGCCAGCCGCCCGTAAGATCAAGCTTTCCGTCGCCGTCGGGATCAAGGTATTTGCGGTTTGCCTCGATGAACTTTGAAGACATGTTAACGCCTTCATAGAGGCCCTTTGCGGCACTGAGACCGCCGTCACCGTCGCCCTCGCCCTTGGGCTGCTCGTCTTCTTTCTTTTCCTGTTCCTTACCGTTCTGAGAGCCGTCATTCTTAGCCTCGCCGTAAAGCTCGGGCATAGGATTCATAGGCTGGAGCGGTATCTCAGCGTCCTTTACATGACAATTTCCTCTCCATGAGTAGTAGCCGTCATCGGCAACCTCATCGCCGCACTTGTTTGCGTCATAGAAGCATAACGCAAGCTGAAGTGCCTCAGCAAAATTGTCGTAGTTGTTTGGTTTGCCTTCCGTGATAACAGCGGCATTTACATTTGTCACCATGCTACATGACAAAAGTGTTGCAGCTGCTGAAAGGCAGGCTAATGATCGTTTGAACATCTTCGCCTTTTTCATTAAGATCTTCCTTTCAGGTTGTAATTTTTATCTAATGGACGACTTTCGCCTTGAAGCTGTCCAATATAGCCGTATCACTTAAGCAGATTTTTCTTCTTGAGCCTGTCAAAAACGATATTATAACCGTCATTTCCATCCTTCAGCGAGCGGTTTACTCTGCTGATAGTAGCTGTACTTGCTCCTGTTTCAGTAACAATGCTGTTATATACTCTGTGCTCATCAAGAAGCTTTGCAACGTGAAGACGCTGAGCAAAAGCTTTAAGCTCAATGCTTGTGCAGAGGTCATCAAAAAACTTATAGCAATCGTCGACCGAGTCAAGGGTAAGTATTGCTTCAAAGAGCAGATCCATGCTTTCTGATTTGATTTTGTCGATCATAGTTATTCTCCAATCTGCCGTAAAGGCGTATGCAACAATTTCTTACTTTACATTTTAACACATTATTCCGTAAAAGTAAAGCCTTTTTTAAAAGAATAAGTTCACATTATAATGAACCATTATACATTACACCTTTGAGTATATGATATCACATTCTCAACAAAAAGTAAAGATTATTTCTTAAAATTCGCAAAAAATGGAGATAATAACCAAAGCACCGCAAATATTCGTATATTGAATAGCAGGTTTTGACTTAAATCATATATTAAATGATTGTGCAAGATTGATAATTTAATAGATATCAGAAAATGATATACCTTCTTCGCCACATATGATCCTGAAAGGGGTTGAATTTTATTTGTTTTTATTGTATAATATAAAGAAACCGACATTATCGGTCATTAGGATGAATATGATACCATACAGAAACGCGGTGAATTTATGGAACAGACAATAAAGAGTGATAAGAATATTGAAGAGGCTAATATCCTCTATACTGTTGCGATGAGGGGACTTGTCGCATTCCCGAAAATGGTCATGCACTTTGATGTTTCCAGGAGCAAGTCTATGGCTGCCGTTGAGCGTTCTCTCAAAGAGGGCGGCAAACTGTTTCTTGTTACTCAGCATGAAGCATATATCGAAAACCCGAAAGCTTCCGATCTGTATAAGGTTGGAGTTGTCGCGGAGATAAAGCAGGTACTGAAGCTGCCTGATAATATTATGAAGGTCCTCGTAGAGGGCGTATACAAAGCAAATCTTGTTCGTTTAATAGATGACGGAGAGGTACTCAAGGCTGAAGTTAAGAGAACTCCCACTTACTCGAGAGCGAAGGTTGATGAGGTTGAGGAAGAAGCACTTATGCGTTCCGTTAAGGACGTATTTGAACGTTATGCTTCATTCTTTCCAAGAATGCCAAAGGAGCTTCTTACATCCATCATGACACAGGATTCGCCGATCAAGCTCTTTGAGACAGTGACCTTTAACTGTAACCTGAACTACAGAGATAAGCAGACTCTTCTTGAAGAGACAAATGTCATAAATAAGCTGTCAGTACTTTTTGCCTGCCTTACGTCTGAGGTGGAGATCCTTGAACTTGAAAACCTCATCAATGAGCAGACGAAGAACAGCATAGACAAGGGGCAGCGCGAGTTTTACCTTCGTGAGCAGCTCAGAGTTATACAGGAGCAGCTCGGTGAGGACGAGGGTGAAGAAGCTTTTGGCTATATCAACGACATTATGGAACTGAAGCTGGACGAAAAGAGCAAAGAAAAGCTGCTTAAAGAGGCTGACAAGCTCACAAAGCTGCCGCCCTCTTCACAGGAGGCCTTTGTTATAAAAAATTATCTCGATACAGTTCTTGATCTTCCCTGGGGTAAGTATACCAAGGCCAAGCTGTCGATGGAAAAGGCAGAAGCCGTTCTCGAAAAAGATCACTATGGTTTGAAGAAAGTCAAGGAGCGTATTCTTGAGTTCCTCGCTGTACATATGCTCAACCCCGAGATCAAGGGACAGATCATCTGTCTCGCAGGCCCTCCCGGTATCGGCAAGACCTCGATAGCAAAGTCAATTGCCAAGGCTATGGGCAGAAAATATGCCAGAGTATCTCTCGGAGGTGTTCGTGATGAAGCCGATATCAGAGGTCACAGAAAGACCTATGTCGGCGCAATGCCGGGACGTATCATCACAGCTATTTCCCAGGCAGGCTCCGCAAATCCGCTCATTCTTTTTGATGAGATCGATAAGCTTTGCAGCGATATAAAGGGCGATCCCTCATCCGCGATGCTGGAGGTACTGGACGCTGAACAGAACAACGCTTTTCGCGACCACTTCATAGAAGTGCCCTTCGACCTCAGCAAGGCTGTATTCATTACGACCGCCAATAACGTTGGAGCTATTCCTGCTCCTCTCCTTGACAGAATGGAGGTTATAGAGCTTCCCAGCTACACAGCTGAGGAGAAGTTCCACATTGCAAAGGAACACCTTATTCCAAAGCAGCTCAAGGAACACGGTCTCAAGGCTTCACAGCTCAAGATCAGTGATGATGCTATTGACGAGCTTATACAGTATTATACCAAGGAGGCGGGAGTTCGTTCACTCGAAAGAAGCATCGCTTCACTGTGCAGAAAGACTGCAAAACGCATAGCCGCCAATGAAGTAAAGCGTGTAACTATCAAGGCAAAGGATATCACAGGATATCTCGGCATACGCAAGTATCTGGGCGATCTTTCTTCTAAGGAGGATCAGGTCGGAGTAGTAAATGGCCTCGCATGGACGTCTGTAGGCGGAGTTCTCATGCCCATAGAAGTTATAACTATGAAGGGAACAGGCAAGATAGAGCTTACAGGTTCACTGGGCGAAGTAATGAAAGAAAGCTCAAAGATCGCTGTCAGCTACGTCCGCAGTATCGCTGATAAATATGGAATTGATCCTGACTTCTATAAGACTGAGGATCTTCACATACACGCTCCTGAGGGCGCTGTTCCCAAGGACGGTCCTTCCGCAGGTGTTACTATGACAACAGCCCTGGTTTCGGCACTGTCGGGACTTAAGGTCAGATCAGATGTAGCTATGACCGGTGAAGTTACCCTTCACGGAAAGGTGCTTCCTATAGGCGGACTTCGTGAAAAGACCATGGCTGCATACAAGTCGGGGATCAAGACCGTGATTATACCTGTAGCAAACAAGCCTGATCTTGAGGAAGTTGATGAAGCTGTAAAGAACGCTATAACCTTTGTATTTGCAGAGGATCTCACTGACGTTCTGGACACTGCCCTTATAAAATAATCATCGTAAGGAGGTAACGCCGTGAAACTTAATTACAACAAAGCGGAGTTTACCGCCGCATATGGCAAATTTTCGCAGATCCCTGCTCCGGAAAGGATAGAGATAGCCTTTGCAGGGCACTCAAATGTGGGGAAATCTACGCTCATAAATAAGCTGTTTAACCGCAAAAATCTCGCCAGAGTAAGCTCTGTTCCCGGAAAGACAGCCACTATCAATTTTTACGGACTTGAAAATATTTACTTTGTGGATCTTCCAGGGTATGGATACGCCAAGGTCTCAAAGTCTGAAAAAGAGCGCTGGTCGGGACTTATCGAGGGCTATCTCAGCTCAGACAGAGATATACGTCTTGTATTCATGCTTGTGGATATGCGTCATGCTCCCACAAAGGATGATGTACAGATGATAAATTATCTCATAGATACGGAAATGCCCTTTGTTCTTGTTCTTACAAAGGCTGATAAGCTTAACAAGACCGAACGTGCAAAAAGGCTTGAGGCATTCAAAAATGAGATACCCTGTTTTGAGGATATACACACTATCCCGTTTTCTTCCCAGACATTCGAGGGAGTTGAAGAACTCAGACAGATCGTTGAGGATATCGCAGACGACAATGACGTCGCTGACGAATAAATTATACCCGAAAGGATGTTAAAAATGTTTGTATCCGAAAATCTCAATGTCACACCCGAGGGGCATCTTACCATCGGCGGCGCGGACACCGTTGAGCTTGTAAAAGAATACGGTACGCCGCTTTATGTCATGGATGAGCAGATGATACGCAGCAGTCTCCGCCGTTTCCACGACAGTATGAACAAGTATTATAACGGTCAGGGTGAGGTACATTACGCAAGCAAGGCATTTTCCTGCATGGAAATGTGCAGGATAGTTGCAAGTGAAGGCGATGGACTGGACGCCGTTTCCATCGGAGAGCTCTACACCGCTCTGAAAGTGGGTTTCCCCATGGAAAAAGTAGGCTTCCACGGTAATAACAAGACCGATGAGGAGCTTCGCTTCGCTGTAGAAAACAAGGTAGGACATATTATTGTCGACAATACAAGCGAGCTTCACAGACTTGAAAAAATAGCCGAGGATCTCAGTGTTCGTCCGAACATAATGTTCAGGATAAAGCCCGGAATTGATGCACATACTCACGATTTCGTAAAGACAGGTCAGATTGACAGTAAATTCGGCTTCGCGCTGGAAACAGGGGAGGCTTTTGATGCTGTCAAGGAAGCTGTTAACTGCAAGAATGTAAATCTTTATGGACTTCACTGCCATATCGGATCACAGATATTCGATATAGCTCCTTTTGAAGAGGCTGCAAAGGTTATGCTGACCTTCATTGCCAAAATAAAGAACGAACTCGGTTATGATATTGAAGGACTTAATCTCGGCGGCGGTTTTGGCATAATGTATACCGACAAGGACGATCCGTCACCCTTCGAAACATACCTCGAGAGAGTATCTCAGGTAGTAAAGAGCGAGTGCGAAAGCCTCGGCGTTAAGCTTCCCAAGATGTTTATTGAGCCGGGACGCTCTATCGCCGCTCCAGCTAGTATTACACTCTACACGGTAGGCGCGCGCAAGGAGATCCCCGATATAAGGACTTATATTTCTGTTGACGGAGGCATGGCCGACAGCCCGAGATATATCCTCTATGGCTCGGAATATACAGCAATAGTTGCAAATAAGGCAGATCAGGAAAAGACAGAGAAGGTGACTATAGCAGGAAAATGCTGCGAAAGCGGAGATCTTATCGGCGAGAATATGCCCCTCCAGCACGCTGAATCCGGCGATATTATTGCCGTTTGTGCAACAGGCGCTTATAATTACTCCATGTCTTCAAACTATAACAGACTCCAGAAGCCTGCGGTAGTATTTGTAAACGAAGGTAAATCGCGTATCGCAGTCAAGAGAGAGACTCTTGATGACATTATCAGAAACGATATATAAAAACAGCGGGCAGAGAAAAACTCTGCCCGTTATATTATTTATATAGCCTGCCCTGCCATGTATCGAGTTCTGCAAGTCTTTTGTCAATGCCGCCGAGAACGGCGATCTTGTCTCTGGTCCAGTCGGGGGCTATCAGCTTACGCTTGTCTCCGTCACCTGTAATACGCTCGATCACTGTGCTCGGCGGAAGAAGCTCAAGCTGCTTCACAACGATATTGATATATTCGTCTCGCCCAATAAGAGAAAATCTACCTTCGTTATACCATTTTTCAAGCTCTGTGCCTACTATAACATGGAGCATTTGTATTTTTACGGCTTCAGGAGAAAGTCTCGCCAGTTCCTTAGCTGTTTCCAGCATCATCTCTTCATTTTCAAACGGAAGTCCGTTTATGATATGCAGGCAGGTACGGATCCCGGCACTTTTCAGCTTGTAGAAGCCCTCAAGAAACTCCTCATGGGTACAGCATCTGTTAATGTGTTTAATCGTTGAGTTGTGGCAGGATTGCATCCCAAGCTCAACCGTCAGGACTGTGTGTCGATTAATCTCTTTGAGAAGCTCAAAAACATCGTCAGAAAGACAGTCTCCGCGTGTACCGATTGAAATTCCACATACATTAGGAAAGGAAAGAGCAGTCTCAAAGTGTTCGCTGAGCGTGTCAACAGGAGCATAAGTGTTGGTATTCGCCTGAAAATAGGCTATAAACCGAGCGCCTTCACCGTATTTGTGTGTTATTCGTTTATGCTCAAGCTCAAGCTGACCTGTAATATCAGCAGCTGAATGAGTGAAGTATCCACTGCCGCCGTCACAAAAGATACAGCCTCCGGTGCCTTTTGTACCATCTATATTCGGGCAAGTAAATCCGCAGTCTATGACGGCTTTATAAATTTTTCCTCCGAATTTTGTTCTGTTATAGTAATTAAGCGTGTGATAGCGCTTATTATCGCATGAAAACGGGAAAGGACTTCTGCTCATATTATCACTCCTTGTGAAAATGTGTTATCATATCAGCTGAATTTTGTCAATAATCAGTATATAAAAAATAATATCGCAATATATGGCTGAATTATCTATTGACATTTTGCACAATATGAGTTAAAATAATATTATATCATAATATGCTGGAGAGTATAAAGTGCATAAAAATATTATACTTATCGGTATGCCGGGAGTAGGAAAAAGCACAGTCGGAGTTATTCTTGCAAAACTGCTGGGCTACAGCTTTGTCGACACAGATCTCGTCATACAGAATATAGAGAAAAAGCTTCTTAAAGACGTCATATCCGAAAAAGGGATAGATGGCTTTATTGAGACAGAAAACAGGATACTCAGTAAGTTTTCTGCTGAAAAGTCCGTAATAGCAACAGGCGGAAGCGTTGTCTACGGAAAGGACGCGATGGCAAATCTGTCAAAAAACAGTATAGTCATTTACCTTAAGCTTGACTATAATAAGCTGAAATATCGCCTTGGCAACATAAAAAACAGGGGAGTTGTTATCCGCAAGGGTCAGTCTCTGAGTGCATTATATAAAGAGGGGGTACCGCTCTATGAAAAGTATGCCGATGTCATCATTGATGAGAATGGCTGCAACATAGAAAAGACCGTAAATAAAATCACGGCTGAACTGAAGAGTTCTTTGTAAGAATTAAACAATTGTAAGCCTCAAAAAAGCATATTTGCACAATTTTATCTTTTGTTTCAAATAGTTCTTTGACATTTAGGTAATTATGTGTTATAATGTACAGTAGGATTATTATTATTAATAATTATCAGAGTCCGGTGCCGTTTATGCAGCAAAACTGCTTTGGCTTGCGGATATCGGAAAGGAAACGAAATGTCTAAAATTATTGCTATTACCTCAGGAAAAGGCGGTACTGGAAAGTCCACCGTCTGTGCAGGTCTTGGTTACACTCTTGCAAAACAGGGTCATAGGACTCTCATAATTGAACTGGACTTCGGCCTCAGATGTCTCGATATCATTTTCGGAGTTGAGGATAATATCAAGTATGACCTGGGAGACGTTCTCAGCGGTAAAAAGACTGCACTGGAAGCTGTTGCTCAGATACCTATGGCTTCAAATCTGAATATCCTTTGTGCACCTAAGACTCTGACCGCAGTAAACGCCGAACAGATCGTTGAGATCTGCCGTTCGGTAAAGAAGTACTTTGAATACATCATCATCGATACAGGTGCGGGTATTAATTCTCACGTTTTTGATATTGTTGAGCAGGCAAACCTGATACTCGTAATATCTACCCCCGATCCAGTCTGCATCAGAGACGCGAGCCTCATGTCTGATGAATTCTATAACAGAGGCAACAAGAGCCAGCGTCTTATCATAAACAAGATAAGCAAGAAGATCATCGGAAGCGAACTTATCACTAACCTCGACGAAATCATTGATAAGGTCGGCGTCCAGCTCATCGGTGTTATCCCTGATGACTTCAAAATGACTGTTGCTACCGGAAAGGGAACTCCGATCCCTACAGACAGCGAGGCTCTCAGAGCATTTGATGCTATATCGAAGCGCCTTGGCGGAGAGTTCGTTCCGCTGACAGTTAAGACTGTTTAAAAGATAAATTTACCGCTTTGCGGGGAAAGGACATATATATGAAGATCGCAATTATTGCGCATGACGCTAAAAAGGAACTTATGGTCCAGTTCTGCAACGCTTACTGCGGAATCTTATCCAAGCATACACTTATCGCCACCAATACTACAGGTAAGCAGGTAAGCGAAGCAACAGGACTTCCGATAAAGAGATATCTCAGCGGACAGGGCGGAGCAGAACAGATCCTTGCACTTCTTTCGTGCAATGAGGTCGATGTCCTTCTGTTCTTCAGAGATCCTATCAATCCTAAGGCAGCAGATGTTCACGGTATGAACCTCCTGAGACTTTGTGACGTTCATAACGTTCCTGTTGCAACAAATATCGCTACTGCCGAAGCGCTGATACTCGCCCTTGAAAGAGGAGACCTTGATTGGCGTGAGGTCGGTAATCCGAGCATCTGATATTTAATTGTCCCTTCATCAAGGGACAATTTTCATGTTAAAACACACAAGGAAAGGCTTGAAATATATGGCAATGAATATCAAACGCCCCAACGGCACCGAAGATGTTCTTCCTAAGGATATCCATAAATGGTATACAATTGAGAAGATAGCGCGCGAAACTGCTGAGAGCTACGGCTTCGGCGAACTGCGTTTTCCAACTTTTGAGAATACAGACCTCTTTTTGCGTTCTGTCGGTGAAACCACAGATGTCGTTCAGAAAGAGATGTACACAGTTAAGGCAAAAGAGACTGAATTCACACTCCGTCCCGAGGGAACAGCAGGTGCTATTCGTGCAATGCTCCAGAACGGACTCCTCAACGAGGCTATGCCCCAGAGGATATTCTACATCATTTCATGCTTCCGTCATGAAAGACCCCAGGCCGGCAGACTTCGCGAATTTCACCAGTTCGGACTGGAAATGGCAGGAAGCTCCTCACCTGCGGCAGACGCTGAGGTAATAAGTCTTGCTAAGAATATTCTTGACAGGCTTGGACTGAAGAAGATAGAGCTCCACATTAACTCTATAGGATGCCCGGCCTGCCGTGCTAAGTATCATGAGGCACTGAGGGCTTATTTTGAACCACACAAGGACGAGCTCTGCGATACCTGCAAGGAGCGCCTCGTAAAGAATCCTATGAGACTACTCGACTGCAAGAGCCCTGAGGATCGCGAAATAGCCAAGGATGCTCCCGTTATTCTCGATTATCTCTGCGAGGAGTGCAGCGACCATTTTGCAAAGCTGAAAAAATACCTGGATAATGCTAAGATCTCCTATGTTGTCGATCCAAAGATCGTACGCGGACTTGATTACTACACCAAGACTGTTTTCGAGTTTATAACCACAGAGATAGGCGCACAGGGAACAGTCTGCGGCGGTGGACGCTATGACGGACTTATTGAACAGTTAGGCGGACAGCCTACTCCCGCTCTCGGCTTCGGTATGGGAATTGAGCGGCTCCTTCTTGTTATGGACAAGCAGGAATGTGATTATCTTGCTCCAAAGAAATGTGACATCTACTTTGCTACAATGGGCGATGCTGCTCTTGAAAAAGCTATGGAGCTGGTAAAGGATCTCCGTGAATTCGGTTATCGTGCTGAATATGACCTCATGGGCAGAGGAATAAAGGCTCAGATGAAGTACGCCAACAAGATCGGCGCAGTTTATACAATGGTAATCGGAGACAACGAACTCAATGATGGAAAAGCCCGCCTCAAGGAAATGGAGAGCGGCGAGGAGAAGGAAATGCTTCTCAATGAAAAATTCACTGCAAATTTTGAAAACGAGTATTTCAACAAAGTACTTGATGTTATAGACGAGGAAAACCAGTCTATGTTCGCATTCACAGGGGAGGATAAGTAAAATGGCAGACAGTATGAAAGGTCTGAAGCGCACACATTACTGCGGAGAGGTCACTGAGATCGGCAAGGAAGTAGTAGTTGGCGGCTTCGTTGACAGAATAAGAAACAAGGGCGGAGTTATCTTTATTGTTCTCCGCGACAGAACAGGTGTTGTACAGCTTCTTTTCAATGACGAGACAGACAAGGAGCTTTTTGAAAAGGCTTCATCATGCAGAAGCGAGTATGTTCTCATGGCAAAGGGAGAAGTCCGTGAGCGTGAGAGCAAAAATGATAAGCTCAAGACAGGTCATGTTGAGATCTTTGTAACCGATCTCAGGATACTCGCCAAGGCTCAGACTACTCCTTTTGAGATCACCGACGAGACAAAGGTAAATGATGAGCTTCGTCTGAAGTACCGTTACCTTGACCTGAGACGAGCTCCTCTCCAGGAGAACATCATCAGGCGTCATCAGATAGCCAAGGTTACACGCGAATACTTCTATGAGAACGGATTCCTCGAAATAGAAACTCCTATGATGATGAAGTCTACTCCCGAGGGTGCGAGAGACTATCTCATTCCTTCAAGAGTACATCAGGGCAAGTTCTACGCACTTCCTCAGTCTCCTCAGATCTATAAGCAGCTTCTTATGGTATCGGGCTTCGACCGCTATATCCAGCTTGCACGCTGCTTCCGCGATGAGGATCTGAGAGCTGACAGGCAGCCTGAATTCACACAGGTAGATCTTGAAATGTCATTTGTTGATGCTGAAGATATACAGGAGTGTGTTGAAGGCTATATCCAGCGCCTTTTCAAGGAAGTTCTCGGTGTTGATATTCCCACACCTCTTCCGCGTCTGACATTTGCGGATGCTATGAACCGCTACGGTTCGGATAAGCCGGATACACGTTTCGGCTTTGAGATACAGGATATAACTGATACTGTCAAGGATATTGATTTCGTAGTATTCAAGAATGCTATCGAAGATGGCGGCTCTGTACGTGCCATCAACGTAAAGAACGGCGCAGCTGTTTACACCCGTAAGGAGATCGACAAGCTCGTCGATCACGCAAAGGGCATTGGCGCAAAGGGTCTGGCTTATATACGCTGGGCGGATGAGCCTAACTGTTCATTCAAGAAGTTTCTGGCTGACGGAGACTTGGAAAAGATCTGTACAGCAGTTGATGCACATGAGGGTGACCTAGTTCTTATCTGTGCGGACAGAACAAAAACCGTTCTTGCAACTCTTGGTGCGATCAGACTTATCTGCGCAAAGAAGCTGGACGTTATTCCCGAGGATCAGTACAACTTCCTATGGATCACGGAAATGCCTTTCTTTGAGCATGATGATGACAATAATACCTGGGTAGCAGCACATCATCCCTTCACAATGCCTATGGAGGAGTGCCTTGAGTATCTCGATACAGACCCCGCAAATGTCCGCGCAAAGGCGTGGGATCTGGTACTTAACGGTACAGAGCTTTCAAGCGGATCAATGCGTATAACCGATTTTGAGCTTCAGCAGAAAATGTTTGAAGCACTTGGCATGACTGATGAAGAAATACAGGCAAAATTCGGCTTCCTTGTTGACGCTTACAGATACGGTGCACCGCCTCACGGTGGTATGGGTATCGGTCTTGACCGTATCGCAATGATAATGTGCAAGGCTGACAGCCTCCGTGATGTAACAGCATTCCCGAAGGTTCAGAATGCAAGTGAACTCATGTCTGAGTGTCCTTCAACTGTAGATGACGAGAGTCTTGAGGTACTTGGTATTTCCGTTGTAAAGAAAGAGGAAAATGAGTAATCGTTATTACACAGTATGCGGTATACTTGACATAGATGGAAGAATACTCTTTGTAAGGCACACATACGGTGCCGCAAAAGAGAGGATACTGATCCCCGGAGGATATGTCAAGGAAGGCGAGCTCCCCTCTGAAGCTGTAAAGCGAGAGCTTATGGAGGAAACAGGCGTTGTATCAGAAGCTGAATCTGTTTTTGCGGTGCAGTTCAGAAAAGAACAGTGGATAATCGTTTTCAGACTCAGATATATCTCTGGCGAGCCTGAGTCCGATGGCTACGAAAACAGCGAAGTTTTGCTGCTCAAACCCGAGGAAGCAGTGAAGCGCAGCGATATAACGAATATGAGCCGCGCTATACTTAATGCTTATATAAAGGATAAAAATAATTCACTTGAAAAAGAGTGCTATAATTCCATTTCTCTTAAAGATGAGGTTTTCGAGATCTTTGGAGTATAAAATAAAAAAAGTACTAAAAATCAATATTTTTTATTGACTTTTTATTCAAAAAAGGGTATAATATTATATGTGATTTGAATAATCTGATTAGGGAGCTGTCTGTAGGGTTAGCTCCCTTTCTGTTTTTTGTTAGAGTTTATTAACAAAAATTCTATTGACTATCAAATTAATAAGTGTTATACTAAGAACAATAAATGACCATCAGTCATTTTAAGGAGGGATAGAAATGGCGTCAGAAGCTGTAAAAAAGATCCTCGAAGCTGAAGCACTCTCGGATAAGAAGAATGCCGAGGCAAGACGTCAGCGCGAGGATATAATCAGTTCTGCCTCAGGAAGCTCTTCACTCGCTATCCAGAAAAAAATAAGTGAAGCCACTTCCGAAGCATCAAAGCTAAGACAGACTTATGACTCAAAGCTTGAAAGCTACCGCCAAAAGGCAGAGAGTGATTGCGACAAAAAGATAAGTGAAATAAAAAAACTCGCAGGTGCAAATACCGATAAAGCTGTTGATGAGATAATCAACAGATTTTTCTGATGTTTGTTCCTGAAAGGAGAGTGATGTAAAATATGGCGAAGCTCAGAATGAAAAAGATCGAGCTTATTGCTATGCTTACCGACAGTAAAAAGATCATAGAGCTTCTGCAAAGAAGAGGAGTAGTCGAAATTTCTCAGAATACCGATGAAGAACTGGAAAACACTAATGTTACAGCCGTTGTCGGGGAATTTGAAAAATTTCGCAGTACTGCTGCTCAGGCACTTGAGATCATTGATACCCATGCTCCGGAAAAGGCAAGTCTTGCCGATATGTTCAGCGGAAAGACTGAAGTTGAGAAGCACGATTTCGGCAAAGAAGCCATGCAGATGGAAAAGGTAATGGGCGCAGCCAATGACATCATACGTAATCAGAAGCTCATCAACGAGTCAGCAGCGGCTGTATCTCAGCTTGAGATTAAATGTGATATGCTTGACAGATGGCTGCCTCTCGACGTTCCGCTCAACTTCAGGGGAACCGCAACAACATCTGCCTTTATAGGCACGCTTCCGTATCAGGTCTCCGCAGAAGAACTTGAAGCCCAGCTGCCTGATATGTGCAGTGTTGAGGTAGTAAGCGGCTCTAAGGAACAAACAAATCTGTTTATACTTTGCAGCAAAGATGTATACGAAGAAGCTGAGGGTATACTTCGCAAGCTTACCTTTGTTACAATATCTGAGACAGACAATAAGACTCCGTCTGAACTCTATGATCTCTATAAGCAAGAGATAGATAAGCTTGAGGAGAAGTCTGAGGAAGCAAAGGCAAATATCGAAAAGCTGGCAGAAAACCGAAAACAGCTTCAGTTCGTCATCGACTATCTCCAAATGAGAAAGGAGAAGTACGACGCACTGAGCGGACTTGGATTTACCGAGACAACTTTTGTTCTCACAGGCTATATCCCGGAAAAATATGCGGAATCTTTGAAAAAGGAGATCGAAGCGAAGTATACTGCTTCAATAACCTTTACCGATCCCGCCGAAGACGAGGATGTCCCTGTATTGCTTGAAAACAGCAGATTTTCTGCACCTGTTGAAGGCATAACCAAAATGTACGCACTTCCTGCAAAGGGCGATGTTGACCCGACGCCTGTAATGTCGTTCTTCTACTATTTGTTCTTCGGAATGATGCTATCGGACGCAGGATACGGACTTCTCATGGTCATCGGCACAACAATAGCTCTCAAAAAATTCAAGCTTGAAACAAGCATGAAGAAAACACTGACAATGTTCCGTAACTGCGGAATTTCCACCGTATTCTGGGGAGCACTGTTCGGAAGCTGGTTCGGTGATATCGTACAGGTCGTTTCACGTGAATTCTTCGGGAAAGAGATCGGAAGTATAGCGCTTTGGTTCGAACCGCTGACCGATCCCGTAAAATTGCTTCTTGTGTCCTTCGGACTTGGTATCCTTCATCTTTTCCTCGGTGTTGCCGTGGCATTCAAGATGACCTGGGATACGGGGAAAAAGCTTGATGCAGTATTTGATGCGCTGCCAATATATCTGATAGTTCTCGGTGTAGCTCCTATCGGCGCAGGAATGTTCATATCTGTACCATCTGTACTGACTAAGACAGGTACCTATATGCTTCTTGCAGGTGTCATTATGCTTGTGCTGACAGCGGGAAGAACGTCGAAATCAGTATTCGGAAAGTTCTTCGGCGGCCTTTACGCACTATACAACACCGCAACAGGATATCTTGGTGACATACTTTCATATTCGAGGCTTCTGGCTCTCGGACTCGCAACGGGAAGTATCGCAAGCGTCATAAATCTTATCGGCACCATGCCCGAAAACAAGGTCATAAAACTCATTCTTCTGGTGATCGTCTTTGTTGTCGGACACGTCGCGAACCTTGCGATCAATCTGCTGGGTGCCTATGTTCATACCGACAGATTGCAGTTCGTCGAGCTTTTCAGCAAATTCTACACCGGCGGCGGAAGGGAATTCGCTCCGCTGACTGTAAATACAAAGTATATAAAATTCAAGGAGGAAAATTCAAATGACTAACGGATTAGTATTAGCAATTATAGGAGCTGCACTTGCAGCACTTTTAGCAGGTATAGGTTCAGCAAAGGGCGTAAGCCTTGTGGGTGAGGCTGCTGCAGGCGTTGTTTCTGTAGATCCTTCAAAGTTCAGCAAGGTGCTCCTGCTTGAGCTCCTTCCCGGTACGCAGGGACTTTATGGACTTATCGCAGCTATGTTTATTCTTCTCCGCACAGGAGTTCTCGGCAGTGGTGCAGAGGCTCTCACAACTCAGCAGGGACTTGGCTTCCTTGCAGCTTCACTTCCTATCGCAGTTGTGGGTCTCATCTCAGGTATCATGCAGGGAAGAACAGCAGCTGCCGGTGTAAGTATTACAGCAAAGAAGCCAGACCACAACGGTAAGGCTATCATCATGGCTGCAATGGTAGAGACATACGCTATCCTCGCACTTCTCATATCAGTCCTTATGATACTGAATATCGCTGTATAATGGAGGTAGGATTATGTCAGGACTTGACGAGATCTTAACTCTCATTGAACAGCAGCAGAAGCAGACTGAAGAAAATATTATAAATGCTGCCGAAAGCAGAGCAGCCGTCATAAAAGCCGAGGGAGACGAAAAGGCTAAGAAGGCTTACGAAGAACATCTTAGGACAGCAAAAGCTCAGGCTGAAAAGGATTTTGAAAATTCCTGCGCTTCAGTCGATGCTTCCATGAAGCGTAAAATCCTCGCCTGCAAGGTTGAGATCATTGACGCTGCCATCGAAAAGACCATCAGCAAGCTCAAAAGTCTTCCCGATAAGGAATACTTTGAGCTGCTCCTCAGGCTAATAGAGCGTCATGTACAGAAGGGAAAAGGCGTACTTTCTCTTTGTGAATTAGATCTGAAACGCGTTCCTGCAGATTTTGAGCAGAAACTGCATGAGCTTGCTGCTAAAGACGGCGGAATAGAGCTTTCAAAAGAGCCTGCTGATATCGAAGACGGCTTTATACTCAGCTATGGACTTATCTCCGAGAATTGCAGCTTCCGCGCAATGATAGAAGCTGAAAAGGAAGATATAAGAGACACAGCTGCAAGGATACTGTTCAGGTAGGTGATAGCATGAACGGAACAAAATACGCAAATGCTGTCGGAGCTGTCAGAGCTATGGAGAATAATCTCCTTAGCAGAAGTGACATTGAACAGCTAATAAACGCTCGATCCAAAGCAGAGATGAGTTCTATCACAGCTTCTAAGACCGGCACTGCAAAGTCCGAAGACCTTTCTGATGTCTGGGCTATGCTTATGGAATATGCTCCGGACTGCAAAGAGCTGGAGATACTTTTGTACAGGAACGATTTTCATAATCTTAAAGCTGTGCTTAAGGCAATAATCTCCAACAGAGATCCCAAGCAGTATTATATAGCTCCTTCAAATGTGGGATTAAAAGAGCTGACTGAAGCAATAAACACCAAAGACCCAAGCGGACTTCCCGAGTATATGCGCAGGACAGCTTCTGAGGCTTATGAACTGGTTACCAGGACTCTTGACGGGCAGCTTTCAGACTCGCTGATCGACAAAGCCGCACTGGAAGCTATGCAGAACAGCGCTGCTGCCTCAGGCAGCGAATTTATGCAGAGATATGCGCAGCTTACTACAGCCTGCGCAGATTTAAAGACTGCCTACAGATGCTGTCTGCTGGGAAAATCTGCCCAGTTCACGGAAACCGCTGTATGCGGAAGCCCGGAGCTTGAAAAGGATGCACTTATAAAAGCGTCCCTTGCCGGTACAGAGCAGTTTTTCTCGCACCTTGAGACTACGCCTTACAGCGACGGAGCAGCTCTTCTGAAAGAATCTGCTGCAAAGTACGAAAAATGGTGTGATGATGTGCTCATGGAGCTTGCAGAGTCAGCGAGAATGCTGGCTTTCGGCTCAGAGTCTCTTGCTGCCTATTTCATTGCAAAGGAAGCGGAGATAAAGAATCTCAGGATACTCTCTGTCTGCAAGGAATTCGGCGCAGACAAGGAAACTATCACGGAAAGGATGAGAAAGCTATATGTATAAAGCAGCAGTAATCGGCGACAGTGCCAGCATATCAGGCTTTGCTGCCCTTGGACTTTCCGTTTTCCGTGAGACTGAACCCGAAAAGATCACCAAGCTCATTTCAAGACTTGCGGCTAATGACTTTGCTGTGATATACATCACAGAGCCCGCCGCTGCTCTTGTGAGCGATACTATAGCGAAATACAGAAACAGCAAGCTCCCTTCAATAGTCCTTATCCCTGCCATTGAAGGCAATACGGGGGACGGCATGAGGGCGCTTCATGAGGCGGTAGAGAAAGCTGTCGGCTCAGATATACTGAATTAGGAAAGAGGCGGATTTGCATAAATGAACAGCAAAGGTACAGTAGTAAAAATTTCAGGACCGCTGGTCGTTGCCGAAGGTATGCGCGACGCCAATATGTTTGACGTTGTAAGAGTAAGCGAAAAGCGCCTTATCGGCGAAATAATAGAAATGCACGGCGACCGTGCTTCAATACAGGTCTATGAGGAGACCTCTGGTCTCGGTACGGGAGAAGGCGTTGAGTCTACAGGTGAGCCCATGAGCGTTGAGCTTGGTCCTGGACTTATCGGAAGCATCTTTGACGGAATACAGCGTCCCCTTGACGATATCAGAAAGGTCTGCGGAAATAACCTTCAGAGGGGTGTTGAAGTTCCCTCACTGAAAAGAGAACCTCTGTGGAAGTTTACTCCCACAGCAAAAGCCGGAGATAAGGTCACAGGCGGAGACGTGATCGGAACTGTTCCCGAGACTGATATAGTTCTCCATAAGATAATGGTACCGAACGGTGTTGAAGGAAAAGTCAAGAAAATATCCGAAGGCGAGTTCCATGCTGATGATATTGTCTGCGTTGTAGAAACAGCCAAGGGTGACAAAGAGCTTTCACTTATACAGAAATGGCCTGTAAGACGCGGCAGACCCTATAAGAAAAAACTTTCACCCGATATGCCTCTGGTAACAGGTCAGCGAGTTGTAGACTGTCTTTTCCCAATAGCTAAGGGCGGCGTTGCAGCTATCCCCGGACCTTTCGGAAGCGGCAAGACAGTAACCCAGCATCAGCTTGCAAAATGGGCTGAAGCTGACATCATCGTTTACATCGGCTGCGGCGAGCGCGGAAACGAAATGACAGACGTTCTCAACGAGTTCCCCGAGCTTATCGACCCGCACACAGGAAAATCGCTTATGGAGCGAACAGTGCTTATCGCAAATACATCTGATATGCCTGTTGCAGCCCGTGAGGCATCTGTTTACACAGGTATCACTATTGCAGAGTATTACCGCGATATGGGCTATTCTGTAGCTCTTATGGCAGACTCTACCTCCCGTTGGGCTGAGGCTCTCCGTGAGATGTCAGGACGTCTTGAGGAAATGCCTGGTGATGAAGGTTATCCTGCATACCTTGGAAGCCGTCTTGCACAGTTTTATGAGCGCGCAGGACGAGTTATCTCAAACGGAACCGTGGGCAGGGAAGGAGCACTATCAGTTATCGGAGCTGTTTCGCCTCCCGGCGGTGATATCTCCGAACCTGTTTCCCAGGCAACCCTCCGTATCGTAAAGGTATTCTGGGGACTTGATGCAAATCTGGCTTATCAGAGACATTTCCCCGCTATAAACTGGCTCACCAGCTATTCGCTCTACGCTGATTCACTTGCAAACTGGTACGATAATAACGTATCAAAGGACTGGATGAAGTCCAGAGCGAGATTTATGGAGATACTTCACGATGAAGCAGAGCTTAAGGAAATAGTAAAGCTGGTAGGTATGGACGCTTTGTCAGCAAAAGACAGACTAAAGATGGAAACAGCCCGCTCTATCCGTGAGGACTTCCTGCACCAGCTTGCATTCCACGAGGTCGACACCTATACAAGCCTCAAAAAACAGCTCTATATGATGAAGCTTATACTCAACTTCAACGATGAAGCTGCTGATGCTGTAGCAAAAGGTGCTGACATTGAGGAAGTTGCAAACCTTGCGGTAAGAGAAAAAATCGGACGTTTCAAGTATATAGAAGAAGATAAAACAGACGCAGAATTCGACAAGCTCTCGGTAGAGATCTCCTCTGAGCTCAACGATCTGCTGGACAAGGAGGAAGACTGATGCCAAGAGAATACAGAACCATTGAAGAAGCGGCTGGTCCTCTGCTTCTTGTAAAGGACGTCGAAAACGTAACATACGGTGAGCTCGCCGAAATAAGACTTAAAGACGGTGAAAAGCGCCGCTGCCGTGTGCTTGAGATAGATGGCACCAATGCGCTGGTACAGCTCTTTGAGAACGCCGCAGGTATCAATCTTCAGGACAGCAGCGTAGTATTCTCGGGACACCAGATGGAGCTTGGAGTTTCCGAGGATATGCTCGGACGAGTTTTTGACGGTCTTGGCAGGCCTATTGATGATGGTCCCGAGATAATCCCCGAGATGAGACTTGATGTAAACGGTCTCCCTATGAATCCTGTTGCGAGACAGTATCCTCAGGAGTTCATACAGACAGGAGTTTCGGCAATAGACGGACTTAACACCCTTGTAAGAGGACAGAAGCTTCCTATATTCTCTGCCAGCGGTCTTCCTCACGCACAGCTTGCCGCTCAGATAGCAAGACAGGCTAAGGTCCGCGGCAAGAACGAGCAGTTCGCTGTTGTATTCGCTGCAATGGGTATTACTTTCGAGGAGTCTGAATACTTTGTTCAGAGCTTCAGAAGCACAGGAGCTCTTGACCGCACAGTTCTCTTTATAAATCTTGCTAACGACTCAGCGATTGAGCGCCTTGCTACTCCTAAAATGGCTCTTACCGCCGCTGAGTATCTTGCATTTGAGAAGGGAATGCACGTTCTTGTTATCCTTACTGATATCACAAACTACGCAGATGCTCTTCGTGAGGTCTCCGCAGCCCGTAAGGAAGTTCCCGGACGCCGCGGCTATCCCGGTTATATGTATACAGACCTTGCTACTATATATGAGCGCGCAGGCCGTCAAAACGGAAAAGAGGGAAGTATCACAATGATACCGATCCTTACCATGCCTGAGGACGACAAGACACACCCGATCCCTGACCTTACCGGCTATATCACAGAGGGACAGATAATCCTCTCCCGTGAGCTTTACAGAAAGGGAATCAATCCTCCTGTTGATGTTCTGCCCTCACTTTCACGACTTAAGGATAAAGGTATCGGCGAAGGAAAGACAAGAGCCGACCACTCCGACACTATGAATCAGCTCTTCTCCGCTTATGCAAGAGGTAAAGATGCAAAGGAACTCATGGTCGTTCTTGGTGAGGCAGCTCTGACGCCTACAGACCTGCTTTATGCTAAATTTGCAGATGAGTTCGAGAAAAGATATGTTTCCCAGGGCTTTGAGAACAACAGAAGCATCGAGGAAACACTTTCCATCGGCTGGGAGCTGCTGAAGCTCCTCCCCAGAAGCGAGCTCCGCAGAATAAGAGAGGAATATCTGGTCAAGTACTATGATACCCAGAAATGAGGTGAGCTGATTGGCAAGATTAAATGTTAATCCCACCAGAATGGAGCTTAGCAAGCTGAAAAAGAAGCTCTCCTCAGCAAGAAGAGGTCACAAGCTTCTCAAGGATAAACGCGATGAGCTTATGAGACAGTTTATGATACTCATAAAGGAAAACCGCCAGCTGCGAACAGAAGTCGAAAAGGCTATAAATGAAGCCAACCGATATATGGCTGTTGCAGGCTCTGTGATGCAGAAGGAAGTACTTGAAACTGCGCTGATGCTTCCGAAGCAGGAAGTAGAGCTGGACGTCAGTGAAAAAAATGTAATGAGTGTATATATCCCCGAATTCAAGACCAAATTCAGGACAGATGATACCAATGATATATATTCATACGGTATGGCGTTCACATCTATTGACCTTGACGGCGCAGTAAGTGCCCTCAGCGCTGTCTTTCCAAAGATGATAAGACTTGCTGAAATAGAAAAAGCCTGCCAGCTTATGGCAGACGAGATAGAAAAGACACGCAGACGTGTAAATGCTCTTGAGCATATAATGATACCTGACTATGAGGAGACGATCAAATTCATAACCATGAAGCTCTCAGAAAACGAGAGAAGCACCACCACATCTCTTATGAAGGTAAAGGATATGGTACTCAAGCAGAGTCATAATTATCACTAACAGAAAACCTCCTATGGAATACCATAGGAGGTTCATTTTTTATAAAGTAGCGTAGAGATTGGTTTCCCACGCGGGGATATAGAGCTGATGTCTGATATAGAGCTTATATGAAGGATTGAGTTTCTTGATAAGCAGCGGAAGCTCAAAAATGTCCTCGTTTCTGTGATAAAGTGAAACCATAAGCTTAGGAGCGTAGTGTGAGATCGTAAGTGCAGAGCCCCATATAGCCTCTCGTTCAAAGCCTTCAACGTCCATTTTGATTATTGTAGCAGGCTTTTTGGCAAGGATACTGTCTACGGAAAGTGCTCCCACCATATTGTCAGAGCTTGCGCTTATTGCGGACTGACGTCCCGCCTTTGCGGAGAATGGGAGCTCAGTATCAACACACCATGCCGCAGCATTATATGCGTAAACATGAGGCATACCGTCAACAAACTTAGCCAGCTTCTTGAAGTTCTTTTTATCAGGCTCAAGAGCGTATATTGAAACATACTTGCCATGGGTAAACTCAAGGATCTCCTTTATAGTATCTCCGTTATATGCTCCCAGATCAACATAGACCTCATTGAGGTTTGGCTTGATGATCTTTTTATAAATCTCAGCCTTTGGAGTAGTTACTGCTGACAGGTATTCGATCTTTCCGCTTATTTTGAAATTGATGATATTTGCGTATACCTTTCGTGAATAATCATCAGCAAGGCTGTCATAGACCTGCTGTATCTTGTCAGCGTGCTCCATGCAGTACTCATAAGTGAAAATACCGCTTCCGATGACAGGAACATCAGGGACATACAACGTGTGCTTTGCAGCAATAGCGTGGACCTTATCCACTATCTCCTGATAACCTGCTGCAAATGCGAGAACAACAACAAAATCGTCAACAGCTTCTTCTATTTCCGAAAGCTTATGTACTCTGTAACCCTCAAAAGAATGTCCGCGTACAAAATCATCGCTTGCAAAGATACCTGCTACAGTGATTTTCTTATTACGGAAAACAGACATGATCTTCAGTGCTCCGTCACCCATACCATATATAAAGATAGGACGCTTTTCAGCTTTTAGTCTGTCCCAGCTGGATTGTTTTTCTGTTATAAACGAGAGCATTCTCCCAATCACCTCTGAAATCAAAAATCTCCGTTGTGGTCATGCATATCGTCGTACTCGTCGTATTGATCGTGACCTGAATGGAAGCCCATCATATCTCTGCCTCTGATCCCGTACTTATCTCTCATGACAGTGAGATACTTATCAATGAGCTCTGAGACCTTTCTGACATTTTTTATGCAGTGGACCTCCTTGGAAGGAGTATCAGCATCTCGGCTGTATATGATAATGGTACCGCAATTGAAAAGGCGCTGGAAAAACGGATACTTTACTTTTTTATCTGTGATCTTGTAAAGGTCAATCTCATCCTCATCGATACTGAGGAATCCCGTTCTGGTAATGAATTTCGATTCGGTAAGATAATACCGTGTAAATGTGAGAGGCAGACCGAAAAGTGAACGTTTTTTATCTGTCCATACATAGTCGAAAGCATTTTTTTTCATAACCTAATCCTCCAATCTGTTAATAGGCAGACCTCTTAACTACTATTTTACCACATAACGCATCATTAGTCAACTATATTCTTTAAGAAAACTGTTAAAACAGCAGAACATATAACTTAATAAAAGCAGCTTTTTTCGTAAAAATCCAAAAAAGGCTTTACAAAAATGATTTTATGTGGTATAATATTATCACCGTGTACTTGGTTCGGGGCTTGTCCTCGACTTTCACCCCATACTGAGTTAACGAAATATATTTTATCAAGAGGTGCTTCAAATGTTATTGAAGGATGAAAAGACAGCCGTTATCGAGGCTAACAGAACACACGAAAACGACACAGGATCTCCTGAGGTTCAGATCGCTATCCTCACAAGAAGGATCAACGACCTTACAAACCACCTCAAGACCCACAAGAACGATCACCACTCAAGAAGAGGTCTTCTCAAGATGGTTGGTCACAGACGTAACCTTCTCGGCTATCTCAAGAAGAAGGACATCAACAGATACCGTGCTATCGTAGAGAAGCTCGGTCTCCGTAAGTAATCATGTGTACGAAGGCAGCGGGGCTCTATGCCCTTCTGCCTTTACGTCTATCAGAGTGCAGGGATTAGAAGTCAGAGGTAAGGGTCGGAAACGACTGTTTGCAGGCTTTTACCTCTAACTTCTAAAGGCTCTCCTCTGATAAAAAATAATCAAATTGGAGGCAGATTATATGTTTGAAAACTACAGAACTTTTGAAACAACATATGCGGGAAGACCGCTTATCGTTGAAACAGGCAAAACCTGCGGACTTTCCAACGGTTCATGTTGGGTAAGATACGGCGAGACAGTAGTAATGGCTAATGTTACAGCAAGTGCAAAGCCCAGAGAGGGCATTGATTTCTTCCCTCTGTCAGTTGACTATGAGGAGAGACTTTACTCAGTAGGCAGGATCCCCGGCTCGTTTACAAAGCGTGAGGGCAAGCCTTCCGAAAAGGCTATCCTTACATCACGCTGCGTTGACAGACCTATCCGTCCTCTGTTCCCCAAAGACATGAGAAATGGCGTTTCTGTTGTAATGACAGTTCTTGCAGTAGAGCCTGACAATTCACCCGAGATCGCAGGTATGATCGCTACTTCAATAGCTATCTCTATTTCCGATATTCCGTGGAATGGTCCTATAGCTGGTATTAATGTTGGCCTTGTAGACGGTGAGATCGTTCTCAATCCTACTCTTGAGCAGAGAGCTAAGACAGACCTTACACTTACAGTTGCAGGTACCGCCGAGAAGATCGTTATGATCGAGGCAGGCGCTAACGAAGTTCCCGAGGACACAATGCTTGAGGCTATCCTCAAGGGTCATGAGGAGATCAAGAAGATGGTCGCTTTCATCAGCGATATCCGCGCTCAGATCGGTAAACCCAAGTTCACATTCGAGTCAATGGAAGTTGACCACGATATGTTCGATGCTATCGAAGCATTTGCTGCTGACCGCGTAAAGGTCGCTCTTGATACAAATGACAAGAATGTTCGTGATGAGAGACTTGCTCCCATTGTTGACGATATTCATGCAAACTTTGATGAGAAGTATCCCGAGCAGATCCCCATGATCGATGAGTGTATCTACAAGCTTCAGAAGAAGATCGTTCGTACATGGCTCTATGAAGGCAAGCGTGTTGACGGACGTGGAATCGACGAGATCCGTCCTCTTGCTGCTGAAGTCGGTGTTCTTCCACGTGTACATGGTTCAGGTCTCTTTACAAGAGGTCAGACACAGGTACTCACTGTCGCAACTCTCGGCCCTGTAAGCGATTCTCAGAAGATCGACGGACTCGATGAAGAAGACTCAAAGAGATATATGCACCAGTACAACTTCCCGAGCTATTCTGTAGGTGAGACAAAGCCCAGCAGAGGTCCCGGACGTCGTGAGATAGGCCACGGTGCTCTTGCAGAGAGAGCTCTTGCTCCTGTAATTCCTCCTGTCGAGGAATTCCCATATGCACTCAGACTGGTTTCAGAGGTACTTTCTTCCAACGGTTCCACATCACAGGGCTCTATCTGTGGTTCAACTCTTGCTCTTATGGACGCAGGTGTTCCGATCAAGGCTCCCGTTGCAGGTATCTCATGCGGACTTATCACACTTCCTGACAGCGATGAGTTCATGACAATGGTAGATATCCAGGGTCTTGAGGATTTCTTCGGCGATATGGACTTCAAGGTAGGCGGTACACACAAGGGTATCACTGCTATCCAGGTCGATATTAAGGTTGACGGACTTACCCCCGCTATCATAAAGGAAGCATTTGAGAAGACCAGAAAGGCTCGTCTCTATATCCTTGATGAGATCATGCTCAAGGCTATTCCCGAGAGCAGACCTACAGTAAACAAGTATGCTCCCAAGATGCTCCAGACAAAGATCCCCGTTGACAAGATCCGTGAGGTCATTGGTCAGGGCGGAAAGGTCATCCAGAAGATCTCTGCAGACTGCGATGTTAAGATCGACATCAGTGATGACGGTAATGTATTCATCAGCGGTGTTGACGGTGATAATGCAAACAAGGCACTTCAGATAATTCACACTATCGCAAATGACCCTGAAGTAGGCGCTATCTACAAGGGTAAGGTAGTAAGGATCATGGACTTTGGTGCTTTCGTAGAGATCGCTCCCGGTAAGGATGGTCTGGTACACATCTCCAAGCTGGACAAGCAGAGAGTCGAGAAGGTTGAGGATGTTGTTTCTATCGGTGACGAGATCGTTGTTAAGGTAACAGAGATCGACCGTCAGGGCAGAATAAACCTCTCACGCAAGGACGCTCTTGCTGAGATCGAAGCTAAGAAGAAGAACTAAAGAAATTATTTCCATAGCATTTCTGAGATCACTCGGAAATGCTATGTTTTTTACAAAAAAGGACCGCAGCGCATCTTTAACAGATTGCTGCGGTTCTTTTCATTTATTAAAGCTCTTTTCTTTCATATATTCTTATTGAAGAAAGCCACGAAATTACGATTACTGAGACTATAACAACTATTGATAAAACTATAAAAACAGGGAAGTTACTGAACAGCTTCATAGCCTTTGCAGTGAACTTTTTTGAATCAGACATCACCATTGCGGGAACGACGCCGCAGATAACGCCTGTAATTATAAGGTAGAATATTCTGCCGTTGGTGGTTCCGAATTTGAAGTTGAGAGGAATAGACAGGCAGGGGACTACAAGAGCAAGAGCAAATGAAGCCAGAGCCATGAGAAGCGTCGAACGAGCGTCAACTGTATTGTATATCATTGACTGGATAAAGTGTACTGCACTTACAACAACTGAGCCGATCAAAGCCATAAGCACCATGGTAATGTACTTGGATGATACAATGCTCTTTCTTTCTAATGGCATACACTGTGCAAATGAATTCCAGCGGCTCAATTCATCGTAAGTCATGTTTCCAAGTGTCAGCATTGAAAGAAGTACAGGAATTAGCATTACAAACATAAACTGCTTATTGAAAATTCCAAATAGTGTAAAAATCGGTATAATGATAATAGAGAGTTTATTATTCTTGAACATTACAAATATTTCTTTTAAAAGTAAACCTTTCACGTCAGTTTTCCTCCTTAGCCATAAATACAAAAAGATCTTCAATAGTGATAGGAGCAGTCCGGAAGCTTGCAGGAATAAGCTCCTGATCAACGATGGCCTCTGTGCTGAATTTACCTATTTTTTTACCCTTTATCGCGTCAGGATCAAGCTCGGAAAGCTGTTCCTCTGTTGCGTTTATAAAGCGGTATCTTTCAAGCAGGACGTCTTTCTCCTCGCAGAGCATAAGCTTTCCCTTATGAAGAAAAGCTATATAATCGCAAAGCTTTTCCAGGTCGCTTACAATATGAGAGGAGATAAGTATTGAATGTCCCTCATCTCTTGTAAAGTCATTGAGAATGTCGATTATCTCGTCTCTGACAAGTGGATCAAGACCGCTTGTAGGTTCATCAAGTATGAGAAGCTTTGCGTTATGAGAGAGTGCAATGGCAATTGCAAGCTTCATCTTCATTCCTTTTGAAAAATCGCTGAATTTTTTGTTATCAGGAAGTGAGAACTTCTTTACGTAGTATCCGAAAGCCTTATCGTCCCAATTTGAATATATATTCTTCATCACCGATCTGACATTCTTAATATTGAGTGCCTGAGGAATACCAACTTCGTCAAGTACTACTCCGATATCCTTCTTCAGTTCGGCGCTCATATCCTGTCCAAGCACCTTAATGGTACCGTGATCATATTTTTTTAAACCAAGAATGGAATTTATAGTTGTACTCTTACCTGCTCCGTTTTCGCCGATAAGTCCCATAATACATCCTGTAGGAAGTGTTAGTGAAAGATTATCCAGCTTAAAACCTTTATATTCCTTTGTAAGATCTTTAATTTCCAATGCGTTCATAAGATCACTCCTGTTCATCAAGTATATCAAACATTACTATAATGTCTTCTTTAGTAAGCTTACACGAGGCGGCAAGCTTTTTTATCTCCAATATGTGTTCCTCTATTTTCTTCAGATGCTGTTCGCGCAATATCTCAGTATTCTGCGGAGCAACAAAGCAGCCCTTTGCGGGAAGCGTATATATCAGGCCTTCGCGCTCAAGCTCGTCATAGGCTCTTTTTGTGGTAACAACGCTTATACGCATATCTTTTGCGAGACTTCGGATAGAAGGCAAGGGATCATTTTCCATAAGTTCACCGCTTATGATCAGGTCTTTTATCTGATTATAGATCTGATCATAGATCGGAGCACCGCTTCGGTTATCAATAAAAATGTTCATCTGTTCACTCCCTTCATACTGTATATATACAGTATACACAGTTAGGACAGATTTGTCAAGTACTTTTTCAAAAAATTTTTCTGAGAGCGCAAAAAATATCCGTACAGAGTGATCTGTACGGATATTCGTTTTTTATATAAGTTTTCTCTCGTCACAGTATTCGCACTCAAGCAAAGTTTCATCGCCGCTTGAACGGAAACTCTTTGGGAGGTACTCTTCATGATTGGTGATACATCTTGGATTACTGCATCTTACGCCGGCAAAAACCTTTCCTTTAAGTGTCTCTGAGGGCTTTTTCTCCTTGAGTATAGTCATTATAAGAGCCATACGCACATACATACCGTACTTGGCCTGCTTGAAGTACATTGCTCTTTCGTCATCATCCACATCAACCGTGATCTCATCAACTCTCGGCAGGGGATGCATAACGATCATATCCTTATTCGCCAGAAGCATCTTTTTCTTGTCAAGGACATATGTGTTCTTCTGAGCAAGATACTCTTCCTCGCTTGCAAAGCGCTCCTGCTGTATTCTTGTCATATAGAGTACGTCGAGACTTCCGATAGCTTCTTCCAGGGTGTTTACCTCGGTAAAGCTGCTTCCGTTCGCCTTGATTATATCCTTTATGTATGCAGGCATTCCAAGCTGAGCTGTGGAAATGAATACAAACTTATTGTTCTCGAACATACTCAGAGCCTTGCAGAGAGAGTGAACAGTTCTTCCGTTAAGAAGATCGCCGCACATTCCTATAGTGAGACCTGATAATGTCTTCTTTTCGATTTTCAGAGTGAGCAGATCGGTGAGTGTCTGAGTGGGGTGGAGGTGACCGCCGTCTCCTGCATTGATTACAGAGCAGTCTGTAGTCAGTGAAGCTGCCTTTGCTGCTCCTGCAATTGGATGACGTATAACAAGGACATCTGCATAATTGCTGACGATCTTTGTAGTATCCTTGATTGTCTCACCCTTGGCAACTGATGAATTGGCAGGATTATCAAATCCGATTATCTGTCCGCCAAGTCTTATCATGGCAGTCTGGAAAGACATCTGTGTCCTGGTGGACGGCTCATAAAAAAGTGTAGCCATTATCTTTCCGTCACATTCATGAGCATAATCAGCAGGTGAGCGGTATATCTTCTCGCCAAGCTCTACCACGCTCTTCCACCATGAAACAGGATAATCATTCAGATCGATAAGATGCTGATACTCTGAAAACATATTTGAACCTCCGTTGTATTATTTACAGTATTTTACTGTCGTTTATCATCATTTCAAACTGAACTCCCAGGAACTTAGAAGCTCTTTTACACAGCAGCATACGCTCCATAAATATCTCAAAATATTCGAGTACGGATGATATTTCCGTATCGATCTGGAGTTCAAGTATAATAGAGGTCCTGCTGTCATTGAACCTAACATTGGATTTGACAACTGCATAGTTAACACGGTCATGGATATCAAAGGTAAGCAGATTGTGATTGCGTACACGGCTTCTCCTTACATCGGTCTTATCTCCGATTATCATTGCAGCCGAAATAGGGTCAAGAGGCTGACCCGTACCCTCGTCATGGTTTCCGATAGCGGAGATTATAGAGCATATCTCGTCTGCAGGCATACTCAGATTGTCCAGCAGTCTGAAAGCCATGACTGCGCCGCTCTGGGCATGGTCCACTCTGTTTATGACATTGCCTATATCGTGCATTATGGAGGCTATTTTCGCAAGCTCCACAGTTCTTTCATCGTACCCAAGAGTCTCAAGTATCATAGCTGATGTATGTGCAATTCTCTCAACATGAGGAAAGGAGTGCTCGGTATATCCCAGCGCCTCAAGAGCCTTGTCGGCACGGCGTATATATTCCATTATATCCGGATTTTGTTTTATATATTTATAAGTAACAATACTTGGCATATTATCTCCTGTAGATCAATATTTTCCGTTGTTTTCAAAATAGACCTTATACCATACAAGGAAGATGAAAACAGTCCATATCTTACGGCTGTTATCTGCCTTGCCTGCACGGTGGTCATCAAGAAGCTTCAGAAGGGGAGCGGTATTGAAGAACTTCCGGGAACTCTCACCCTCAAAATAGCCCTTTACCAGCTCATAGTACTTATCTTCCTTGAGCCATACTCTTATAGGAACAGGGAAGCCCAGCTTCTTCTTTGCTGCTGTTTTTGCGGTCTGCTCGGGAGTATCCTTCTTTGCAGCCAGACGCATAGCGTACTTTGTGATGTAATTGGTCTCATCAGTACCCTTATCATGAGTAACTCTGTATTTTGTAGGTATCTTCTCCGCAAGAGCCATGACCTCCTTATCAAGGAAGGGGACTCTCAGTTCAAGAGAATTGGCCATACTCATTTTATCAGCCTTGAGGAGTATATCTCCTGCCATCCACATATGGAGATCAAGATACTGCATTTTTGTTACGTCATCCTTGCCCTTTACGTTTTTGTAAAAATGAGCTGTTATTTCAGTAGGATCGGGAGCTTCTGTAGTAATTTTCAGAAGTGCCTTTCTGTCAGCGGGGGTAAACATATAGGCATTACCTATAAATCGCTCCTCAACGTCCTTGCCCTTGCGGACAAAGAAATTGACTCCGCGTTTCGCAGGAAGCTTTGAAGCAATCTTGCCGATACCTCTTTTTACAGGGCGCGGCAGCTTATCGTACAGAGTACCATCAGGATCACTGTAAACGTTATATCCGCCGAATATCTCGTCAGCACCTTCACCCGAGAGAACGACCTTGAGTTTTTCTGAGGCTATATTGCAGACAAAATATAGTGCAACAGCAGAAGGGTCTGCAAGAGGTTCATCCATATGGTACTGTATCATTGAAAGGCTGTCCCAGTATTCCTCGGGAGTGATGACCTTGCTGGTATTTTCTTTTCCGATAGCAGCTGAGAAGTTCTTTGCCCAGCCTATCTCGTTATATTTTTCATCGCTGCCGAATCCGACCGTAAAGGTCTTGTCAACATCGGCGATTGCAGCTACATAGCTTGAATCAACGCCGCTGGAGAGGAATGAGCCGACCTCAACATCGGCTATTTTATGAGCCTCAACGGAGTTATGGAATGTATCGGAGATCATATTCACCCACTCATCAAGCTGCGGCTTGCCGTCGGCGTTAAATTTTACGTCCCAATATCGCTTAGCTTCAAATTTTCCGTCCTTGAATCGGAAATAATGAGCAGGAGGAAGCTTGTAAACATTTTTAAAGAAAGTTTCGGAAGTAGGGGAGTACTGGAAGGTGAGATAGTTCTCAAGTGTTGTTGTGTTCAGTTCTTTAGTGAAATTAGGATGTTCAAGGAAGCTCTTTATCTCTGAGCCGAACATCAGCGTACCATTCATATTTGCATAGTACATTGGCTTGATACCAAAAAAGTCTCTTGCGCCGAAAAGCTCTTTTTTATTTTTGTCCCAGATAACGAATGAAAACATACCTCTGAGCATATTCAGAAGCTTTTCACCGTATTCCTCGTAACCGTGTATAAGTACCTCTGTATCGGTGTTTGTCCTGAAGCAGTGACCCGCTTCAACAAGTTTTTCGCGTATATCCTTATAGTTATATATCTCACCATTAAAGATTATAACAAGCGAATTATCCTCGTTAAAGATAGGCTGATCTCCGCTTGAACTTATATCAATGATACTCAGTCTTCTGTGACCGAGAGCAATATCATCATCTATGTATTTGCCCTCAGCGTCAGGACCTCTGTGTCTTATACGGTCCATCATTTTCTCAAGAACTTCGTCAGTATTGTCAATATTATTCGTAAAGCCTACAATCCCACACATGAAAGGATTACCTCCGATTTTCTATCTAATAAATCTCCCAAAATATTATACTACAAATCAGATGATTTTGCAACAGTAAAACAGCTCTTTTACATATTATTTATCATCATCACTCTCAGATGTTACTTTTGCAAGAGGATTGCTCTCGATAGCGTTTCTTACGTTCTCATCATTAAGATGAGTATATATCTCTGTAGTGGAGATACTTGCGTGACCGAGAAGCTCCTTGAGAGTAAGAACATCTGCATCTCCGTACTGATACATAAGTGTTGCGGCTGTGTGACGAAGCTTGTGTGTGGTTATACCCTTACCATCAAGATTTGCTTTTTGAAGAGTTTCCTCAACTATCTGCTGAACACGTCTTTTTGAGATGCGCCTGTTCTGGTTGCTTATAAACAGTGCGGGCTCATCAGCTGCCTTGGGATTATTCTTCCGGATTTCAAGGTACTTGTTAAGAGCGTCGATGCAGGCGGTATTCAGATATACCATACGCTCCTTGCTTCGCTTTCCAAGTACCTTAAGTCGATTTTCATAAAAATCTATATCCTTTATATTAATGCCTACAAGCTCGCTGAGACGCATACCACAGTTAAGGAAAAGAGTTATGATACAGTAATCACGCTTTGAATCGGCACTGTCAGCAGTTTCCAGAAGCCGTAAGCTTTCGTTCAGAGAAAGGAATTTCGGTAAAGAAGCCTTTGGTACAGGGACATCAAGGTCCTTTGTGGGATTATTTTCAATGATATGTGCAACTTTTTCCAGATATTTGAAGAAGCTCCGAAGAGATGATATCTTCCTGTAGCGGGCTCTGTCCTTATTTTTGCGTTCATCCGAAGTGTAAAAAATGAAATTGTATATGTCCGAAACTGTTATTTTTCTGAGATCTGCCACAGTCATATCCCGGATCTCTATTTCCTCAAGCGGCTTGCCTGTGTTATGCGCGTTCTCATAAATAAACCGCAGAAACAAGCGTATATCTGTGTAGTATTCTTCAATAGTCCTTTGAGCAAGAAGTTTAACTATTTTCATATGGACCAGATAATCATTGAGAAATTCAGGATTATCGGGGGAGTTAAGATTATTCATAATATCCCGTCCTTTACAAGTAATTCAAGAACTAGTGACTCACGCTCTATAAGGTATTCATCATAATCAGAATGGTCATGTGTTCTGTTAACTGAAATAGCATAATCTGGTGACACGTATTCAAGCACAAATCCTTCATTAGCCTCATATTCATCAAACGACTGCTGATTTTCGTCTGATAATACATCACATAAATAATAAAAGTTTTCCTGCTCAAAAATGACGTTTTCTTCAAAACGGCTTTTCTGTATCCGCAGAACTGAACCATACTCGGCAACAGAAGGCACTGAAACTGTCAAACCGATCTCTTCAGTGATCTCGCGTTTAAGAGTCTCTATGTGAGCTTCGTCATTTTCAATTCCACCGCCTGGAAACTTATAATAATCAAACTTTCTGCTGTAAACCATAGCTACTTTTTTATCTTTATTGATTATAACGCCACGTACAGATGGTCGTTTGTATCTTTTCCAGCTATTATCGTAATCCTTTTGATCCATTATAAATAGACGCCTCATATTTCTCATCTGTTTAATATTCGCTCAAACTTTCACCAAACTTTGATTTGGTGAAAGTTTGTCTCTTTTTTCATTAGTTCTATTATATCACTTCTCTTTTGATTTTTCAAGGAAATTCATACTATAGCTATAAAAAAGCTCCCTGAAATCAGGGAGCTTAGGATCTTATTTCTTTTTCTTCTTGTTAGAATTATTTTTTGGACCTGTTGTTTTAGCGGGAGTAACTGTCTTAGCAACTGCAGGCTTTTCTGCAACAGGCTTTACAGCTTTGTTTGAAGACTCAAGGAACTTATAAACAAATGCTGCAATTAATGCGCCTACAAAAGGTCCAACAATAAATACCCAAAGATCTCCGAGAGCATCGCCGCCGGCTAAAAGTGCGGGACCAAGGCTTCGTGCAGGATTTACAGATGTACCTGTAAGGCCTATTCCGAAGATATGCACCAGTGTAAGTGTAAGACCGATTATAAGTCCGCCGAACGAACCGTGGTTAGCTTTTTTAGAAGTAACGCCAAGAATAGTCATTACAAAGATAAATGTAAGAAGAATCTCTACAAGGATTCCTGCACCTGCATTTCCGTTGACGCCTGCGAGTCCGTTTGCTCCGTAACCGCCTGTCATATCTGTAACATCACCAAGATTGAAGATAGCCTTGAGCATACCTGCGCCTGCGATAGCGCCGACACACTGTGAAATTACATATCCAATAAAGTCTGTGAATGTCATGCCTCCTGTAAGAAGAACTCCGAGAGATACTGCAGGGTTTATGTGGCAGCCGGAAATGTTTCCGATACAGTAAGCCATGCCGACTATCACAAGACCAAAAGCGAGTGCGGTAAGGATGTATCCCCCCGCCTGATGTTGCGTCGCAGCCTACCAGCATTGCCGTACCGCAGCCGAGAAGCACAAGTACAAATGTACCAATGACTTCAGCGATGTACTTTTTGATTGATTCCATATTTTTGCCTCCTTATGTATGCTAAAATAAAACTGAGCCAGATATGGCACAAATGATAATAAAAAAGTGAGCCACTAATAATAAAAATCCTGTATAATAAGAGAAAGAGCTTGTGTACAGGAGGAACAAGGAGT
>Ga0116174_10000317_pt1 | contig 49056 bp, 42 predicted proteins | sample AD_UKC087_MetaG_FD_89801 | JGI IMG/M metagenome (GOLD analysis project Ga0116174, IMG submission 89801) | Active sludge microbial communities of municipal wastewater-treating anaerobic digesters from USA - AD_UKC087_MetaG | ecosystem: Engineered > Bioreactor > Anaerobic > Digestate | place: USA...
ACGGTGAACCGCGATAGCGGTTAAAGGAAGAAACCGTGAAGCGGTTCAATTTTAATAACCTCCGGTGCAACCGGAGGCTGGATGCTCTCTATGATGTAAAGCCCTGAAGGGGCGAAGAAAGAACGGCGAGCGGCACGCGGCTTGCGGCTTGTGGCGCAGGGCACAGAGCTCAGGGCACAGAGCAGAAGAACGGTACGCGGAAACTAAGAGATGGCAGAAGGGTTGAACAGAACGGATTCCCTCCTGCAGAGAGCCTGCCCCGCTCAGCGGGTGGGGGTGGGTTCTCGGTAAGGCGCAGGGACTAAGGGACTAAGAGACTAAGTGACGAAGAGACCGCAAGACCTGCACGACAGGTCGCCGGGGGAAAGGAGGGCGTTGAAACAAAAACGAATGCTATTAATTGATTAACAATGAGTCAATCTATTAACATTTATGAACTCATTTGTTATTAATCTGAAAAATCCGGGCAGGGGTTTTCCTCTGTGCCCCGTGCCCTGAGTCACTTCCTGCCCGGAACTTTCCTAAAAAATAGTTAGCCTATGCAAATATAACATTTTTTGTAACTCAGGTAGTGGACTCTGACATTTTTTCATAGGTCGGTATCACCAGGCTATGAAATAATAAACAGGGGGTATTTCTTAATTCGGGTTCATCCCGGGCGATAAAAAGCATGCCGCGCGGCATGGAAAACAGATTGGTACATACTGAATATTGAAAAAATGTTTCTGAAATTTAAAAACAATCATTATGAAGAAACTTGGTAAATTGCAAATCAATCCTGAAAAGGTAATGACGCATGATGAGCTTATAACATTCAGGGGAGGTGGTTATTGAAAAAAGTAAGGCCGTCTTAGTGAATACAGTGTATATCAAGTACAATTAGTCTGCAGATTACCCTGCAGACTAATTGTCAACAATAGGTATAATAGTTTTCAGTATTATGAGGTTTAGTTTGATGTTATTCCTTGCAGTTTTTATTTTATCCTGTTCAGATGAACATAATAAACTGATGACTATTGATGTAGCTGATTCATTTGAAAACCAAATGGAAGTAAAACTAAGCGAGTTCGTAACAGGGGTTACTTACATTCCACTTGAAACAATTAAAGAATCATACATTTCAGATTATCCTTCTATCAAAGTGGGAGATTATATAATTGTCAGGAATACAGGATCTGACATGCCACTCCTGCTTTTCAACAAATCGGATGGGAAATTCATCAGAACTATAGGGAAAGTTGGCAGGGGACCTGATGAATACAATTTCCCGGTAAAAGATTATTACAATACGGGTAAAAATTATGTTTATACTAATGGGTATAAACATAATGAGACGAAAGTATTTGATTTAACCGGCTCTTTTCTGTACAGTTTTTCTCGACCAGAAATTGCAGAGCCTTCTGTCAAGGGAGGGAAACTCAGTATTTTGTTTGGTACCTATCTGGATGACGAAAACTATGTCAGTTTCATTGACAATTATACAGGAGCCATTAAAACAAAGCTGGTCATTTTTAACAAGGACTCCATTAGAAAGATATTTCCTAATTATCTGAAATGGGAGACAAGGATTTAACAAAGAACAGAAGGCCAAGCTTCAATACAGCCTTTATACGTTGGAATAACAATCTGTATTTTAAAGAGATTTTCAACGATACCCTTTTTCATGTAACGACAGAGGAATTAAAGCCAAGATTAGTTTTTAAAATGGGGAAGTATGGCTTATCATACGAAGACCAGCAAAAAATTAGTCCATCATTTGGACAGATTAGTTCAGAATATTTCTTGATAACCGATATTGATGAAAATTCCAGATTCATATTCTTTTGTTTGTCTTATTATCATAATATGAGATATATTGGTTTCTTCGATAAGAAGCTAAAGACTACAACAATATGCCGGGAAACTCCTGAAAATAATTCCGCACTTATAGATGATATGAATGGTTTTATGCCGATCATTCCGCTTGATTTCACACAGGAAAATGAAATGATATCAGTTCTAAGCCCCATTGAAATCCTTCATTGGTTAGAGAATAACCATGATAAAGCCAACAGATTAAGAGAGGAAATGCAATGGTTGAATGATCTTACCGAAACCAGTAATCCTGTAATTGTAATAGCAAAATGTAAAAATTGATTATAATCCGAATTTGGTGCTGGTCAGGCTTAAGCATTAGTGCAGGGGGTTGTTGAGGGAGGAAGAAAATGAAGGGAAGAATAAGAAAAGCACAGGGCACAGGGCACAGGGCACAGAGGAAGAAGCTCAGGGCGCGGAGGAAGAAGCACAGAGCACAGGGCACGGGGACAGGTCTTGCAGGTCTTGCAAGTCGTGCAGGTCTTGCAAGTCTCTTACAATGAGGTTTTAGCTTAAGTAATTAGTAAATGGCGCAAGACGCATAACGCAAGGCCAACAACAAACTGACTGCAAAACCCTGAATTTTGAACCCCGAACTTTAAATTTGAACTACGCTAAACACCTCACTTTCAACTTTCAACTTTTTACTTTCAACTTCAAATTGCCTCAATCACCACCACGACACTCTATTACAGGCCTTTCATATATACCGGGGGAACGCTGACCAGGGTATTGACTCCTGAAGGATATTACAACCCGGTAACAGCCAACTATTATTACTAATGCGAATTAAGAATTAATTCATCGCATTCATATTACATTGTCTTGCGGTCTCTTCCAATGTATTTTGCTGTCGAAAATATGGTCCGGGATATGTTATAACATTGTTATAACGGAACGGTACGCGGAATGGGGTGCACTCCTAATGAACTTGCGTCACGCGAGTTACCCCGTGGAGGAATACTGACGGCCACCCTTCCAGGGTGGAACTGGTGCTACTGTCCTTTACCCCGGCGAAACACCGGGGCTATTGGAAGACCAGCCCTCCAGGCTGGTTAAACTCATTGACATTATCGTCACCTGGCAGTACCGGGGCTACTGGAAAATCAGGAATGTTTTATTAGGTGATTCCTGACACCGGAGGTGTCTCCATCCAATAGCCCGGGTGCCGCCCCGGGAAAATGGCACCCCACAACAGGTACAACCCCGGAGGGGTTGACTTCAATTTGCAGGTGAAAGTAGAAAAAAACGGTACGCGGCTAGCGGTTCAGGCTCTGTGTATTTTAAGTTCAAAGCTTCAGGTTAATTATGAATTATGAATTGCTAATTGATAGTTATAAGAAAAAGGGAAACATTACTTTAATAGACAAAAAAAATAAGAAATCATATATAACTTATGTAAAAGATTTTGAAGATGGTGGGATAACTAATGACTTTGACGGTGGTATTAATTTTCAGCCAGTAAGCTATTATTCTGAAATGGAAATGGAATACATGATTGGCTTTTTCAATCCTTATCAACTAAAAAACCATGTTGCCAGTGCCCAGTTTATTAACTCAGTTCCCAAATACATTGAAAATAAAAGTAAAGTCGAGAATTTGGCAAAAACCTTAACTGAAACAGATAATCCTGTTCTTATGCTTATAAAACTAAAGAACTAAATGCTATTTTTCATTCACAAAAATATTTTTATTAATCCAACGCCTAAACACAGACAATGAGTAAGTTGTTTGTCAAATTTGTAACGGTTTCGGCAACCGGATTCCCGTGTCTACAAACAAGTTACACATTTTTTTGTAAGGAATTCAGAAATTGACTAGTTTTACTGCCAGACATACAGATTAAGCTGTATATAAAATATAAAAAAGAGGGTTTTAGAGTACATATCAAATGGGTTTTAATGGAGGCTGTTCTTTTCAGGAGTCAGCCTCCTTAATATTAACTTATTAAAGAACAAGCTGATGAAACCGAGTTATCTTTGTCTGTTGGTACTGATCAGTATTTCATGTATTTCAAATAATAAAGATCTGTATGAAATTGATCCCAGGACTTTGAATAATGCTGGGAAACAAATCTATTTAGCTGATATTGCCGAGGATATTAAATATATTCCACTGGACGACAGTATTCCTTTCATAAATTTCAAATATGTAGTAACCCCTGATTTCTTATATGTTTCTGCCAAGGATATTGGTATTTTAAAGTTTGACAGAGATGGCAGGCTGATCAAACAGATAGGCAGAAGGGGAAGAGGCCCGGGCGAGTTTATGTATGGAATATTTTTCACTGTTGATACAATTACGGGTAATGTTTTTGTTGAAGATCGCGCTGATGTTATTAAGGTGTATTCTCAGAATGGGACCTTTATCTCAGAATTCAGGTTAAATGAAATTATAGGTGGAGGTGGTTGGAAAGGTGATGATTTTGAGATTTTCAATTCATTATTATTTTTTCCCAATTCCTTGGGAACAGGAAACTCGAAATATTGCTGGGCATTTCTTGATACACTGGGTAACCTGGTTTCCACGAAGAAGAATTCGGTTCCCCCGTTTATGACTAAATACGGAAGATCTGCCAGTTTTTATAAATTTGAGAATAAATTATTCTATTTTAACTATTTCAATGATACGATATTTTCCATTTCACCTGATTTAAGTCATCAGGCAGAATATACATTTGCACAAGGTGATTTTCGTTGGCCAAAGACAAACATCGAGAATAATTCAATATCTGATTTGAATTCAAAATTACGTAAACTCTTTCAACCTTCAGGAATGTTTGAAACAAAGCGTTTCATCGTGATTCCTTATATGTATCAACAAGCGGCATATGCTTTTATTGAAAAGAAAACGAAAAAAATATTTCTGGCATTTCAAAAGGCTACTGATCCAAGGAGTGTTACTGAAACAAAAGCTTGTATAACAAATGATCTGGATGGAGGCCTGCCATTAGAAAGGTTTCAATACTATTCAGAAAACGATGAAGAATATTTCACTTCACTGATAAGCCCCTTTAATCTTAAAATGCATATTTCCGGTAGTGAGTTTAAAAATTCAAGACCTGAATATCCCGAAAAGAAGAAGGAGCTTGAAAAATTTGCCGGCAGCCTGAAGGAAACAGGTAACCCGGTGCTTGTAATGGTCAGGCTTAAGCATTAGTGCAGGGAGCTATGAAGGGGAAAAAGTCATGCAGGTCTTGCAGGTCTTGCAAGTCGTGCAGGTCTCTTCCAATGTGGCGCATCGCCTATAATACATGATACATAGTCTTGCGGTCTGGCTCCCTTCGGTCGCAGTCTTGCAAGTCTCTTACAATGAGGCTTTAGCAAAGGTCGCATCGGAAGGATCCCCTCCTCCGGGGCTAGGGGTGGGTATTGGTTAAACAATTATCAATTAACAGATTAATTGCTCATTACTCATTGCTAATTGTTAATTGCTCATTGTTAATTGCTCATTGTTAATACATTACCGCTTAAAACCTTGAACCCCGAACAGGGTCCCGTTTTATTATTTTTTTTAACGAAAAAAACAGTTTCAAACCATTGTTTTTTTCTTATTAATACATACATTTATAGTTGTTAATTTCCTGTTATAACCTAAGTCGATCGAAATGAAAATCCGGCTTCTTCAGTTTCTGATTTTAACAGTAAGTCTGGCTGTTTCGTGCAAACAAAAAACAGCTGATGACCTCGAGGAAATGGCACGTCGTGCTTCACATCCCGAAGCGGTTTTGGTTAAAACCGTAAAACTTGAAAAATCCACCTTTTACCATGAACTGGTATCCAATGGCAAAGTGTATTCATCGGAAAAAGCTGTTGTACCATTAAAGGTAAGAGGGATGATCACGGAACTTCTGATCCGTAATGGTCAGAAAGTTAATGCAGGCGACCTGCTTGCAGTAATTGAAGATTTTGAATATCAGTCGCAGCTCCGTAGCGCAAAACAAGCCTATGAGAAAGCTGAAATCAATTTCAAGGACGATATTTACAGTAAATACCTTACATTAGACACGACAGGGCTTGCACCAGAGAAAATAAAAACTTCCCGCATCCGCTCCGGCCTCGATGATGCTGTTACAGCCCTCCGGCTTGCCGAATACAACTTCAACAATACCAGGATACATTCTCCCATAAGCGGCGTGGTGGCCAATCTTGAGGCTCTTCAGTGGAATCCCAGCCAGAATTATCAGAACCTGTGCACGATAATCAACGACCAGAAGATGGAGGTTGAATTCCCGGTCATCGAATCGGAATATGCTTTAATACACCAGGGGATGCCCGTGGGCATAATGCCTTTCATCAACGACAGCACTGTTATTTCCGGCAATATCACCCAGATCAATCCCCAGGTAGATGAGACGGGAATGGTAAAGATAAAAGCAGGGCTGCGGAACAATGGCCAGCTTATCGACGGGATGAACGTGAAGGTAGTTATACGGAAGCCTGTTCCCGGCCGGCTGGTTGTTCCGAAGGAAGCCCTGGTAATACGCCAGGGGAAGGATGTGATCTTCGTGCGACAGGATTCGCTCGCGATATGGAAATATGTAACTGTCGAATTCGAGAGCAGTACCAGCTTTTCGGTCAGCGAGGGCCTTGAGCCTGGCGACCTGGTAATTGTAAGCGGAAATGTTAATCTCGCCCACGAAACAATAGTGAAGGAGGAATGAACACTGAAGCTCATCACAGCTCTTTTCTCTCCACATTCACGGTCAACATTCTGTTTGTAATGCTGATCATTGTCGGTGCGGCAATGATTCCTTTGCTCTCTCTTCAGCTGAACCCTACAAGATACCTTCCCTCGGTCACAATTTCATGGACCTGGCCCGAAGCCCCGGTACGGGTTGTAGAGCAGGAAGTCACCACCGTGCTCGAGGGCATGATAACGACTGTCACCGGAGTCAAGAAAGTGTCTTCCTATACTTTCAACAACGGCGGAAATATAACTGTCGAATTCGACAGAAATGTTGATCTGAGGGCAAAGCGTTTCGAAGTCGCATCCCTTTTGAGGCAATCGCGCGACAGGCTTCCCGAAAGGGTATCATACCCCGAGATAACCATGAACATGCCATCAAATCTCACGGGATCCCTTATTCTTGCCTTTCAGCTTAACGGGAACGCCAGTCCTTCGTACATATACACTGTTGCCGATGAAGTGATCAAACCTGCACTTTCGGTTGTAGAAGGTGTCTATAGTGTTAATGTCTATGGCGCCACTCCCCGCGAATGGGAGATAGTGTACGATCAGCAGAAACTTGCCTCAATGGGGATAAGTCCATCTTCAATAAGCGCCGCGATCAACAACTACTTTTTTGAGATGGAACTGGGGGGAGCATTTGAACTGAACAGTTCCGGGCCCGCCAGAATGACCTATCTTACCCTGCTTGGCAACATGAACCCGGAATTCAGATGGGATGATATAGCTGTGGCAAAGTCGTCGGGCAGGATAATTCACCTGAACGATGTTGCCACGGTGAGGATGAAAGACAGGCGGCCGCAGAGTTATTACCGGATCAACGGGCTGAATACAATCAATATCAATGTAAATGCAGGGAGGAACGTGAATAATATCAGGGTGGCCGGTGAAGTAAAGGCTATAATTGAAAACCTTAAAAAGGAACTTCCCCCGGGCTACAGCATAAGGACATCGCTTGATAATACCATTTACCTCAAGGAGGAGATCTCCAAGAACATTTTCAGGGCCGTGCTTTCGGTTATCCTTCTGCTGCTCTTCGTCCTGGCGATAAGCCGTGAACTGAAATATCTCCTGATAATTGCGATAAGCCTCGTGGCCAACATCCTTATTGCCTTTATCTTTTATTATATCTTCCGCCTCGAGATCCATCTGTATTCACTGGCAGGCATAACAGTGTCGTTCGGGATTATCATAAACAACACGATTGTTATGACCGACCACATAAGGTTCCGGAAGAACAAGAAAGTGGGAATATCACTCGTTGCAGCAACACTGACCACCATAGGTGCGCTCGTGGTGATCTTCTTTTTAGATGAAGCCTCAAGGGTCACACTTTCCGATTTTGCCGCGGTGGTAATAATCAACCTTTCCGTTTCGCTTGCCGTAGCACTGTTTTTCATTCCCTCCCTTCTTGAAAAGATCAGGCTGCCCCATAAATACAATGCTGTAGTGATAAAAAGAAAAAGAAGGGTGGTCCGTTTGTCCGAAAAATACCTGGGAATTATAGATTTCATTTTGAAGAGAAGGGCCATTCTGATCATTGCCGCCATATTACTGTTCGGTCTGCCGGTGTTTTATCTTCCCGATTCACTTCCTAAAGCTGTTGTGGGGCAGCAAAACAAACCGGAGCCTGACAAGTTTCAAAAATTTTATAACAAAACACTTGGGAACAGCAAGTACGTGCAGGACATTAAGCCTGTTGTGAATAAAGTTCTGGGCGGAACATTCAGGCTATTCAACGAGAAGGTAAAGAACAGCAGGTTTTACTGGTACGGCAGCTCCGATGAAGTTCAGCGGACAAGGCTCTCCGTCAGTATAGGACTGAGTGAGGAGGGGCTTACAATAGAGGATATAAACACTACCTGCATGGGGCTTGAGAACATGCTCGCGGCGTATTCCGAGATAGACATGTTCACCACAAGCATTTCGGATGAGAATAACGCTCGTGTCTCGATCACCTTCAAACCTGAACACGATTTCACGATCTTTCCCTATATCCTCAAGATCAGGATAGAGGAATACATGAACAGTATAGGAAGCTATCACGCCACGGTTGCCGGGGTGGGAAAGGCATTCTCAAACCAGGTTTACAGCGATTATATCCGGACGAATTACAGGGTAATAATGAAAGGATACAATTATGATGAGTTGTATTCCTATTGCGAGGATCTGCGTGAGCGGCTTGTTGAAAGCGGAAAGGGGAGGATAAAGGAGGTTTACCTGCTTGGAGAGGATTACAGTGGTTTTATCATCAAGGCCAACAGCCACAAGGTTTACAGGAACCGGCTCGAAATGGATAAGTTTCATCTTGCAGGCAGCGGCTCCGATGTTGCTTCGGCTTACAGTGAAGCCAGGAATTACTCCAGAAGCACAACATCTTCAACGCGGGCGTATATCGGAGGGATAACGGCACCGGTGGTTATAAAATCCCTGCAGTCGGAGATTTTTGATTACTGGAGCCTCGGCAATGAACCTGTCAGGACTTCGACAGGAGGCATCGTGAAGCTGAAAGACTTTTCGCGGGTGACCAGGGAAATCTCGGATAATACAATCAGGCGGGAGGACCAGCAATACCTGATCACCGTGGGCTACGATTTTGTAGGTAATTACGAGCTGGGGCAGTTGATCCTCGAGCGGAATATAGATGAGACAAATTCCATGCTTCCTCTCGGTTTTACGGCACAGAGCGATTCCTACAGGTATTCGTGGGAAGAGCAGAAAGCCAATTATCTTCTGATCTTCCTGGTGATCCTGATAATCTATTTTATCTGTGCAATCTTGCTCGAGTCATTCACTCAGCCCTTCGTGGTAATCAGTCTTATTCCCTTTTCGTTCATAGGAGTTTTTATAGCTTTCCATATATTCAATATCCCGGCCGACGAAGGAGTTTTTGCCGCGATGATACTGCTCTGCGGCATTGTTGTAAATGCCACCCTCTATATACTTGATGATTTCAACCGCATAAGGCGGCAAAAGCCTGATCTGCCTGAAGTCAGAGCGTATATGAAAGCTTTTAACGGCAAGATTATTCCTATACTACTGACCGTCCTCGCGACAATAGTGGGCCTGATACCCTTTCTGCTTACCGGCAAGGATGAAAAGTTCTGGTTTGCTCTTGCAGCAGCAACTATTTCAGGACTGTTGTTCAGTTTTGTGGGGGTGGTTTTTTATCAGCCGATGATGCTAAAGAAGAAAGGTCTTGCAGGTCGTGCAGGTCTTGCAAGTCGTGCAGGTCAGGAATAAATTATTAAAACTTGTGCTATATGGGAACGGTAAAAAATTTTGAAGAACTGGTTATCTGGAAGATGTCCAGGGCAATTGTAAATCAGATTTATGTTGATTTCAAGTCATGCAGGGATTATGGTTTCAGGGATCAGATCACGCGGGCCGGGATTTCAATAATGAACAACATCAGTGAAGGATTTTGCAGAAGCAGTGATGCTGAGTTCAAGAAATTCCTGAATATTTCAAAAGGTTCTGCCGGAGAGATTAAAAGCATGTATTACATAGCAGAAGATCAGCTTTATATAACAAAAGACGAAGCTCTGCTGCGAAGAAATAAAATCCAACAGCTTATAAATAGCATAAGCAGTTTTATGAATTATCTGAAGCCATTAAAAAAAGAATAAACAACAACTAAAACGACTTGCAGGACTTGCAGGACCTGCACGACTTGCAAGACCTTATACAAATTATGGTAAAATTCCTCATCTCCCGTCCCATTGCAGTTGTAATGACCTTTCTGGCATTACTGCTTCTAGGCATTGTTGCTTCAAACCGTCTGCCGGTTTCGCTGATGCCTGATATTGATATCCCTGAGATCACGGTCGCGGTTTCGCGTCCGGATGTGAGTGCCAGGGAGCTTGAGAACAGTGTCGTGTCGGTTCTGCGGCGTAACCTCATGCAGGTACAGGGCCTCGACCGTATCGAATCCGAATCGCGTAACGGGAGCGCTCTTATAAGACTTTCGTTCAAATTCGGGAACGACATCAACCTTGCCTTTATGGAGGTAAACGAAAAAGTCGACGGGGCGATGAACTATCTACCCGCCGATCTTGAGAGACCGAGAATAATTAAAGCAAGCGCCACAGACATCCCGGTGTTCATGCTAAACATCATGCTGACCGACAGCATGGCCGGTGATGAGAAATTCATCGAACTGAGCGAATTTGCCGAGACCGTCATAAAAAAGAGAATAGAGCAGCTTCCTGAAGTGGGAATGGCTGATATAACCGGACAAATAAAAAGGGAGATATATATAAGTCCCGACAGGGAAAAGATGAACAGCCTGGGCCTGACCGACGATGATATAACCAGCGCGGTAAGGATAAATAATATAAATATCGGCAATATCCTGGTAAAGGACGGGAAATACCTGTATAACCTCGAGTTCAGCTCTTATCTGAGTGATCTGAACGATGTGAGGGATATTTTTATAAGGACCGGGTCGAGAATAATTCAGATGAAGGATATAGCCGAAGTCGGCCTAAGGGAGGAACAGCCGCAGGGCATATATTATTCGGATGGTAAAAGGGCAATTACCCTGGCTATAATCAAGGAATCGACATCAAAGATGGCTTCCCTTGAATCGAAGATGGCAGAGCTTCTGGATGTCTTCAGGGCGGATTATCCGCAGATGGAATTTGAGATTTCACAGGATCAGACAATACTTCTTGACTATTCCATCATGAATCTCTGGGAAAGCCTTCTGTTAGGTGGTCTGCTGGCTTTCATACTCATGTTTTTCTTCCTCAAAGACGGCAAGTCGCCGCTTATTATCGGTTTCAGTATACCGGTAACCCTTGTGATAAGCCTGCTGTTCTTTTATCTGGTTGGCTTATCCTTAAATATCATCTCACTGGCAGGACTGATACTTGGAATAGGAATGATGATCGACAACTCGATAGTTATCATAGAAAACATAACACAATGGATTGACAGGGGGCTTTCACTCACTGAAGCCTGTGCAAGGGGAACCAACGAAGTCATCACGCCACTTATATCATCGGTTCTCGTGACCTGTGCGGTATTCATTCCCCTGATATTTCTGAGCGGCATTTCCGGGGCCCTGTTCTATGACCAGGCGATTGCCATCGTGATAGGCCAGGGTGTATCGCTTCTGGTTGGGATCACGCTTCTTCCGACGGTTTACTACCTGTTTTACAGGAACGGGAAGGAAGGCTGGCTTACAAGGCTTGTGAAGAAGATAAGCCTGAAAAGGCTTGAGGAGAGATACGAAGGCGGAATGGATTTCTTTTTCAGGTACAGGAGAGCTACCATGATATCATTCGGGCTCATACTCCTTTTGATGGTCTGGTTGTTCATCATCCTCGAAAAGGAGAGATTTCCTGAAATCAGGCAGGATGAACTGGTAGTGACGGTTGACTGGAACGAGAATATAAGTCTGGATGAGAACCTGCGCAGGATAAGGCAGTTGACAGAATCGCACAGGGAGCTTGTTTTACAGAGCAATTCCTTTGTCGGGGAGCAGCAGTTCCTGTTCAACCGCGATTATGACCTCTCGTATACCCAAGCGAAGGTATATATAAAGGCCAGGAGTTACAGGGCACAGAAAGAGCTTTGGGAGCAGATCAACAGGTTTATAACTCAGAAATGGCCGGGAGCGTCAGTGAACATCGCGGCCCAGCAGAACATTTTTGAGAAGATCTTCTCAGCTTCTGAAGTCCCTCTCGTGGCCGAAGTAAGTTTGATGAAGGAGAAGGAAGTGCCTCCCGTTGAAGTGATGACGGATATCGTATCCCGGATGCAGGAACAGTGGCCTGAAGCGGGGATATCGAATCCGCCGCTTGAAGACAAGATACTGCTCCGGATAGATCCCGACAGGCTACTGCTGTATGATGTGGAGCCGGTGACACTGTACAATACCCTTAAAGCAGCGCTGAACAGATACAACATTGGTCAGCTGAGGGCATCGTACGAGATCCTGCCGATAGTGCTGTCGGGAAAGGAAAAACAGCTAAGTGACATTATCTCTACGGAAGATGTTTTGAATAAAACCGGAAAGCCGATTCCGGTAAGGGAGCTGGTAAGGATACAGAGGGTTCATGATTACAAGACCATCAAGGGAGGGATAAATGGAGAGTATGTACCCGTATATATGAATATTGAGACTAACAGGCCGGCAGACATAACCCGCGGGATTCGGAGTATTGCAGGATCGGATCAGAATCTGAATGTCAGTTTCAGCGGATCGCTGATATCGGGGCAGAAGCTGTTCAGAGAACTTGCTGTCATCCTGGTAGTGGCTCTGTTGCTGCTATATTTCATTCTGGCTGCCCAGTTTGAATCGCTTATGCAGCCCTTTATCGTCTTGCTTGAGATCCCCATTGATATAGCCGGCGCCCTGTTGCTGGTTCTGATCTGGGGCGGGACCATCAATATTATAACCATGATAGGGCTTATAGTGATGTCGGGGGTTATAATAAACGACTCGATCCTGAAGGTGGATACCATAAACAATCTCAGGGCTGAAGGACTGGGGCTGAAGGAGGCCATTTACGAAGGAGGGTCTCGAAGGCTTAAGCCGATCATCATGGTGGCTATGGCATCGATTTTCTCTACCATGCCTATACTTTTATATCAGGGAATGGGTTCCGAGCTGGAGCGGCCCCTGGCATTGGCGCTTATAGGAGGTATGTCGCTGGGTACGGTTGTGAGTCTTTTCTTTATACCGCTGGCGTACTGGTATGTTTACAGGGGGAAAGAGAACAAGGCGGAAGAACGGCGAGCGGCACGAGGTACGCGGAAACCAAGTGACGGCAGGAGGGTTGAATAAAACGGATCCCCTCCTCGGAGAGCCTGCCCCGCTTGAGCGGGGGGTTGGGGGTGGGTTCTTGGTAAGGCTCAGATATTAAGGGACTAAGAGGCCGCCAGACTAAAAGCACAGGGCACAGAGCACAGGGCACAGGGCACAGGGCACAGGGCGAAAACGACTGCAAGAGCACAGGACGGCAGGACCGCAAGACTATAAGCTCAGGGCACGGGGAAAGTCATGTAAGTCATGTAAGTCGTGCAGGTCCTGCAAGTCCTGCAGGTCTCTTAATATGAAACTTTAGCGAACGATAGTAACTTATAGCTATAAAAACTCACGAATTTTTATTGAAAAACAATATCCGTTTTATCGTTTTACAACATCTATCCATTTAAGCAGGTTAGTGATTCTACTCTGGTGATGTGGATCGAAGCTAAACAATTAAAAGATCACATTGCCAGCCCGGATTTCAGGGATAGAGAGCCACTTGCCGCATGCCCCAACACCTCACATAGGAATCGACTTCCATTTTCCGGAATATACCAGCGAGTCTTAGAAAATAGCCTGATAAAAAACATTTCGTGAACTAAATGTTAGAAAAATTACTACCTTTGGTTCACGAATGATAGAATTCGTGATGGCGACTGACTTCATATACAGGTTATACAGAGATAAGAGAACAGTATTCACTCTGCAGGAGATTGGTATGTTGACTGATGAGCCTGATTTTACCAGGCTCAGACAGCGTATTCATTACTTTGTCAAGAAAGGCAGATTAAAGAATCTGAGAAGGGGCATATATTCAAAAGAGGAGTATTCACCTGAAGAACTTGCTTGCAAGATTTATGCGCCTTCATATATCTCACTTGAATATGTATTGCAGAAGTCGGGGGTGATATTTCAGTATTCCAGTCAGATAACTGCTGTCAGTTATTTAAGCCGGATTATTGAAGTCGACGGCATTTCACTTCAATACAGAAAGATTAAAAACAATATTCTGTATGATGTAACCGGAATAAACAGGAATGACAGCGGAATTAATATTGCATCACCTGAAAGGGCTTTTCTGGATTGTCTTTATTTAAACAAACGGATCACTCCGGGTTCGGTTCACAACCTTAATAAAGATATTATCCGAAAAATGATACTGTTGTATAAATCAGAGACATTAAAAAAAAGTGCAGAAATCTTCTTTTGAATGCTGGATATTAACAGACATAAATTCTTTTTGATCTCTGTATTGAAAGATATCTATTCAGATACGGAACTTGCGGCATTTCTGGGATTCAAGGGGGGAACTGCCCAGATGCTGTTTTATGACCTGCCAAGGTTTTCAGTCGATCTTGATTTCAATCTTCTAAATCCCGAAAAAAGTACTTCAGTCTTCACAAAGATCAGATCGCTGCTGCTTGAGTACGGTAAGATCAGGGATGAGGCAGAAAAGCATTTTGGTCTTTTGCTTGTTCTGGATTACGGTTTCCATGAAAGGAACATGAAGATCGAAATATCATCAAGGCAGTTTCCTGACTCCTATGAGATTAAAAACTACCTTGGCATTCCGGTAAGAGTAATGGTTAAGCCTGATCTGTTTGCACACAAGCTGTGTGCATTGCTCGACAGGGAGGCTCTGACCAGCAGGGATATTTTTGACATATATTTTTTTCTTGTTCAGAAAACACCTGTAAACAGAACTATTGTTGAACAAAGGATGAATAAGGATTTCAGCGAATACATTGATATATGTATTTCAACAATTGAAAAAATGAAGCCCGGATCCCTGCTTTATGGTCTTGGTGAGCTTGTTGATCCGGGGTTAAAGAATTTTGTTAAAACGAAGCTCAGGGATGAAACAATACAGTTGCTCAAAATATTCAGGGAATTTCCACTTTACAGCCGGTAAATCCGGTGTGCATTGAAAGGAAACAGGATCGGGCTTTGCAGCAAATTATTTACAAGTTTTGATGAATTTTGATAAATTTTAATGATTATTGACGATATTTTTCTGCTGTCATGTCAGATTAAATTCAGAAATTTATCAAAAGACTTATCGATGATGTGGCAGACAATAATACTATACAGGATGTAAGAGTTTTGGAATTAAAGTAATTCGAATCGAATTTAGAGCAAAACAGTTCAATAATTACCGGGCGCAACAAAATTAGTTTGAATGAAAGCGGTTTATCAATACTCTATTAAACTCCTTTTCATTTTTTGGATTCTGAATGTAACATTTTTCTCATGTAAGAATTCTCCTGGCAGTTCACACAACAGTGTTCCTTACATCATAGATATCGAAAACTGCAAGACTTTAATAGATCTGAGATTAAGTGATCTGATTGACAGTTGCACCCTGGTTCCTCTTGAGACGACAAATGAATCAATCTTTGGTGATGGTTTGCGATATGTCTATGTCAGTGATGAATTTATACTGATTGACGATAACAGGGGAGTATGTTTGTTCAGTGTAGATGGCAGGTTTATTGGAAAGATAATAAATCAGGGACGAGGTCCTGGAGAATTATCCATAGGCCATACGGCTTATATATCAGATGATGAAGATATTCTGTTCATTAATAATCTTTTCAATAATACGGGAGATATTATGTGCTATAATTTAAAATCCCGGTCATTGATGCCACCTGTCACTAAATGCTTTCCGGGTCAATGGGGTGATTTAATGTTATATAACGATTCAGTGATTGCCGGAACACTATCGGGCATTGATTCTGATTCAAATCCTTTTGCAATGTTTTACCAGGATTTCAGAGGGAACTTTTTATCAGGCATTCATAGCAGAAGGACGAGCATAAGAACCAATAATCAGGAAGAAGTATTGCAGAGGATGCAGTTTTATTATGATGGTGTGAACAAATATGCCAAATACATTTATGATGATACTTTGTTTATTCTGAAGGATCTCGAGTTGGTGCCCTATATTATTGTTCAGAATATATCGCTCAGGACAAATACTCCGGGTATGATACCGCCGGAAGCAGGCACTGAAAGAAACTTTTTCGAAAAATCAGGAAATCCGTATTTCATGATCATAAGGAATGCAACCTTTGAGGGTTTTATTCCAAACAGTACAGGATCAAGGGCTGATTATAGGAATATTTACATTCTACTTAATAAAGCCAACGGTAAGTATGGGATTATTAATTCATTCACTGATGATCTGACAGGCAAAGTTCAGGGGAGTAGCAGTGAAACAATGTCATTTCCGGTTTCCCAGGCCAACAACATGTCATTTTTCATCTACAACTCCCGTGATTTGCTTGGTATAAGCCCTGATAATAAAGTAAACCGAAACTTTCCACAGAGTTTGTATGAACAATTGGATGTCATAAAGGATACGTTAAGGGAAACCGACAACCCTGTTCTGCTTATTGGGAAACCGACAAAAGATTTTGCTACATCCTTTGGATTGCAATAGGTGAATCGCGTACCACAAAAAGAACGGTACGCGGAAACTACGTGACGAAGAGGCCGCAAGACGAGAAGCACAGGGCACGGGGCACGGGGAAAGTCATGCAGGTCGTGCAAGTCTTGCAGGTCTCTTATAATGAGGCTTTAGCGAAGGTTATATTGGATGAATCCCCTCCTCGGGGTTGGGGGTGGGTTCTTGGTTTAAACAAATAGCTTTTAAAAACTCACGAATTTTTATCGTAAAAAACGACACAAGACGCAAGGTCATAGGAAGAACGCCGCATGCCGCCCGCCGCATATCTTAAATCACCGGTTTCCAAAAAACTATGTATATTTGCAATGTAAATGCAAAATTACATACAATGATAATTGACAGGCAAATCAGCTCTCATCTTAAAAAGATGCTCGAAAAATACCCGGTAATTTTTCTTACCGGTCCTCGTCAATCCGGCAAGACCACTCTGCTAAGAAATGTTTTTGGCGATTTCAGATATTACAACCTTGAGAGGCCGGATATACGCGAAATGATCTCGGCTGATCCGGTTGGATTTCTTAATTCAGCCGGGAGTAAGCTGATATTTGATGAAGCTCAGAACCTTCCTGAATTGTTCAGTTATATTCAGGTTATTTCCGATGAAAGGAAATCCAATGGTCAGTTTATTCTTTCGGGATCCCAGAGTTTTCTGCTTAATGAGCGCATTAGTCAGTCTCTGGCAGGACGCGTGAGTGTAAATGTGTTGCTGCCTTTTGACACACATGAACTTCGCGGACATGCAATCCTCGATCCGGTACAATTGATCCTTTTTGGGTTTTACCCCAGGGTACATGATCAGAAAATTGCGGCTCAGGATTTTTACCCTTCATATTTGCAAACATATATTGAAAGGGATATCAGGACCTTAAGATCAATTGAGAATCTTCAGACTTTTTCACGGTTTTTAAGCTTGTGTGCCGGACGTACAGGACAGATCCTTAATCTCACTTCACTGGCAAACGATACGGGTATTTCTGTTAACACGGCCAGGGCATGGATCTCATTACTTGAGGCAAGCTATGTAATTTTCCTGCTGCAGCCGTATCATCGCAATTTCAATAAACGCTTAATAAAATCACCCAAGTTATATTTCTATGATACCGGTGTGGTTTCCTCCCTTCTCCGTATAGCTGATACCGCCACCCTTTCGACCCATTATCTCTATGGGGCATTGTTTGAAAACCTTGTGATAAGCGAAATAATCAAGTCACAGGTTCATCAGGGCAAAAGGCCATCGGTATATTACTGGCGTGAGAGTAACGGCGTGGAAGTGGATTGTATTATTGAAAGGGAGTCAGGGGATCTGACAGCATTGGAGATCAAGGCAGGTCAGACATTTAGTCGTAACTATTTAAGAAACCTGATTCTATTCCCTGAAAAGAATCTTGACAGGGAGATAAAGAAGGCTGTAATCTGGCTGGGAAATGAAACGACCACTATTGAAAATATAAAAATCATTTCATGGAATGATTTTGTAGAAAATAATTCGGCTATATAAGCACAGGGCACGGGGCACAGAGCACAGGGCGAAAACGACTGCAAGACCGCAGGACCGCAAGACTAAAAGCTCAGGGCAGGGGGAAAGTCATGCAGGTCTTGCAGGTCGTGCTAATTGTACAAGACCTGCAAGACAGCAATACACACTGCAAGACAAAGCGAAAGTTGCATCGGATGAATCCCCTCCTCGGAGAGCCTGCCCCGCTTGAGCGGTGGAACCGCGCATGATTGAAAATTATATCATTACGTGTTTGTGTTTGAATTCAATCATGTGGGTTTCATTAGAAAATTCTAATAAAACTTTGAAAAAGTTACATTATTAGTTAACTTTGTATAATGGAGCAACAGCGGAAAATAATCTTTTTCCGGACCTATTTCGAGGATTTTGTTAACTCTTTATCCACGGGAGTCCGCGAAAAAATTGCTTATGTGTTGTTCACGATAACCGTATCGCCCCGGATACCTTCAAAATTCTTTGAACATTTAACCGGGACAGACGGCTTGTATGTAATAAGAGTTGAATATGAAAGTAATATCTATCGAATTTTCTGCTGCTTTGATCATGGGATGCTTGTTGTTCTTTTTAATGGATTTCAAAAGAAAACCCGGAAGACTCCACGATCCGAGATCGATAAAGCTCTGAAAATTAAAGAGGAATATTTCAAATCAAAGAGGAAGGAATAGAAAAATGAAAAAGGGAAAGGACATAACAACATTTGAAGAATATCTTGATAAAACTTATGGTAAAGTTGGTACTAAGGAAAGGGCTGACTTTGACATAAAAGCAAAGTCATTCGCCATAGGAGAAATAATCAGGGAAGAACGGAAACAAGCTAAAATGACTCAGGAGGAACTAGCCAGGCGCACCGGTACCCGAAAGAGCTTCATCTCGAGGATAGAAAACGGACATTCCGACATTCAGTTATCTACTCTTTACAGATTAATTGAACAGGGACTTGGGAAAAAAATGCACATTTCAATCCAGTGACAGATTTTTAAATCCGGCAAGACCGCAAGACCGCAAGACCGCACGACCGCACGACCGCACGACTATAATATCACAGGGAGAAACTTGATTCTGAAATTATAGTCACCGGTTTTATTCGCCTTGAATGTAACTGCAAGTATATTATCAGCTTCCTTTATTGAGGAACATTTAGCACCAATACACTCTGCTTTTGTCAATGAATAGTTATTTGGCAGACGTAATCGCATGGTTAGCGGGAATGATCCGATAAGCCGGATTTTACCAATCAAGGTCATCGTGTCGTTTATCCATTCATATTCTTTCAATTCCATAGCATTTTGGGATACATGACGGTCGCTGCTGATCCATTGTGGAACTGTTTTTACTTTGTGTACTGCCAGTAACCTTACACTATGAGCAGGAACATCCATGGCGAAACTGCCTTTCATTGTTGAGAAGCTCTTCTGTGTCCAGAACTCATAAACTGCATATTCTAAGTCCGAATCAATACCTAATTCCCCGGTTGTAAAGGAAATTGATTTAGTTTCGTCCTCCCAATTGAAAAGTGCCACAACATTATAATCGTCCAGCAGATCATTCTGCACTCGCAGATTCCAGACTGGCAACATGGAAAAATAAGGATACAAACTTACAGGGCGAACATCAGCAACCGGTAAGGTCTGTTGTAACATCTTCATACGTTCTTCTGATAAACCGGCCAGTTTATCGCCAAAGAAAGTTAATTGTCCAGGCAAGGCAACTATTGTTGCTGAAACCCGGGCTTCTTCCAGCGGCAGGTCATGCACCAGCAGGGTATCCGGATCGTTCACCATTACAATATTGTGCGTGAACACCTGGTTGATCGTGCATCTTCCCTGATTTAAAACGTTGGCCCATTTTACCGGCTGGTTGGGATGAACAATGTCTGCACCGATACGGGAAGCATCGGCATAAAGGGGTTCCGGGCCGGAAGTATGTCCCTGACAGGCCAAAAATACCCGGTCGTCGCCAATACCTTCACGGAAAGCTTTAATGCATAATTCAAACGGGTTCGGGCAGGAGGGATCATGAAAACAAGCCCGGACTTCAGGACGCTCATAAAGATGTGCACAGTAACCATGGTTTCTCCCCGACATGCCGTCAATCTTAAAAAACTCGTATCCCCATTCGCGCGAGGCCGTTTTATGAATATTTTTTAAATGTTCACGGGCTTCAGCAACAGTGGGATCGAGCGTATAACGGCCATTCCAGCAGGATATAGGTTTACCATCCTTATCGTGTAAAAACCAGTTTTTGTGTGCATCGTAAAACTCCTTGTTGCCGGTACCGAAAGGTGCAGTCCAGAGTCCGGGGCGAAATCCCAGTGCCCGGATATCATCTGCCAGTTGTTTCATCCCCTTTGGGAACTTATTCTTATCCACTTCAAGGTTCATATTGTAGAAATCGCTGACAGGCAAATGAGGGGAATTTCCCTGCCAGGATTCGATAGACCAAAATTCACAGCCAAAGGGCTGCAAATATTTTTGTCCGATCCTTGCTTCAGCCAGATTATCATCAGCCGTGGCTTTATCGAAATAGGTATTCCACGACATCCATCCGGTTGGAACCTTCGGGCACCGCGTACGGTCTATGGGATGGTAATAAGGAACATACCTGTTTTTATAATAGTTCAGGTCAAGGTTGAATGTGAAAACCTCTTCGGCAGATTCACAAATCTGCCCCGACATAACAAATGAATACGAACCGGTACCCAATGTTTCAAGGCGCGAATTTGCCGCATCCAATCGCAGCGCGATATCACATTGGGGAGCAAAAAGTGAATCGTTCAGCAGCGAATCTGTTGAACCACAACTCAACGACAATACGCGTTCTCCAACCCTCGCCTTTGTACGGCAAGCAAAACTATCCGGCAGAAAAGTTATCCTGCCCGTGTAGCTTAATTCTCCTTTATATGCTTGCGCGGTGCGGTGATAATAAAACAGTTGTATCTGGTTGCAATTTTGATTGAAAACGATATATCCCTGAACATTGTTTTGCCTATCTATTAAAGCATAGCGGTTAGATTGTCCATCGCGCGAGTTTGAAACCGTCCACTTTGTTGAATCAGAAACAAAGCTCAGTTGTCCTTTGACCAATACCGAGCCGTTTGATAATAACAACTCCGATGAAGATTCATCAAACGAAACATCCCATCCGGGAAAAGACTCTTGATTCGCGGTTGGTTCAAAACCTGATTCCTCTTTTCCCGGATTAATGCCGGAATTGTTCTGTGCACCCAATACGGTTAACCCTCCAACGGAAGAGAAAGCAGCCGACCCTAAAGCTGCCTTTTTTAAGAAATTTCTTCTTGTTGTCATGCAAATAGGTTTATACTTGATTTTAAGTTAAATAATGTCAGAATTGTTTATCCATTAACAATTTTAATTTGTCCCAAAGCAATATATACGATTTGGAATATTAATCTACATCAGGTTTTAAAAATATTTTCGGGAAGTTCTTTTTATCAGGGCTGCCAGCTTTTGCAATAACTCCGAAAAAATTCTTGCAGGCTTGTCTCGCCCCGTGCCTTATGTCTTTTATTTATCTTTGCCCCATGGCAGCAATCCTCAACAACATTGCAGTAAAACTGCTTTCCCTTCCGGTTCATTTTTACCGGCGTGCCATATCGCCGTTGCTGAGGCCGTCGTGCCGCCATGTGCCATCTTGTTCACAGTATGCCCTTGATGCTTTGCGGATGCACGGACCCCTTACCGGTTTGCTGATGGCAACGGGCAGGATACTGCGATGCCGGCCCGGGGGGACTCACGGATATGATCCCGTTCCCAGGTTCAGGTTTAAAAAATACAGGCCCTTGAGTCTTCATGGAAAATGTAACCGCCTGAAGCATTGATGGTTCAGTCCATAAAACGAATAGCTCAGGGCTCAGGGCACAGGGCACAGAGCACAGAGCACAGGGCACAGGGCACAGGGTTGCTCGACGAAGGGACCGCAGGACTGCACGACCGCAAGACTGCACGACTATTAAAAGTTCAAATCCTCCCTCAGTTTCTGATATCCGGTTCTGCTTACCGGCAGCTTGTCGCCCGACTGAAGAATTGCTATATACTTGTCTTTTCCGTAAGGTTCGATTCGCTTAATTTCCTCAACCCTTACTATATATGAGCGGTGGATCCTTGCGAAATCCGATTTCGGGAGTTTGTCCTCAAAGAATTTCATGGTCTGTTGTTTGAGGGCTTTGCCGTTGACATGGTGGATCATTACGTAATCGTCCTGTGCCTCAACGAACCTGATCTGCTCTACCGGTATTAGGTTAATTGCATTTCCCTTGCGGACTACGACTCTGTTTATAGGAGCTGCATTTTCGGGTTGTTGCTGAAGTAGCTCGCTGGCCGCTTTCTGGTTTCCAGCACCGCTCTGTATCTTGTCGGCGGCTTTTTTGACTGCTTCAAGGAACCTTCTTTTCTGAAATGGTTTCAGCAGATAGTCGACGGCGTTGAGTTCAAAAGCCCTTATTGCAAACTGGTCATAGGCGGTGGTAAAGATAATCTCAGGTTTTTCTGTCATCACCTCCACCATTTCAATACCGGTAAGCCTTGGCATCTGGATGTCGAGAAAGACAAGGTCGGGTTTCAGGTTTGAGATGGTCTTCAGGCCGCTGAAGCCATCGGAGCATTCAGCTATAATCTCGATATAATCAAGATCGCCGAGATAATGTTTTATTATATCTCTGGCAGGGGCTTCGTCTTCTACAATAACGGTCCGGATCTTTTTCATACAGGCAAATATATTCTGTTTCCCTGAATTTACAGCTCTGTAGGAATGAAAAGTGAGACGGTATAGATACCGTTTTCCTTTGTTGTTTTCATGGAAGCCCTTTTGGAATAGAAGATATCGAGCCTTTTCGACACGTTCATAAGTCCGGTTCCCGTGCCTTTTGACGGAGTGGTGACGGTCTGATCGTAGTTATTGCTTATCACTATTTCGAGGAATCCGTTCCTGCACTTTACGCTTGTTCTTATGTTAACGCGTTCGGTGCTTTCGTACACTCCATGTTTGATGGCGTTTTCGTAAAGCGGCTGGAGGATCATCACGGGCATCTTTACGTCGAGACATTCAGCGTCTATGTTTTCCTCCGTTGAAAGTCTGTCGCCGAATCGTACCTTTTCGATTTCAAGGTACAGTCTGAGATTCTCGAGTTCGCTCCTGAGCGAAACCGGCTGTTCGTCCTTTTTTGAGAGGGCGTAGCGCATGAAGTCGGAAAGTTTGATAACCATATCCCTTGCCTTTTCCGGGTCGGTTATAGTGAGTGAGCTGACGGAGTTCAGGCTGTTGAAGAGGAAATGAGGGTTGATTTGTGATCTCAGCAATTTCAGTTCAGTCTCCTTCACCAGGCTTTCCAGCTTTGCTTCCCTTGCCTTTTTATCTGAAAGCGTCTGGAGGCTTTCGAAAAGATAATAAACCAGGATGATAATGCCGAAGATAAAGACACCTGTTCCTATCCTGTATGGGAAAGAGGAGTTCCAGTAATCCTGGTAATCGTTTCCTTCGGGCAGTATGGCTGAAACCAGCAATTTGTTGACGAGTATCCAGAGAGTCACAGACATCACTCCGCTAAGGATGAAGTTGCCTGTCACCTGCATGTTTTTATTGCCGCTGGCATTGAAGAATTTGAATGGGTACCAGAGCGACAGGCCTATCCCGGCGTATATTGCAAGAGACACGATTCCGTCGGGGATGGCTGTTTTGGTAAAGCCTCCATAGGCGAAGCAGTAGAGCAGGATCTGGCCGGCTGTTATCAACAGCCATGCCATCCACCAGATTATCAATCTTGTCCGGTTATTAAGAATCGGGTGCTTCATTCAGCATATTTTTCAATAACTTTTTAACTCGCCTCCCCCTAACACTACGGCGCCCTTTATTACCAGGTGTTTAGTCGGATCGACAGTTCTGCCTGCATGGAGTTTGCGTGAATCACTGAATCCACCCAGGACGGGGGTAACTTCCAGTGTCACATTCCAGTCGTCGGGTACTATCAGTGTGGTGCCTCCGAACACGCAGGCTATTTCAATTTCCGAAACACCCGGGGCAAGTGCCGCGCGTGTCAGGTCAAGTTCGATACCTCCGAAAATGGCCGTTATCTTTCCTCCCCTGAAATTTTGGGAGACAACCTGCCTTTCTCCGCCTCCGAACACTGAAACAAAGTCGACGAAATCATCTCCCGTGATGCCTTTCCGGCCCGGGATCGAGCGGCTCCAGCTTCCCCGCCGGGATACTATGAACAATATTCCGACTATTATAAATATTGAAGGCCAGAACATGTTGTACATGTGGAAAGTTTCCCTGAATATCCGCGGGATCATGAAAAATCCCCCCACAGCCATTATGATTATCCCTGCTGTTTTCTCACCTGCCCCGAGTGTCATTATCAGACCGATTGTAACAAGGAGCATGGGCCAGCTGAAGATGACATTGTTGATGAAATCCGGTATGATTCCGGTATTTCTGATTATCAGGAGAAGTCCGGCCAGAACCAGAATGACGCCAATCAATACCCTGTTGCTGACGCTGTTAAAGTGAGACTGCCTTTTTGAATCATCTCCTTTAAGCTTTCCCCTGTCGTCCCTGAAGTCGTCCATAGTTTCCATTTTGTTGAAGATTATATAATTATAATTTAATCTGTATCTTTTTTTCATTAACTTTATTCATAATAGCCGTTGTTCATGATTGTTTTCTGTTTCTTCTGAAAAAGGATGAAATAATAAAGGCTATTCCGATAAGTATCACCAGTGATGGCCAGTAGATGGTTCTTATCAGTTCAGGGATCACGTAATCCCTGTTTTCAATAAAGAACCATGAGCCGATTGCCACGAGAATCAGTCCGCCGGTAAACTGAAGGTTCAGCAGCAGGAGGACACCGATAAAAACCAGAAGGGTTTCCCATGTGAAGTATTCCCTCACGCTTCCCAGTCCGAGCAGGTCATTTGTGGCGACCAGCATCGCGAGACCGAGTGTTATCAGGAACAGTCCGAAGCTTATTCGCGGATGAAGTTCCTTGTCTCTTTTTTGAAAGTGATCCCTGTTTGTCATGATCTAAGATGTTTTCCGGGTCAATAATACAATATTACTAATACGCGTGCCACGACAAATCGGTAAACCGCGTGAAATTACCGGCGAATGCTGATTATTAAAGCATCGTGTTACTTTTTTGTTCATAATTTTTTTTAATTGGATAAGGATTTATATTTTTGCACACCAAATTTTACAGCGATGGCTTGTAATTTTACCATACCGGTCGGAGCGAACATTAGCGGGCATTATGTATATGAATTTGAGATAGACAAGGCGTTTTTTGATCTGTTTGAGGAATCTGAGATAAAGGAAGGAAAGCTTAAAGCGATAGTTAATGTTGACAGGGAATCGTCCCACACTGAAATCAGCATCATGATCACCGGGGAGGTAAGGATCAGTTGTGACAGGTGCCTGGATGAGTTTGATCACCCGGTTGACTGCAGTAACCGGCTGATTGTCAGGTACGGTTTTGAGAGAGATGAGAGCGATCCTGATATTATAACACTTTCGTGGGAGGAAAACGAGCTGGATCTGAAGCAGTATTTTTATGAATTCATTCATCTGTCGCTTCCGATCCGAAGGACGCATCCCGACGATGCGAACGGTAACAGCACATGTAATCCCGTGATGCTTGAAAAGCTCAGGAAACATCTTGTACATGATGAAGCAGGATTGAATCCCGGATGGGAAGGATTAAGGAAATTAATGAATGAAAATTAAAAAAGAGTAAAATGGCACATCCCAAGCGTAAACATTCAAAGACCAGGAGAGATAAGCGCAGGACACATTACAAAGCAACTGCACCCACGATGGCAAGTTGTTCCAACTGCGGATCTTCGGTTCTGTATCACAGGGTATGTCCTGAGTGTGGTTTTTACAGAGGCAAGCTGGCTATTGAGAAAGAAGCCACTGCCTGATATTTATAAGCAAACCTGACAAGCTATGAATATCGGCGTAGACATCATGGGTGGGGATTATGCACCCAGTGTAATTGTAGAGGGAGTGGTAGATTCCCTTGAGAACCTATCGTCCGATGACACTCTGGTGCTTTTGGGTGACGGGGAGGCTATTGCAGGGAAACTTGCCTCGATGAATATTTCGTCGCCGAAACTGAAAATCGTTCCCACGACAGAGGTTATTGAGATGGGTGATCATCCTGCCAAGGCCTACTCACATAAGCAGGACTCGAGCATAGCGGTCGGTTTCAGGATGCTTAAGCACAGGGAGCTTGATGGTTTTTGCAGCGCGGGTAATACCGGTGCCATGCTTGTAGGGGCAAGTTATACGGTTAATGTAATACCCGGGGTTTTCAGGCCGGCTCTTGCCACCCTCCTGCCCTGTGTCGACGGACGCAATTCCATCATGCTTGATGTCGGGCTTATTACCGACAGCAAGCCTGACGTTCTTCTTCAGTACGGTATCCTGGGAAGCATTTATGCCCGTTGTGTACTGGGAATACCAAATCCCACCGTCGGTCTGCTCAATATCGGGCGTGAGGAGACAAAAGGCACTGCCGCTGTGAAAGCAGCCTATGAACTTATGAAGGAGCATCCGGGGCTGAGTTTTGCCGGCAACATTGAAGGGCATTCGCTTTTCCACGAGTATAGGGCCGATGTGGTTGTTTGTGACGGATTTATAGGAAATATAGTACTGAAGCAGGCTGAAGCCACGTACATGTTATCCAGGAAGATAAATGTTACCCACCCTTTTTTCGAACGGTTGAATTTCGAGAATATAGGGGGAACTCCGATTGTGGGGATCAATGCCAACGTTGTTATAGGGCACGGTATTTCGAAGAGAAAGGCTATAAGGAACATGATCCTTCAGACACGGGCGGTTGTAAAAGCAAATCTTGCTCAGAAGATCTTGGAAGCAATCTGAAAACAAAATGGCTAAAATCAGGGCTGTCATAACCGGTATCCATGCATGGGTTCCAGAATACAGGCTGACAAATACTGAACTTTCGAAGATGGTTGACACTTCGGATGAATGGATCATGCAGAGGGTAGGGATCAAGGAACGGCGTATCCTTAAGGGAGAAGGCCTGGGGACCTCCGACATTGCAGAACATGCAGTGAGGGGATTGCTTGAAAAGACAAAGACCTCTCCGGATGAAGTCGATCTGCTCATTTGTGCCACTATCACTCCCGATATGGTTTTTCCTGCAACTGCAAACATTATTTCCGACAAGGTTGGGATAAAAAATGCTTTCAGTTTTGATCTTGGAGCTGCCTGTTCGGGATTTCTTTTTGCGCTGCAGACTGCCGCGGCCTATATTCATACAGGAAAGTTCAAAAAAGTAGTTGTGGTGGGAGCGGATAAAATGTCATCCATAACCGATTACACCGACCGGACTACCTGTCCTCTCTTTGGTGATGCAGCCGGGGCGGTGTTGCTTGAACCCACCCGGGGGAATTACGGAATAATGGATTACATATTGCACACCGACGGGTCGGGACGGAAATACCTGCATATGAAGGCGGGGGGATCAGTAAAACCGGCCTCGCATGAAACCGTTGAAGCACGTGAGCATTTTGTTTACCAGGAAGGGCAGAGCGTGTTCAAGTTTGCCGTTGTTAAAATGGCCGATGTTGCCGTGGAGATAATGGTTCGCAATAAGCTCAAACCTGAAGATATTGCATGGCTGGTTCCCCATCAGGCCAACCTGAGAATAATCGATGCCACCGGAAGGAGAATGGGACTTCCCCCTGAAAAGGTAATGGTGAACATTGAAAATTATGGCAATACCACTGCCGCTACCATTCCTCTCTGCCTGTGGGAATATGAAAAGAAACTCCGGAAAGGCGATAAACTGATACTGGCCGCGTTCGGCGGAGGCTTTACCTGGGGGTCGGTTTACCTCAAATGGGCTTACGACCCGAAGTAAAAATTATTTTACTTTTACCAGTATTTTCAGGGAGATTCTCATTCAAAAAGGCTATTTTCCGCAAATTTATTTTTAACCGCAATAGTTTTTATAATTGCGAGTTATTATGTTTGTAAGCGTAATCCTGAAAAAAATGGCAAAATACAACGAACCGGAGAATAACGCGGTAAATCTGATAAGCAACGGCACCGAAATAACGGGTGACATTAAATCCAACGGCGACATAAGGATAGACGGATTCCTGTCGGGCAACCTCTCTACAAAAGGGAAAGTTGTTATAGGTCCGACAGGCAGGGTGAAGGGGGAAGTTTATTGTAAAAACTCGGAAGTATCCGGTTCGGTGGAAGGAAAGATATCCGTAAGTCAGCTACTTACCCTGAAAGCCGAATCAAAGATTACCGGAGAAATTCTTACTCTCAAGCTTTCTATTGAACCGGGAGCAAAGTTCACCGGAAACTGCAAAATGAGCGAAAGCGAAAATAATGAGCCAGCCAGCTTCGGAAAAGAAACAGAAAAAGCAGGAGAAAGAGCCGGAGAAAAAACCTCTAAGTGACGGACTGCACAATTTTGCCCGTTACTCCGGGATGGCTTTTCAGATGTTGACCATCATCCTGATAACCGTCTGGGGTGGGGTAAAACTCGACAAGGTGCTTAAGCTTGAAACCCCGGTTTTCACTATAGTTCTGTCGCTTCTGGGCGTTTTTGCCGCCCTTTACACCTCACTCAGGGATTTCATTAAAAAAAATTGACTTTCGGCAATGATGACTGAAACTCTTATTCTTTATTGTTCGACCCCCTTTCCCCGGCGCTCATTTAATAAACCCGGTACTCATTTTAAAAATATGCTTGTATCTTGAAAAATTTCAAAAAGTGGTTTATACGGTTGCTGTTGCTGGATGCAACGGTTTTTGGCGCGGGATATCTCCTGGGAAAACTGCCCGGAGTGGTCGTTTCCCTGAACGACCTGGGTTTACTGACCCTGTTTTTTACATTCATATCGGTCGTGATCATGCTGATTTTCTTCAGCGGTCTTAATAAAGATCAGGGAGCCAGAACAATACACATCCTTGTTGCTGTCAGTCTCAAACTCCTTCTTGAACTGGTGCTTGCCGTACTTTGGTTCATTATTGGCAAAAAAACCACCTTCAATTCGTTGTATATGTTTTTTATATTATATTTACTGTTCACGGTGTTCACGACACTTGCGATGTACAAGAACCTAAAAACCAAATCTTTATAAAATCTTGATCGATTTGAAAAGGATATATTTTACGGGACTTCTGTTTATTTTTATGACCATTTGCGGATATTCCGCCCCGAAACAGGAGTCAAATCCCGCGGTGCAGGCAGAAGAGGAATTCGATGCCAGCTCATTCATTCTCGGTCACATTACCGATTCTCACGAATGGCACATTCTGACTAAGAAAAACGGGGAACATGTTTCTCTCTATCTTCCTGTGATTCTTTATTCAAAAGGAAGCGGGCTACATGTGTTTTCGTCAAAGAAGTTTGCTCATGGGCAGGAATACAATGGATTCCGGCTTGAGGAGGAAGGCGAGCTTGAAGGAAGGATTGTAAAGGTAAAATCGGACGGTACAGTAGATATGGAGAATATGCCGCTCGATTTTTCCATTACCAAGACGGTTCTGGGAATGATGGCAGCCGCCCTGATAGGTCTTTGGCTGTTTCTTGCTCTTGCCCGTTCATACAAAAAGACCGGGATAAGTCATCCGAAGGGGATACAGGGTTTCCTGGAGCCGATTGTGCTTTTTGTCAGGGATGATATTGCAATTCCGAATATAGGGGAAAAGAAAGCGCATAAATTCATGCCCTATCTTCTGTCGGTTTTCTTCTTCATCCTTATAAACAACCTTATGGGGCTGATTCCCTTTCCACCCCCTTTCGGCGCCAATGTCACGGGCAATATTGCCATCACCATGACTTTGGCTCTTTTCACTTTCTTCATGATTCAGTTTAACGGGAGTAAAACTTACTGGAGGCATATTTTCGCCGCTCCCGGGGTTCCTTTCTGGCTTCTTCCGATAATGATTCCCGTTGAGATTATCGGTATGTTATCGAAGCCCTTCGCGCTTATGGTCCGATTGTTTGCGAACATTACGGCGGGCCATATAATAGTACTCAGCCTTATAGCCCTGATCTTTATTTTCAATTCACTGGCTATGGCTCCCGTTTCACTTATATTCGTACTTTTCATGGATTGCCTCGAACTACTGGTGGCATTCCTTCAGGCATATGTTTTCACTCTGTTGTCGGCCCTTTTCATAGGGATAGCAGTGGAGGATGAACATCATTAAATATTCATTAATTAAAAGTTAAAGTTATGACAGGTACATTGGCAGCAATCGGAGCAGGGCTCGCAGTTATCGGAGCAGGTGTCGGCATCGGAAGGATTGGCGAATCAGCTATGCAAGCTATAGCCCGGCAGCCTGAGGCAGCAACAAAAATTCAGACGGCAATGATCATTTCGGCAGCTCTTATTGAAGGAGTTGCCCTCTTTGGCGTTGTTGTTGCTCTTATTGCCTAAAAGGAAATGAAATCCTGCAACGGTTGGTTTCAGGATTTCTTTATTGAAAACAATTAAAACACAAGATATGATCTTAGCCAGTAATAGTCTGACAACTCCAGCTATCGGGACACTCTTCTGGACTGTTGTGATATTCACCATTTTCTTTGTTGTTCTGGCGAAATTAGCGTGGAAGCCAATTCTCAACATGATAAAGCAGAGGGAGGAGATGATCAAGGGTTCACTTGCCTCTGCCGAGCAGGCCAGAAAGGAGATGGTCAAACTTCAGAGCGACAATGAAGCCATCCTCAGGAAAGCCCGTGAGGAGCGCGAATCGATTCTCAGGGAAGCCCGTGAGGTTCGCGACAAAATGATAGCAGAAGCCAAGGGAAAGGCCAGCGAGGAAGCAGAGAAGATAGCTGAAAAAGCCAGAATCAGCATCGAAAGGGAGAAGGCAATGGCACTTGCCGATATAAAGGAACAGGTCGCGACCCTGTCGGTGGATATAGCCTCAAAGCTGCTTCGGGAAAAGCTCGGGCATACAGGGGAACAGGAAAAGCTTATCGACAATTACCTGAAGGATATCGATCTTAAAAAGAACTAAAAGTTTGAGAGTATAATGAACGAAAGCAGAATTTCGGTAAGGTATTCGAAAGCTCTTTTCCAGTCGGCTCTCGACAGGAACATTCTCGACACGATTAACCGGGATATGGTAGTGATAGGCGAGATATGCACTCTGCCTGAAATAAAGGAATTACTGACAAACCCGGTGATCAGGCCGGCAAAGAAGGCGGAAACGCTTAAGGACATCCTGGGAAAGGATATTAATCCTCTGACACTGTCGTTTGTGGATCTGGTGGTAAAGAATGGCAGGGAGCGTTTTTTCCCTTCCATTGCCAGGGTTTTTACTCACAGGACCAGAAAATTCAAGGGAGTGACGGAATCGGTACTTACCACGGCAGTGAAGGTTGACCCCGAACTTAAGAAAAAGGTTTCCGACTTGATTGAGAAACTGTTTGATACCAGGGTCGATCTTAAGGAAAACATTGATGAGTCCATTATCGGCGGATTCATTCTCAAGGTTGAGGACAATTATGTTGATGCAAGCATAAGGAACAAGTTAAAGAAGATCAAGTTGGAACTTGTTACCGGAACCTTTGAGAAACATATTTAAGCATAAAGGAATTATAAGCAATAAAATATGGCAAGTATTAAACCAGCAGAAGTTTCAAAAATCCTCAGACAGCAGCTCGAAGGCATTCAGACAGGCGTTGAGCTTGAAGAGGTTGGTACAGTCCTTGAGGTTGGCGATGGTATCGCCCGCATATACGGATTGTCAAATGCAGAGTCGAATGAGCTGATAGAGTTCGAGAATGGCATTGAGGCGATTGTATTAAACCTTGAAGAGGACAATATTGGCGCTGTACTTCTCGGTCCGACCCAGGAGATCAATGAAGGCGACATAGTCAAGCGTACGGGAAGGATAGCCTCCATAAAGGTGGGAGAAGGCTTGTTGGGAAGGGTTATCACACCTACCGGACAGCCTCTTGACGGTAAGGGACCGGTTGAAGGTGAGCTTTATGAGATGCCCTTCGAAAGGAAGGCACCGGGCGTTATATTCCGTCAGCCTGTTAAGCAGCCGCTGCAGACGGGGATCAAGGCTATTGACGCGATGATACCCATCGGAAGGGGGCAGCGTGAGCTTATTATCGGCGACCGTCAGACGGGAAAGACAGCCATAGCCATTGATACCATCATAAACCAGCGCAGTAATTATGAAAAGGGCGAGCCGGTTTACTGCATCTACGTGGGAATAGGTCAGAAAGGCTCGACTGTTGCGAATATAGCCAAGACACTTGAGGAACACGGAGCTCTCGACTATACGGTGATAGTGCTTGCAACGGCTTCCGACCCGGCTGCATCACAGTTCTATGCTCCTTTTGCCGGAGCTGCTATCGGGGAGTTTTTCCGCGACACCGGCCGTGATGCCCTGATCATCTACGATGACCTTTCGAAGCAGGCCGTTTCGTACCGCGAAGTTTCACTTCTGCTGCGCCGTCCCCCGGGACGTGAAGCATACCCGGGCGACGTTTTCTACCTGCACTCGAGGCTTCTTGAAAGAGCAGCCAAGATAATCGAATCGGACGACGTTGCCAGGCATATGAACGATCTCCCCGAGTCGATACGTCATATGGTAAAGGGAGGAGGATCGCTTACAGCGCTTCCTATTATTGAAACGCAGGCGGGCGACGTGGCCGCGTACATTCCTACCAACGTGATATCTATCACCGACGGTCAGATATTCCTTGAATCAAGCCTCTTCAACGCGGGTGTGCGCCCTGCAATCAACGTCGGTATTTCGGTGTCGAGGGTAGGAGGTAATGCCCAGATCAAATCGATGAAGAAGATCGCGGGTACCCTTAAGGTTGACCAGGCACAGTATCGCGAACTCGAAGCCTTCTCGAAATTCGGCTCCGATCTCGATGCAGCCACGCTTGCAATCCTCAACAAGGGTGCAAAGAACGTTGAAATCCTGAAGCAGGGTCAGTATGCTCCCATGCCGGTTGAAAGGCAGATCGCAATAATTTTCTGCGGAACAATGGGACTGCTGAAAGACGTTCCTGTCAACAAGGTAAAGGAATTTGAAAATGAATATCTCGAATACCTTGAACTGAAGCACCGGGATGTGCTCGACCAGCTCGGAGCAGGCGTAATTAATGACAGTATTACCGCCACTCTTGAGAAGACCGCTCAAGAACTTGCACAAAAATACAAACCCTAAACCGGCCGGGGAAACTGAAAAACTTAAACTTGAATGTCCAATTTAAAAGCAATACGGGTAAGGATAGCCTCAGTCAAGTCGACACGGCAGATAACATCGGCGATGAAGATGGTATCAGCCGCCAAACTGAGGAGAGCGCAGGATAAGATTGTCAGGCTAAGACCTTATGCAAACAAGCTTCATGACATACTTGTGAATCTCTCACAAAGTCTCGCGGAGATGGATGTTGAAAATATCTACGCGGCAAGGGAAGGAGAGCCTGAAAATGTGCTGATAGTGGTTGTAACATCAAACCGCGGCTTGTGCGGCGCTTTCAATTCGAACGTGATAAAGGAAGCCAGGAGGATTGTTGCCGAGGATTATCTCGACCAGCACAAAAATGGCAATGTCAGATTCCTTACGATAGGCAAGAACGGGTTTGACAACCTGAGGAAGCAGAAGTTTCCAATAGTTGCCGAATATAATGATCTTCTCAACGATCTCAGCTTCGAAGGGACTGCAGGCATTGCCGAAAGGGTTATGCAGGCTTACACCACCGGCGAATACGACAAGGTGGAGCTGGTTTACAACCATTTCAAGAACGCGGCTGTTCAGCAGCTTACCAGGGAGGTGTTTCTTCCTGTCGAGTCGGTTGAGGAAGAATTTAAGACTTTTCTCAGTACCGACTACATTTATGAGCCCGGCAAGGAAGAGATAATTAAGGAACTCATCCCGAAATCGCTGAAGATACAGTTTTACAAGGCTGTACTCGATTCCTTTGTTGCCGAGAACGGCGCCAGGATGACGGCAATGCACAAGGCTACGGATAATGCCACGACCATGATAGAAGATCTTACCCTGCAGTATAACAAGGCACGGCAGGCAGCCATCACCAACCAGATACTTGAAGTTGTTAGCGGTGCAGAGGCGCTGAAGGGATAAGATATATAATTCTGATAGCTGAAGGGATATGTATACTCAACCGGAACTGAAGAAAATAATCGACACATCACTTGTCAACCTTGCCTACAATCATGAGTCGGAAAGGCTGACTGATCCGGTGAAGTATGTCCTTTCCATAGGAGGAAAACGACTCAGGCCTGTTTTGGCCCTGCTCGCGTGTAACATGTACAGTGACAAGATAGATGAGGCTGTGATACCGGTCACGGGACTGGAGATCTTTCACAATTTCACTCTTATGCATGACGACATAATGGATAAGGCTTCAGTCAGAAGAGGATTTCCCACTGTTCACACGAAATGGAACGTCAATCAGGCGATACTCTCGGGCGACATTATGGCCTTTATGGCCAATGATTGTCTGCTCCAGAGTCCGCCCCACCTGCTGCAGAAGGTTTTCAGGATCTTCAACAAGACCGCGATAGAAGTATGTGTTGGTCAGCAGCTGGATATGCATTTTGAAAAAGCCGCGATCGTGTCGAGGGACGAGTATATCAGGATGATTGAACTCAAGACGGCAATGCTGATAGCCACATCCGCGAGGATAGGGGCATTGTTCGGCGGAGCCGACGACAGGGAAGCAGACTTGATGTATGAATTCGGGAGGAATCTCGGGCTTGCATTTCAGATCAGGGATGATATTCTGGACACCTATGGCGATAAGAAGGTATTCGGCAAGACCACGGGAGGAGATATTATCGCCGGCAAGAAGACCTTTCTTTATGTGAAAGCCATGGAAATTGCCACGGCCGATCAGAGGAAGAAGCTTAATGAGTTATATACAGCCGGGAACGATCCGGCTGTCAAGGTGAAGGAAGTGACTGATTTTTATGACCAGCTCAAGATCAGGGCATTTGCAGAGAGTCAGATGGAAGACTATCACGGTACCGCCATGGATTTTCTGGAGAAAGCCGGAGCGGCGGCCGAACGAAAGACTGAACTGATCCAGATGGCAGGATCGCTCCTGGGGAGGGATCATTAAGAATATAATGAATTGAATTTTAAGGAAAACTTAGTTAAACAACAATAATAATTCGGATTTATGGCAAAGAATACTGGGAAAATAAGCCAGATCATCGGCCCGGTGGTTGACGTGGTGTTTGACATGCAGGGTGCTGAGATGCCTGATATTTATGATGCCCTCGAGATCAAAAGGAATGACGGCTCATCCCTTATCGTTGAGTGTCAGCAGCATATCGGCGAGAATACAGTCAGGACCATTGCTATGGACTCAACTGACGGATTGCGCCGGGGCATGGATGTGATAGCTACCGGATCGCCTATCACTATGCCGATAGGTGACCAGATCAAGGGACGACTCATGAATGTGACCGGTGATGCTATCGACGGGATAGGTCCTCTTGACAAGGAGGGAGGATATCCTATCCACAGGAAACCACCTCCATATGATGAACTGTCAACGGAAAAGGAGGTTCTTTACACGGGGATTAAGGTTATCGACCTTATCGAGCCTTATTCCAAGGGAGGTAAGATCGGTCTGTTTGGCGGTGCAGGAGTAGGAAAAACAGTTGTTATCCTGGAGCTTATCAACAATATTGCCAAAGCCTATTCCGGATTATCGGTTTTTGCCGGTGTCGGAGAAAGGACCAGGGAAGGTAACGACCTTCTGCGCGAGATGCTTGAAGCCGGTGTAATAGACTATGGCAAGGATTTTATTGAGAATATGGAATCGGGAGGATGGGATCTCACGAAGGTTGATATGGATGCTCTCAAGGAATCGAAACTGGCACTTGTCTTCGGCCAGATGAATGAGCCTCCCGGAGCAAGGGCAAGGGTTGCACTTTCCGGACTTTCGGTAGCAGAACACTTCAGGGATGGTGACGGAAAGAGTGGCGGAAGGGATATCCTTTTCTTCATGGACAATGTTTTCCGTTTTACCCAGGCCGGATCGGAAGTTTCTGCTCTTCTGGGCCGTATGCCTTCAGCCGTGGGTTACCAGCCTACTCTTTCAACCGAGATGGGAATAATGCAGGAGCGTATTACATCGACGCGTCACGGTTCCATCACATCTGTTCAGGCAGTATATGTACCGGCCGATGACCTTACCGACCCCGCTCCCGCGACAACATTTGCCCACCTCGATGCCACCACGGTTCTGAGCCGTAAGATCTCCGAGCTCGGTATCTATCCGGCTGTTGATCCGCTTGATTCGACATCCAGGATACTTACTGCCAACATCGTTGGAGAAGCACATTACAACTGCGCCCAGCGCGTCAAACAGATCCTTCAGAGATACAATGAGCTGCAGGATATCATTGCCATCCTCGGTATGGATGAGCTTTCGGAGGAGGACAAGCTGACCGTGCACAGGGCAAGAAGGGTTCAGAGGTTCCTCTCACAGCCTTTCCATGTTGCCGAACAGTTCACGGGCATAAAGGGAGCTCTTGTATCGATAGAGGATACCATTAAGGGCTTCAATATGATCCTTGAAGGAAAAGTGGACCAGTATCCGGAAGCGGCATTCATGCTTGTCGGTACCATCGAGGACGCGATTGAAAAAGGGGAGAGGATACTCGCGCAGTCGAAGTAAGCACGCCGCACATCGCGCGACGCTTTAACATTAACGAGCAACGAATTCAAAATGAAGCTAGAAATCATCACTCCCGATAAAAAAGTATATGAAGGGGAGGTCAAATCAGTAAGAGTTCCCGGAAAGAAAGGTTCTTTTCAGGTGCTGAAGGACCATGCCCCTATTATTTCAACCCTGGAGAACGGACCGGTGATCCTTGTCGATATTGCAGATACTGAATCATCATTTGAGATCAACGGCGGTGTTATTGAAGTAAAGGCCAACAAGATCATCCTGCTGGCCGAGTCGGTAAAATAAACTCATTTCTGATGACTTCCGATGAATTCAGGAAACACGCCCATGAACTGGTCGACTGGATGGCCACTTATATGGATGAGGTTGAGAAGTATCCGGTCAAATCGTCTGTAAAGCCGGGAGAGGTATTCACTAAACTGCCCGACGATCCTCCTGTAAAGCCTGAGTCGTTTGAATCGTTCATGAAGGATCTGGACGAGATCATCATGCCGGGTATGAGTCACTGGCAGAGCCCCAATTTCTACGCGTATTTTCCGGCTAATACCAGCGGCCCGTCCATACTTGCCGAGATGATAATGGCGACCCTGGGAGCCCAGTGCATGATATGGGAAACATCGCCTGCAGCCACTGAACTCGAAGAGAAGATGATGATCTGGCTGAGGGATCTTATAAAGCTTCCCAATACCTTCGAAGGAGTTATTCAGGATTCGGCTTCGACTTCGACCCTTGCCGCGATTCTTACAGCAAGGGAGAAAGCCACCGATTTCAGGATCAATGAAGAAGGTGCGGCTTCATTTCCCGGATTAAGGATATATTGCTCCGAGCAGACACATTCCTCAATAGAAAAAGCAGTTAAAATAAGCGGTATCGGGAGGGAAAACATGGTGAAGATACCTGTCAGGAAGGATTTCACCATAGATGTGAAGAAACTCAGGGAAGCCATAGAGAATGATAAATCAGCCGGTCTGAAGCCCTGTTGTGTCATAGCCACACTTGGCACAACCGGAACAACCGCCATCGATCCACTGAAGTCGATAGGCAGGATATGCGCCGAGAACGGTATCTGGTTTCATGTCGACGCCGCGATGGGTGGTACAGCCCTTATCCTTCCGGAATACCAGTGGATGCTTGATGGAAAGGAATTCATCGATTCAATAGTTTTCAATCCTCATAAGTGGATGTTCACCGGCTTCGACTGCTCGGCTTATTTCGTTAAGAACCCTGCTTATCTGATCAGGACATTCGAGATACTGCCCGAGTATCTCCGGACAAGGACCAGGGGTGAGGTGAATGATTACCGCGACTGGGGAATTCCACTGGGGAGAAGGTTCAGGGCCCTCAAGCTCTGGAGCGTAATGAGGATGTATGGTGTTGAAGGGCTTCGCGACAAGGTGCGAGGACATATAAGGATAGCCAAGCGGCTCGCGGAACTTATAATACGCGAAGATGATTTCCAGATTCTTGCTCCGGTCACGCTGAACGTGGTTTGTTTCAGGTACAGGCCTGCCGGAAAGGACGACGATGAGGTCAACCGGATCAATGAAACATTGAACCACAGGCTGAATGACACGGGGAAGATTTACCTCACTCATACCACCGTCAACGGGATTTATACGCTGCGGATGGTTATCGGTCAGACAAATGTCACACCGAAGCATGTTGAGAAAGCCTGGAAGCTTATAATGAAAACTGCAAGGGAGCTTTAGAGTCAGAGCCAGTGTCCCGCTATCCCTTTTCCTTTGCCTATATTCATACCGAAGATATCAATGCTGAACAGCATTTTAAGGTATGGGGTTTCCCCGATATCACGCCAGGAAGCCTCGACACCCGATGACATCATAAAAGGTATTCTGAAAAGGTAGAAATCGGTCATCAGCTGAATCCCGAACGACTCGAATTTCTCTCTGTAATTATGGTATTCATTCCTGATGATTCTTCTTCCTTCATCAAGGACGGAAACAAAAGTATAACTGTCAGATCCAACCGACTGGTCATAGAAAAAATCGGATCTGATCCTTGTCATATACAGTATTCCCCCCAGCCTGAAGTCAGGATAGGCAATGGGCATATAGTAATCGACCGAAGCGGTAAGCAGTTGCATGGAGACAATATTCTCATACCATTCATCGATATCAGGCTTTCTGGCTCCTATATAGCCCCTGGCAAAACCAATTCTGTTTCTAAGAACAAACTTTTCAGGATTCTGTTGCTCGGCTTCCAATCTCAGCCTGAAGCCATGGTTTTTCAGTAATCCCGGGAAATACAGTGAAAGCTTCCCCGACAGAATATCCCCGTAAATGCCTTTATCGAAGGGATAAGCGGAATAATTCAGATCGATGGTCTGTGCGTATGAAGGGTAAATATCCCTGATCGCGTAGCGTCTGTAATTTGAAAAATAGACCCTTCCCGTCAACTGGTTCTGCAGTTTATCGTAGCTGTTGGTTTCGCGAAGGTAGATGTAGTCATTTTTTATTGAGGAAGAAGCTGACAGGTAAAGTTGCCTTGTAAAACTTCCTCCCCTGAACACGAGGGGGAGGGATATTTTGTTTTCCCAGGAGTATCCGTTGGAGAGTATGTCGGGATCGGCAGCATCCCTGCCGAACTTTTCCACGCTGACCGGGTTGCCGTATTCAATACCCGTCTCAATGACGGGATACCATCCCATCCATTTTATATTTGAATGCAGTTTATGTCTCTGGTCCGCCGTGTATTCATATCCAAAGGTGGATATCAGGGTGCTGAGGTTGTTCTGAGTGATCAGGGTGAAGCCCGGAGTTACAGAGAAAGGATTCTCCTGTATTTTAGTAATATCGGTATAGAATGGCATCCAGCTGTGGAAACGGAATAGCTTCTTCCATTTTCTGTATGGTGACGGGTGGTAAACGTTGCCGGAGATGCTTTCGGCCGGAGGCGTTTGAGCGTCAAAGCGGTTAATAAGGTAGGAATCATGGGAATGTACTATGGGTTCAGCGGCCAGTTCCCGCGGTATCACGGCGCTGCTTATATTGTTTCCCGATGAAGTGTAGTCGGCAAAAAGCATCACCGAACCGTTTATGCTGAGATCGCTTGCTCCGAATCTCGAACGAGTCAGCTGAGTTACTGAATTATCGGCTTTGCGGAGGTAGATATTGTCAGTGCCGTTCAGGGAACTTATATAGAACAGGGAATCGTTTCTGAGGAATGAAGATTGGATGTCGTCCGTACCTGTCTCCACCAGCGTTTGCCAGCTTTTGTTTTCAAGGTTGAAGCGGAGTATGCCTTCTCCCTTTTCATCCATATTGATCACGGTAATATTTCTTCCTGTATCGTCCCACTGCGGCCTTTGGAGCGGGGTATTGCCGGGAGTGCCTGTTGAATGAAGTTTCTCACCGCTGTAAGCATCGAGGATATTCAGTGTGTTAACATTGCCGGGCTTGTTTTCGACGGCTGCCACAAGGGTTCCGTCGGGAGAAAGGGAAGCTGATATGTACCTGGTCTTTTTCGTCAGCCGCCTTATCCTGTTTGTACTGATGTCCATAAGCATTATCTCCGACCACTCCCTGTTTGCCCATCTTGGGTCGGAATGAGTTTCGACCCATACAAGCTTTCCGTTTCCGCAGGATATGAAATAAGGATTGATATAACCCGGGAAGTGGATCCTTTTCTCGCTGTTATCCGAGGGCCTTATCATGACGAATGATGCAGGCTCGGAAAGAGAGGTTTTTACTGCTATTATGGTATCCTTGCCGGCCCGGACAGGCGAATGGTAAGAAATGAATTCCTTTCCTTTGTCGGGATTCAGGACAGTGTAGTTCAGGCTTGCCGATCTGGCATCATCCTTTGTCCAGATTGTCTTTAGCGAATCGAAAGTTTCGTCGAAAAGCCGTTTTTTGGTCAGCGAGGCTGACTTTCGGAGGCTAATGTTCACAGGATTAATCAGGAAGGGAGCATTTCCGGTCAGGTTGAGGGCTTTGCGCCATATCTGTTTGTCGTATCCGTAGTACGACCATGCCATCATCTGGTAGCCGTAATGGTAGTGGTCGGGAACATGGTCCCTGAATGACCCGTTGACTGATTTGTCGTAGGAGAATACATTGCCCTTTTCCAGCATCAGGGCCTTGAGATGTTTCTGAAATGAAGGTGTTCTTCCGCGCCCTGAGCCTGTCAGCACCGATTCAGTAAAGACGGCATCGCCTTCGAGGTACCACAGAGGCAGCAATGCCGAGACCATTCCCGTGAACTGTTGTCCTGACAGAACCGACATTGCCTTTGTGAAGCCCTTTTTGAGAGATTCCATCTGCATCACGTGGGTAAGCTCATGGATGGCAAGCTGGGTGTTTGCATCGAGCGGGATGGAATTTTGTTCGGGTGTGGGATAGATTTCCATCCTGTTGGGAGCCCAGGCAACATATCCGCTCGATTTGATTGTATGGTTATGTATTATAACCGGTATCCTGAACTTGTTAACCGGGTAGATTTCAGAGAGCTGCGACCAGGCCTTGTCGAGCGACCGGGCAAAATCAATTCCGGCATCGCCGTATGTCTTCGGGTATATTACTGTGAACCTGTCGGTAACGATCTGCATCCATCTCAGGGAAGCCGGATCCTGGCCCGTGTTATAATACTGGGCTGATGCAATCCCGGTAAAAAGAAGATATATGACTAATACCAGTGGCCGATATTTCATTGAGGGCAATTTGCGCAAAAATAGCAAAATTAGCCGGTATGCCTCCATTTGCACATAGTCTGAAAAATTTCGTAATTTCACCGCTCGGTCATTTGAATGAATTTCAGGAAAAACCAGATCTTTCTGATGGGAAAAAACTTTAAGCTGACAGAAACGATATCCGGCTGGATGGTATTCGCGGCAGCCCTTATCACTTACCTTCTTACCCTTGAGCCGACAGCCAGCCTGTGGGATTGCGGAGAATTTATTGCTTCGGCCTTCAAACTGGAGGTCGGGCATCCTCCAGGGAACCCTGTGTTCATGGTTGTTGCCAGATTCTTCTCCTTATTTGCCTTTGGCGACACCACGAAGGTAGCAGCCACCATCAATGCCATGTCGGCTCTTGCAAGCGCGTTCACCATTCTTTTTCTTTTCTGGACCATCACTCATCTTGCAAGGAGAATGCTGGTAGGGAAGGACGAAGAACCGGGAACAGCCAGGACAACAGCAATTATATCAGCAGGCGCAGTCGGAGCACTGGCTTTCGCCTTCTCCGATTCCTTCTGGTTTTCGGCAGTAGAGGGAGAGGTTTATGCTTCCTCCTCATTTTTCACTGCACTTGTTTTCTGGGCAATATTGAAGTGGGAAGATGTTGCCGACGAGGAATATGCCAACAGGTGGATCATCCTTATAGCTTTCCTGATGGGGCTTTCCATAGGGGTACATCTTCTTAATCTTCTTGCAATCCCTGCCATTGTGCTGGTTTATTATTTCCGCAGGTATGAGTTTTCATGGAAAGGTCTTGTCCTTTCCCTGGGAATTTCGTTTATAGTGCTTGCTCTTCTGCTTTACGGGATCATGCCTGGTCTTGTCACAATTTCATCCAGGCTCGACATGTTCTTTGTCAATATCCTCGGTATGCCTGCCAACAGCGGTATGATATTCCATTTCATCCTGCTTGTAGTTTTCTTTTTCCTTGCCGTCAGGACTACCCTTTACTCCTCCAGGCGGACAAGGAATGCCATGTTTTCTATTGCTGCCATGCTCTTATCGGGCATATGGGTGATATCCGGATCAATGGTACTGAATATTGCCGTATTGGGCGCTGTTGCCTGGTTCATCTGGTACCTTGCAGGTAAGAACCGCGTAACACTCAACACCGTTCTCACCTCAGTGGTGGTTATCCTCATAGGATTTTCGGCAAACGCGATAATAGTTATAAGGGCGAATGCCAATCCTCCCCTCAATGAGAATCAGCCCGAAAATCCATTCAGCCTGCTTTATTTCCTGAACAGGGAGCAGTATGGATCGCGTCCTCTTTTCCGGGGCCAGTATTACAATGCCCCGGTTATCGATTATGCCGACGGAAAGCCGAAATATGTACTTGAGGATGGGAAATACATCATCAGTGCATATGATCTGGAGCGGGTGTATGATGAGAGGTTTCTGACATTTTTCCCCAGGATGTGGAGTGATCAGAGCGAACATCAGGAGATGTACAAGGAATGGGGAAAGGTTAAGGGGATTCCCGTGGCGGTAACAAAACAGTCGGGAGAGAAGGAAATAATCCGTAAGCCGAAGTTCAGTGAAAACCTCAGGTTTATGTTCTCTTACCAGTTCGGATACATGTATTTGAGGTATTTCATGTGGAATTTTGCGGGAAAGCAGAATGACACCCAGGGCACAGGTGGGGCAATAAACGGGAACTGGATAAGCGGCATACGATTCCTTGACGAGCCCCGTACCGGAACGCCCGACCTGCCTCCGGGTATGAAGGAGGATACATCGCGGAATGTTTATTACCTTCTTCCCTTACTGCTTGGGCTGGTTGGCATATTCTACCAGTTCAACCGCGATTTCAAAAACTGGTGGGTGGTGCTTCTTTTATTCCTGATGACGGGAGCCGCCATAGTGTTATACCTCAACCAGTATCCAAACCAGCCCAGAGAAAGGGATTATGCCTATGCAGGATCCTTTTATTTCTTCGCGGTGTGGATCGGTCTGGGAGTGCTTGCCCTGTACGAAGCGTTGTCGGGCCTGCTTGGAGAGAAGCTTTCCGCCCCGGCTGCCGGCACCCTGTGTATGGTTGTGCCGGTGCTTATGGCCGTTCAGAACTGGGACGATCACGACCGGTCGGGACGTTACCTTGCCCGCGATGTAGCCTTCAATTACCTCAATTCCTGTGCCCCGAATGCCATTCTCTTTACAAATGGCGACAACGACACCTTCCCCCTCTGGTATGCACAGGAAGTGGAAGGAGTAAGGACTGATGTAAGAGTCTGCAATCTGATGCTTCTCAATACCGACTGGTACATCAACCAGATGAAGAGGGCTGTATATGAGTCTGCCCCGCTGCCTGTCACCCTGCCTCCGCAGAAGTACTATGACGGAGTGAACAACCAGGTTTTCATTGTTGAAAAGACGACTGACCCGGTAAGTATTTCCACGGTTATCGACTGGATAATGAGCGATAACAAGGCCACGAAGATACAGTTATCTGCAAATGAAATACTTGACGTAATCCCGTCGAGGACCATCAGGATTCCCGTCGATTCGGCGAAAGTACTGGCCTCGGGGACTGTAAAGCCTGAGGATGCCGGCAAGATAGTCCCTTATATTGATATCAAGCTGAAGGGAAGCTCTATACTGAAGAGCCAGCTGATTCTTCTCGATATTCTCGCGCATAACAACTGGGAGCGTCCCATTTACTATGTCACCGGATATCATGATGATGCCCTGGGGCTTGAAGAATATTTCCAGCTTGAGGGGCTTGCCTACAGGCTTGTTCCCATCAAGTCGGAAATCACTAACTGGTATGAGTACGGGCGTATTGATACAGATATCCTGTATGATAACATTGCGAACAAATTTGTCTGGGGCGGAGCCGCCGATCCGGATGTCAACCTCGACTATCATCATATAAGAACTCTGATGGTCATCAGGTCCAGACTGGTCTATGCCCGTCTGGCAAAGTCACTTGCAGCAGAAGGCAAGAATGAGAAGGCCCTGACTGTCCTTAACAGCTGCATGGAGTCGCTGCCGGTTAACAAATTCCCTTACGATACGTATTTCACCGACCTGATAGAGGGATATTTTGCTGCAGGCGATTCTGCCAGGGCTGTTGAACTGACCAGGGATATGAGCGCTTATTATTTTGGGAGGCTCGAATATTTCCTGAAGCAGAATCCGTATGTCCTGAGTTCCGCGGAGTATGAGATACAGTCAGCCATTCAGTACACGGCAAGGGCAGCGGCTTTCTGCGAAAAATACGGTCAGGAGAAGATTGCTGGGGAGATCAACGGGAAGCTTGAGGGATACTACGCGGAATACGTGGGCAGGCAAAGGGCTCTTGGGAATTAGGCAATAATATCTGCCGCCGGCATTGAAAATGCCAGGAAAGCAACAATAAAAACGATTCTCAGGAACGGTAAATGGGCTGCTTTTCTTCCTGTTTGAGGTATTTTTCAAGCAGGGCGTAGACTTTTTCCGGGTAAACCGGCTTCAGGATATATTCTGTGCATCCGGCTAAAAAGGCGTCTGATTTTGATTGTTCGGATGAATAGGCCGTGATCATCAGAACCGGGACATTCTTTCTTGTTTTTCTAAACATCCTGGTGCAGTCGATACCATTAACCAGCGGAATCAGGAAATCCATTATCACCAGGTCGATTTTTCTGTTATCTGTGTTCACGAAATCGATAAAATCCCTTCCCGTACGAAATTTTACCACTTCAGCCCCTGAGCTCAGGAGGAGGGTTTCATAGTACCTGCTGGAAGGTACGTCATCCTCGACAATGACAATGGTCTTGTCTGTTAATTCTAAACTGCTGAAGTTCAAGGACATTTAAAATTGAATTTGACTGATACTAAATTACAACAACTAATAATTGTCCGCCTTTTTAGCAAGCACAGTTATTAACAACTTATAAACAAAAATAATGCCGGGGACCCAATAATAAAAGGTATTCGTCAAAGAAAACTGGCGTTCGTCAAAGAATACGGACGTTCGTCAAAGCTGAAGGGTCAAGATTTATTATCTGCACTCCCAATAGTATCGTTTGTCGCCAATTACGACATCGCGCTGGGTTTCGATAGCAATAAGGTCGGCATCGCAATACTTGATTTCGGGGCCTTCGCTGATTATCCCCTTCCCGGTCTGGTAGGTTATTTCACGACATATCTTGCATGATCCCAATGGTTCGCATGATACGAAAGCCATGGAAAAAAGGATGAATGATGTGGCGATAGCTAATATCCGTTTCATATTCCGGGTTTTTTCAAAATTAACATATGCAAGTATTGTGCCTTTCTTTTAATTCAAAAACGAAAATTTTAAAACAATATTAGGTATTTTGATGCAACTATTCTTCAAAAAGGATGTCATTTATCAGGAATTGAAATCAAAAGGAATTAAAACATTACTGTCATGGAAGATATTAATAAAATGAAGAAACATGTGACTGTAGTCGGAGCCATACATATTGGTATGGGTTTTATTGGTCTGATAGCCGCGATGGCAATCTTTTTTGCACTGAGGTTTGCTCATGGTTTTGTCGGCAACGAAGAGATCGCCGCTATGGTTATCAACTTTTTATCGGCGAGCCTGCCACTGCTCATCGGATTTTTGTCTACGTTAGGGCTTGTAGGCGGTATAGGGCTTCTTTCGTTTCAGCCCTGGGCAAGGATCATTGTGATGATCATTGCGGCTGTAGGATGCCTGAATATCCCTATCGGGACTCTCATAGGAGTCTATTCCCTCTGGGTGCTGTTGCAGGACGAAACGATCAAACTGTTCGAAGCCCAAAAAACCAATTCCGGTAAGAGTGGCCCGGTCGTAGTCTGAAATTCAGAGCTGCTTTTCTCCGTCAGCCGTGGTCATAGCCTTTCGCGGGCAGGCATTTGACAGGAGTTCTTTTTTTTCTAAATTGTCGTAAAAAATTATCCATGGCTGACGACAATAAGATTATTTTCTCGATGTACCGGGTTGGGAAGACATTCCCTCCTCATCGACAGGTTCTTAAGGACATATCCCTTTCCTTCTTTCTGGGAGCCAAAATCGGAATAATAGGTCTTAACGGATCGGGGAAATCCACTCTTCTGAAGATAATTGCCGGAATTGAAAAAGAGTACCAGGGCGAAGTTACTTTCGTTCCGGGTTATACCGTGGGTCACCTGCCCCAGGATCCTCTTCTTGACGACAGCCGGACTGTAAGGGAGGTTGTGGAGGAGGGTGTCAGGGAAACGATCGATCTTATATCGGAGTATGAATCGATAAATGAGCAATTCGGGGATCCGGAGGTTTATGAGAATCCCGACCGGATGCAACAACTGATGGACCGTCAGGCATTGCTTCAGGAGAAGATCGACTACACCGACGGATGGAATATCGATCACAGGCTCGAAAGGGCAATGGATGCACTCAGATGTCCCGACAGCGGCACCAGTGTGAGCATTCTTTCAGGAGGTGAGAGGAGAAGGATTGCCCTTTGCCGGCTTCTTCTGAAGCAGCCCGACATATTGCTGCTCGATGAGCCGACCAATCATCTCGATGCCGAATCTGTACATTGGCTCGAGACTACCCTTAAGCAGTATCGCGGCACTGTTATTTGTATAACACACGACAGGTATTTTCTCGACAATGTCGCGGGATGGATTTTGGAGCTCGACAGGGGCGAAGGCATTCCCTGGAAGGGAAACTATTCATCGTGGCTCGAACAGAAGGCAAAACGCCTGGAAATAGAGGAAAAAGGCAATGTAAAAAGAAGAAAGATGCTTGAACGGGAACTGGAATGGGTAAGGATGTCGCCCAAAGCCCGCCATTCAAAATCAAAAGCCCGTTTGAACGCATACGAAAATCTTTTCAACCAGGATGTGAAGGCCAAGGAGGAAAGGCTCGAGATATTCATACCCAACGGTCCCAGGCTTGGCGACAAGGTTATCAGGGCAAAGGGCGTGGCCAAATCGTATGGCGACAAGCTGCTTTTCGAGGACCTGGATTTCGATCTTCCGCCCAATGGCATTGTAGGTGTTATCGGTCCGAACGGAGCCGGCAAGACAACTCTTTTCCGTATGATAATGGGGCAGGAGAAAGCAACGAAAGGAGAGTTTGAAGTAGGCGAGACTGTTGTCCTGGGATATGTCGATCAGGCTCATTCAGAGATCGATCCGGAGAAGACGGTCTATGAGGTGATTTCAGGAGGACAGAACGATGTTATGGTGGGTAACCGGCTTATAAATGCCCGGGCCTATGTTTCGAGGTTCAACTTCACCGGGGCCGATCAGGAGAAGAAATGCGCGGTACTTTCAGGAGGCGAGCGCAACAGGCTGCACCTGGCCCTGACCCTTAAGTCGGGTGCGAATGTCCTTCTTCTCGACGAACCCACGAACGACATTGATGTTAACACCCTTAGGGCCCTTGAAGAAGGGCTGGAAAACTTTGCTGGCTGCGCGGTGATTATCTCGCACGACAGATGGTTTCTCGACAGGATTACAACCCATATGCTTGCCTTTGAGGGCGATTCAAAGGTGGTGTGGTTTGAAGGCAATTACTCAGAATACGAGGAAAATTACAAAAGACGTGTTGCAGACACAACACCGAAGCGAATTAAATATAAAAAGCTGGTCTAAATAAAAGTCTTGCAAGTCTTGCAAGTCTTGCAGGTCGTGCAAGTCCTGCCAATTGAAAGGACCAGCAAGACCAGCAAGACCCCAAAACTAATGACATGCGATCACTGATTATCAGCTGTATCCTTTTCAGTACCTTTCTTCTGACTTTTCCTGCCGGGGCTCAGATCGGCCGCCGCTTTCCTTCGGAGAAGAAGGTAGTGACTGATCCGCTTACCGGGGTTCAGCAGACCTTTTTGACGAGCAGCCAGTTGGGTAATTCAAAGATTTACGATACTCAGCGGCAGTGGACTGCCGACGGGAAGTGGCTTGTGTTCCGTTCGCGAAGGGTTCCGGGCGAGACTCTGGCGGTCAATGAAGAGAGCGGCGACATAGTCCAGGTAACTGAAGGCGCTTACATGGGGGTGCAGACTCTTGCTTCAAAGTCGATGAAGTTGTATTTTATGCGTATGAACCTCCGCCAGGTGGGGCAGACGAAGCCCGGACCGGTCCAGATTGTTGAGGTCGATCTGGACGGGTTGTTTGCCGACAGCGAAGCCGGACAGCTTAAGGCGGAAAATGAATACCAGAGAGTATGCGGAACCATTCCGGCTGAGGTTGGTGCCGGCGGCAGCATGGCCCTCGATGCCGGTGAGGACTGGGTTTACTACCGTATAGGCAAGGCTGAAGCGGAAAGAAGGATAGCTTCAGGCATGAAGATCGATGCGAATATAGGTCCGGGTAACATGGAAGAGGGTCCTTCGGGCATAGGGAAGATGAATATTAAGACCGGGGAGACCGG
>Ga0116174_10000318_pt1 | contig 48983 bp, 44 predicted proteins | sample AD_UKC087_MetaG_FD_89801 | JGI IMG/M metagenome (GOLD analysis project Ga0116174, IMG submission 89801) | Active sludge microbial communities of municipal wastewater-treating anaerobic digesters from USA - AD_UKC087_MetaG | ecosystem: Engineered > Bioreactor > Anaerobic > Digestate | place: USA...
GTTGCATGGCCGGAAGGTCCGGCATCGGTTTAACGGGCTTCCTGGCGGCGCATCATGTTCGAAAGGCAATGACGGTGTTGTCAGCTTTACCGATAGTCCATTACAGGGAGGCATTAAAATGAAAAGGTCTTTAACAGCGCTGGTCGTACTCGTAGCGGTCCTCATACTATCTATGTCGGTCGCCGCCTTCAAGATGAACGCCGACCTGCCGGTCAAATTCGCAGATGCCAAAGCCGCGGCAGCCGCCCTTGTAGGCGGAGAGTTCACTGAGGGCGCCCTTGTAGGCGCGTGGAAGAGCGTAGAGGCTAAAGTCGCGAGAGACAAGGGCTCTGTGCTCCTGCGTTTCGCCTATGAAGGCGAGAAGCTCGCATGCATCCAAACGGAATATGCGATAAGCATGAACGATTTCATGACCTATGACTGGTATGCGTACGGAGAGTTCCATGGCAAGCTGATCAACGCCGCAACCAAGCTGCCTGCAGAGAAGCTCGCCGAGGCGTACAACAAGCTGATGGACGAAATCTACGGCAAGATTATGGGCCAATACCGCGGAGAGATATACTACATGCTGGTAGACGGCGTGCTTGCCGGCGTCAGGCTGAAGACCGGGCAGGGCGGCGTCCTGAACATCTTCTACTACCTGAACGAACCCATGTTCAACGACGACGGCACCGCAAGGACGGACATGAGGTTCTTCGAGCTCAAGCCGCAATAAACTTTCAGGCTGCAGGCGGGACCGGCCCGGGGGCGCCATGCGCCATGCCAGGCGAACCTGCGCCGACCTGCCTGCTAGTTACTCGAATAGCAGGTCTTACGCTGCAGGGGCCATCGCACAACCGGACCGGGCAGCGGTCCATACCTTTTATCGTTGCAGGTAGCTCTTCCCAGCCATTTACCGACGATAAGGCACAAAGCCCCGCTGGGCCGCTGGCCGCAGCTTGCAGCAACATAGAAGTGGGCATGCCAGCTGCTTGGCACAGCTGATACGCAGTAAAGATCGGATGGAGGTAGTTTTCATGATGGATATGCCGTCCAGCTTCTACAAATGGGCGTACGGCAAAAGGGCCGATATGGTAAGAAGGCTCGCCGCAGGAGAAAAAGTCGACCCCAACAAGATGTTCCTCAGCTTCACGACCCATTGCCCCACTTTCATATCCCACGGGCCTGCGGGGCTGAACGCCTCCGTCAAGGGGATAGGTTGGCTTCCCAAGAAGGAGTACATGCAGCAGACGCTGGACGCATACCTCAAGCACATAGATTCCGGCTGGAGGGAAGGATACTCCGAAGACGGGCTGAAGCTTCTCGTAGAGCTCTTGTACGGGGAGGGCTGCGAGAAGAAGATTGACTTCACCGTCATGAGCTCTATGGAGCTCGCCAAGAAGCACAGCTGGGAGAACTTCAATGCGGGCAAAGAGGTCACATTGAGCTTCTTCGAGCCGCCGGTGATCCACTACGAGGTCAGGGGAAAGATCGAGATCGTAAACGAAGGCATGCTCCATAAGCTCGTCAACGCGCAGCATGACGTATACCACCAGCCCCATCCCGAACGCTGGGAGTCAAGGCCGGTGTACATAGTCCACGTAGAGGAGATATTCGACAATTCCGCGACCAAGGCCGGATTCGGCACCAAGGCTGAGGTCATAAAGGGCTGAGACCATCCTGGGGAGGTGATACCATGAGGCGCATCGCGCTGGCGCTTCTTCTCATACTGATGCTTTCGGCTGCAGCCGCGTCGGCTGCCAAGGACGATTCCGGGGTGTTCAGGATAGGCGTCCTGACAGATGCCAAGAACCTGAACCCGTACTTCGGTTTCCACGGAACCGAGACCATGGTAACGGGGGAGATATACGATACGCTCTTCAACTACGACGAGGTGGAGAAGAAGCTGAAGGGCAACATCGTGTCCAAATGGGAGACCAAGGACAACTACACTTGGCGGATGACGATAAACCCGAACTTCAAGTGGTCCGACGGGAAGCCCTTGAGGGTAGAGGACATCGTGTTCACCTACGAGATGATACTGAAGAACAAGTTCCCCGGCCAGATGGCCATACTGGCCACGTTCAAATCCGTCAAGAAGGTGGACGACAGGTCATTCGACATGACTTTCACGACGCCTGCGGTCTCCAACCTGCGCTTTGCCGGGACGGCGATACTGATCGTCCCAGAGCACATATGGTCCCAGATCAAGCAGCCGAGGGCCTTTGCAAACCTCGAGCCCGTAGGATCCGGTCCGATGGTCCTTAAGGAGAAGGTCGACGGCCAGTACATAGTCATGGAGGTAAGGAAGGACCATCCCACCAGGAAGTACAACTTCGACAGGATGGAGCTGATCGTCGTCAGGGACCAGACCATGGGGATACTCTCCCTCAGGGACGGGGCCTTCGATTTCTTCGACGACAGGATACCTCCCCAGATCGCCGAGGACATCAAGAACAACCCGGGGCAGTATAAGAACGTGAAGGTGGACGTGAACAACACCACCTCCATAACGACGCTGATGTTCAACCTCAGGAAGGCGCCTTTCAGCGACATCAAGTTCAGGCAGGCCGTAGCCTACAGCATAGACTCCGAGAAGCTCATAAAGACCGTGCTGATGGGATACGGGACGGTGGCCAGCCCGTCGCTTGTGATGCCCTTCGTGGAATGGTCCAACAAGGCGATTAAGCCCATCAAGGCCGACCTTGCGGCGGCGAAGAAGCTGCTGGCCGATGCGGGCTACAAGGACGTCGACAACGACAAGTTCCTTGAGCAGCCGGACGGCAAGAAGCTCAAGGTGTCGCTGCTTTGCCCAAATGCCGGGACGTCCATGACCGTGGCCGAATACATAGCCTACGGCCTAAGGGGCATCGGCATCAACGCCGTGCACACCCCGATGTCTGCAGACGCGCTGCTGAACGAGTACAAGGGCGGCCAGTTCGACATGGGCATATCCTCGATGGGCTTCTCCGAACCCAGGGACATGTATTTCTACTACTTCCACTCGTCGAGGGGGGAGCTCGGGGAAGGAAGGGTATCGGGGTTCAACTACGGAGGGTTCAAGGACGCGGAGTTCGACGAGCTCTCTACTGCTATGCGCTCCGAAAACGACGAGGAGAAGCAGTTCGCCCAGCTGAGGAGGCTGCAGGAGATAGTAGCGGGGGCATACTACCAGGTCCCGATTTACTCCGCCTACAACATCTCGCTGTACAGGGACGACAGGTTCAAGGGGTGGACGAGCGTAGAGGGCCTTACGATACTCAATTCCCATACATTCCGCAACCTGGCTCCGGTCAAGTAGAAGGCAGGCGTTAGATGAGCTTCGCCTATTTCGTCAAGAGGCTCGCCCAGATGGCCCTGATAATGGCCGTCGTGCTGACCCTTAACTTCTTCCTGCCCCGCATAATCTCCGGCGACCCGGCCAAGCACCTGGTGGAGGACCCGAGGCTAACGCCGGAGATGAAGCAGGAGATCAGGGCCCAGTACGGCCTGGACAAGCCCCTCGTGCAGCAGTTCGCCGTCTATCTGAAGGAGCTGGCCAAGGGGAACCTCGGGGTTTCCTTCGCCTACAGGAGGCCTGTGTCCGAGGTCATCGCCAGCAAGATACCGTGGACCCTTGTCCTTACGGTGACCGCCAAGCTCATATCCATCCTGGGGGGGATATTATACGGGTCGTACGCCGCCTGGAGAAGGGGGAGGCTCGCAGATTCTGCGCTCCTTTCCGCGGCCATTGTGATGACCGCCATACCAAGCTTCTGGTTCGCCATGGTCCTCATATTGATCTTCGGCTTCACTCTGAGATGGCTCCCCCCCTTCGGAATGATGGAGAGGGGGCTTCGCATGATGAGCTGGGAGATGGTGGCAAGCGTCGCAAAGCACGCCGTGATGCCCGTCACAACCATGGCGGTGCCTGGGATAATAGGCTACGCGGTCCTGGTAAGGAACAGCATGGTGAGGGTCATCGGCCAGGACTTCATAAGGACTGCGAGGGCCAAGGGGGCGTCTCCCGCCATCGTTCTGTACAAGCACGCCTTCAGGAACGCGACACTTCCGCTCGTCACCAGCATCGGCATGAACCTCGCCGGAGTGATAGGCGGAGCCGTTGTCATAGAGACCATATTCTCCTGGGACGGAATGGGCCTGCTCATGATAGAGGCCTCCAGGAGCTTCGATTATCCGCTCATGCAGGGCGTCATGCTCATACTGGCCACGGTGACGATAACGGCCAATTTCCTGACTGACCTGGTCTACGCCAGGCTGGACCCTCGAGTGAAGCTGGAATGAGGGGGTGCATGCAGTGAAATTCATCAAAGGATTGATATCGCACCCTACCGGCAGGGTCGGCTTGGCCCTGGTCGTGGCCATAGCCCTCATCGCAGCGGCCGCCCCCTTAATTGCCCCATACGACCCGTACGACCTCTTCGACAGGGACATGCCGCGCCTTGCCCCTTCCTCCGCCCACCTTCTGGGCACGGACCACGTCGGCAACGACATCTTGAGCAAGCTGACATACGGCGCGCGCATCTCCCTAATAGTCGGGCTCATAACCGGCATAAGCTCGACGCTGCTGGGCGCCGTGATGGGCATGATGGCGGGATACCTGGGAGGATGGTTCGACACGGTCATCATGAGGATGGTTGATGTCATGATGACCATACCTTCGCTCCCCCTGATGATACTGATCGCCACCTACGTAGGCACGCAGTTCTACATGATAATCATCATATTCACATTCCTCGGATGGACCGGTATGGCAAGGACCGTAAGGGCCCAGGTGCTCAGCCTGAAGAGTCAGAAATACATAACGGCGGCCGAGCTTGCGGCTGCAAGCAGGCCTTACGTCATGTTCCGGCACATACTCCCGGAGGTCTCCCCGCTGCTAATCGTGTCCGGCGTCCTCTCGGCGGCCGGCGTCATGGTGGCGGAAGCCGGGCTCAGCTTCCTCGGATTCGGGGACCCCAAGGCGATAAGCTGGGGCAAGATGCTCTTCGAAGCGCAGGCGAACCACGGCCTTCTTCTAAAGGCATGGTGGTGGGTGCTGCCCCCGGGGCTTGCCATCTTCGTGACGGTAATAGGATTCATGCTCGTGGGCTACGCCCTGGAGGAGATAGTCAACCCCAGGGTCAGGCGGATGAGGATGATGCAGAAGCTGTTCAGCAAGCTTTCCGGGGACAAGGGCTTCTGCCCTGTCCCTGTGAAGCCGGAAGGAGGTGGCGCGGTTGACGCGAGATGAGGGCCTAGCGGCGCCATCCCTTCTGGAGATAAGGAACCTTCAGGTCGGCTTCGCAACAGAGCACGGCTACATGCCGGTGGTGACCGGGGTCGACATGAGCATCGACAGGGGGGAATCAGTGGCCCTGGTGGGGGAATCCGGGTGCGGCAAGAGCATAACGGCCCTTTCGATAATGAGGCTGCTGGACATACCCGGATGCTCGGGCGCAGAGAAGCTGCAGTTCGAAGGCAGGGAGCTGCAGCTTACAGGCGAAGCTGAGCTCCAGTCTCTCAGGGGCGACAGGGTCAGCATGATATTCCAGGACCCGATGACAGCGTTGAATCCTGTCTTCACCGTAGGCGACCAGGTCGCCGAGGTGTTCCGACTTCACAGGAAGATGGGCGACGCAGAATCCCGCAGGGCCGCGTGCGAGATGCTGGGCAAGGTGGGCATCCCGGAGCCCGAGAGAAGGTGCGCGGAGTACCCCCATCAATTGTCGGGAGGCATGAGGCAGAGGGTTTTGATAGCGATGGCCGTAGCCCTGAAGCCCGCGCTGCTTATCGCAGACGAGCCGACGACGGCCCTTGACGTGACCATACAGGCGCAGGTCCTAGACCTTATGGAGCGCATCCAGAAGGAGATGGGGATGGCGCTCCTGCTCGTTACGCACGACCTCGCCGTCGTCGCGGAGACGGCCTCCAGGGTGATGGTCATGTACTGCGGGGAGATAGTGGAGGAGGCGCCTGTGGAGGCGATCTTCAAAGACCCGTGGCACCCTTACACGGAGGGGCTTATGAAGGCCATGCCCAAGCTGGCCGGCAGCAGGGGCGAGAAGCTCTACCAGATACCAGGGACTGTCCCGCACCCCTCCGAAAGGGCTGAGGGCTGCAGGTTCGAGCCACGGTGCGAGAAGGCGACGGCTGAATGCAAGGCTGTTCACCCCGAGCTGATAAGATCGGGGGACAGGGCGGTAAGATGCCTGCTGCGCAGGAACGGCGGTGGGCGGCGATGAACAGGGCGGCCGATGTGATGTTCGAGATAAAGGGGCTCAACAAGGTGTTCCCGGTCTGGGCTGGTGCCCTTTTCAAGCCGTCCGGCTATGTCAGCGCGGTGCACGACGTGTCTTTCAGCATCTACAAGGGGGAGACGCTGGGGCTGGTGGGGGAAAGCGGATGCGGCAAGACAACCCTGGCGAATATGCTGCTGAGGCTGGTAGAGCCTACCTCAGGCAGCATAATGTTCAAGGGCGTCGACATCGCCAGGCTCCCCGCCAAGCAGCTCAGCAAGGCGAGGCTATCCACCCAGATGATCTTCCAGGACCCCTATTCCTCGTTGTCGCCGAGGCTTACGGCAGCCGAGATAGTAGAGGAGCCGCTTTTGGTCAACCGGCGCGGCAGCCGGGAGGAGATGCGTAAGAAGGCCGAAGGGCTTCTGAGGCTGGTGGGCCTCACGGAAAGGGATGCCGGCTGCCTGCCAGACCAGTTCTCGGGCGGCCAGAGGCAGAGGATCGGGATAGCACGGGCCCTCGCGCTGGAGCCGGAGTTCATAGTCTGCGACGAACCGGTGTCATCGCTAGACGTATCGGTGCATGCCCACATAATAAACCTGCTGACCGAGCTGCAGGAGAAGCTGGGGCTCACCTACCTGTTCATAGCCCACAACCTCGCCCTTGTGAGGCATGTGAGCGACAGGGTGGCCGTCATGTACCTCGGTAAGCTGGTGGAGATAGGGCCGACCGACACGATATTCCAGGACCCCAGGCATCCGTACACAAGCGCGCTGCTGGCAGCAGTGCCCGGGTTCGACCCGGCGAACAAGCAGAAGAGGGTGCTGCTAGGAGGCGAAGTGCCGAGCCCGCTTAACCCGCCGAAAGGTTGCAGGTTCCATCCGAGGTGCCGGTTCGCCATGCCGGTATGCTCGGAAGTGGAACCCCCAGAGACGAAGACCGGGGACGGCCGCTCGGTATGGTGCCATCTGATGGACGATGGGCGGCTATGAGCGATCCGCATGAGTGTTGAAGCGGCCTGAATAGGTCTGGATTCAAAAGCAAGATTACGAAAAGGCAGGCCGGGGCCCTGAAAAAGGATTAAGTCAGCGAGGCATCGTTTACTGTGGATATGCGCCCGGCAAGATTGCGCATTGAAGGAGAAAGGTCATGAAAGTTTTGCTTGTGAACGGAAGCGCACACGCAAACGGCTGCACTTATACCGCGTTGGGGGAAGTTGCTGGCGCATTGGGCAGAAACGGCATAGAAGCGGAGACCTTCCAGCTCGGGTCCAAGCCCATACCGGGCTGCATCGCATGCGGCGCGTGCAAGAAGACTGGCAAGTGTTTCATGGATGACAAGGTGAACGAGTTTTCGGAGATGGCCAGGGGCGCGGACGGCTTCGTGTTCGGCTCCCCAGTTTACTATGCATCGGCATCCGGAGCGCTGATCTCGTTCATGGACAGGCTGTTCTATTCGAGCAACGTAATGGAGAAGTTCGCCTACAAGCCCGCCGCCGCCGTCGCAAGCGCCCGCCGCGCCGGGACTACCGCGACGCTGGACCAGATCAACAAGTACTTCTCCATCAGCAGGATGCCGGTGGTCTCGTCCCAGTACTGGAACATGGTCCACGGGTATACGCCGGAGGAAGTCAGGCGCGACCTTGAGGGGATGCAGATAATGAGGACCCTCGGCAACAACATGGCATGGCTCCTCAAGTCCATCGAAGCGGGAAGGGCGGCGGGGATCAAGCTGCCCGAAAAGGAAGAGCCCGCACGGACCAATTTCATCCGCTAGCATCTGACAGGACGACGTGTAAGCGGTTCTGAAGCAGACATTTGATGCCGTCGCGATACTATGCCTTTCACTTTTTCCCCAATCGGATAATTACACCATGCACATCAGTTAAAGAGCAGGCAGGGCAGGGCGAATGTTGCGGCCCTGCCTGCTCTTTGTCGGTATTTATTACTAAATCCTCAAGATCCGAGAGCTTGATGATTATCCTGATGGAGCGAGATAAGGGCGCGCTAAAGAATCTTCCTTCAAATATTTCTTGAGATTAGCGATCTCGGCATGGAGGTAAATGCCGGCGAGTTTAGAATAATGATACCGCGGCGGTCATGATAGTGTCGTTGGATCCGGGCAACTTGCAGCTCTTCTTCATCGCTGGTACGACAGGCGGGAGAGGGCTGATAAAGGGCGGATATGCAAATAAATGGGAGCAAAGAAGGGGGGGTACGTACATTGTTTAGGGGAAGAATCCTTGCCTCCTTGCTGTTGGTCTCCTCCTTGGTCCTGCTTACGGGATGTATCGGGACATACAGCTTCAATTTCGTCAGCGAAGGCGACTTCGAGAACGAAGAAGGGGCATGGTATGTCGACAGCACAGGAGAAGTATTCTACATGGAGGGCCTATGGGCCAAAGACACCTATCTTACGGCGCCTTACGGATATAAGGGCGACTTCACGTGCACTTACGAATTCTTCGTGAATACGGCAGCGGGCAGTGAGATCGACTGGATATATTTCGTACTTCTCGATGACAAGTTCCAGGATGGAGTTCCAGTGAACAAATTCTTCGGCTTCACAATCCACAATCTGGGAGCGACTGGAGAAGAATACTCGGTATGGCAGGGTACGACGCCTTGGGATTATTTCAATGAGGACGTTGTGCCTCCCGGATTGCGGAACAACGAAGTGAATAAGTTGACCATTAAGAAGACTGGGGACGAGTTCAGCGTATCGATGAACGACGAACCGCTGCACACAATGACGATTCTGCCCGGAAACATGACAGAATACTGGTACCCGGCGATAAACGGCACATATGATCACTCGATCCCTTACGGCGTCTATTTCAGGAAGCTGACCGTCAGATACACCAAGGGCAACGAAATGGCAGCCCCCTGGGCTTTCCCGTAGACAGGGAAAGAGGATGCGCTTAACCGGGCCGCTGCCATGTCAGCTGATGGAAACGCGATGTCAGGATTGAAAGCAAGAACGGGAATGGCGGTTTTTACAAGGCCATCGTCATTTGCGGCGATGGCTTTTCTGATTATTTTGCGACCAAGACCAAAGCTGCGGCGCTAATGTCAGGTTGCCCAGAGTCTGGTCTCCCATCGAATTAAGCTGCGGTGTCTGCGGCGCGAAAGAATCCATCAAGGGTGCTTGTAGCTGACAGGATGGCTGCTGCCGCCATCGACCCTGCTGAAAGGCATTGACGATGGCAGCGGCGCCCTTTACAGGTTGTTCATATACCGGCGTGTCCTCCGGGTTTTCCTATATGTACGGTGTAATGCCGATGCTCGCAACATGCAAAAGCGGCAGGTCCATCCCTGCCGCTTTGCATGCCTGTAGATGACCTGCCTAGAGCTGGGTGCTGAGGAAGACCGGGAGGGTCATCTGCTCCACCCTGCCCTGCAGCCCTTCTATCTCGTCGATGTGGGCGTCCTCGTCGTTCAGGATTTCCTGTAGCATGTCCCGGGTGGCGAAATCCTTGACCTCGCTGGCCAGCGCTATCGCTTCGTTGTATGCCTTGACCGCGCCCATCTCCGCCTTGTGGTCGTTGTTGAGCTGCTTTACGACGTCGCTGCCGATTTTTATCTCGCTGAGCTTCGATACGATCGGAATGCCCTCCAGGAACAGTATCCTTCCGATGAGCTTTTCTGCATGCTTCATCTCGTCGATGGCCCTCTTCTCGATCGACTCGTGGAGCTTCCCGTAACCCCAGTCTGCGTTCATCTCCGAATGGACCATGTACTGGCTGATGGCGCCCAGTTCATCTGCGAGCAGAGCGTTCAGAGTCTTTATGAGTTCGGCGTTTCCCTTCATCTTGATACCCCTTTCCGTGTGGCCGTGGCCCTGTTCTGGCTTTGCCATTATTATACATCAGCTGGCGTATATAGTATCAACTTGCCCGGTCGCGACTTCCACTGTCGAGAAAAGCGATCATTGCTGCAATATGACCGATGCAAAGGATAAAGCGGGGCCAAGCCTGGAGGGAAACATTCGCCTCCACCGAAATCAATGCCCATGTCGGTGGTGGAGGTCGGGCGTGTGCCTGTGCGAATGTTCGACCCCGTCGTGCACGTGCATGTGGGTATGCTCCGCCGGGAAGGCGCCCTCCCCGTGGTGGTCGTGGTGCATGTCATCATGCCTGTGCCTGTGCTCATGGACCAGTTGTTCGTGCCTGTGCAGGTGTTCGTGGTTCTCGGAAACCGCAAGGTACGAGCCTGCCACCATTATCAGGAACGAAACCAGGAACCACGGAGTGACCGGGGTCCGGAACAGCAGGAAGGATAAGCCCACCCCAATGAACGGGGCGACTGCGTAGTATGCGCTCGTGCGCGCCGCCCCCAGGTCCCTTTGCGCTGATACGTAGAGGAAGATGCTCAGCCCGTACGCAAAAAAGCCGAGAACGACGGCAGCCGAATTGTAGGCGGGGTTCCATGTGGCCTCATGCGACAACAATGCTATAAGCAGGGCGCCTGTGCCGGACCCAAGGCCTTTTATGACGGTGATCTGCACTGGGTCCTTGATAGACAGCATCCGGGTGAAGTTGTTCTCCAGCCCCCAGGAAGCGCAGGCAAGCAGGACCAGCAGCGACCCTGCCGAGAAATCGAGGCTCCCTTCCCCTTCGAACGTGAGCATGATGCTCGCTGCGGTAATAAGTGCGATCGATATCCAAAGACGCCTTCCTATGGCCTCTTTGAATATAACAAGGGCGATGAGAGATGTGGCTACGATTTCGAAGTTTCCCAGCAAGGCGGCGTTGGAGGGGGTAGTCAGCATCAGCCCGGTCATCATCAGGACGGGGGCTGCGATGTCGAGGATGACCACCCCTGCTGCCAGGGGAAGGTCCTTCCTTGAAAGGGCTGCCTCCCGGAAACCAGCTTTGCCCTTTGTCATCGTCAATGATACGATGAGCATCCCCAGCCCTGCCCCGAGGTAGACCAGGGCTGCCATCATTAAAGCAGATACCTCTTTGAGCAGCAGCTTCGAGATCGGAGAACTCAGTCCGTATAGGGCGGCTGCCATGATGGCTTTAAGGACCGGCAAAAAGACACCTCCTACGTAGGGCGGTTTTTCTTCTGTTAATCAATCCTTCACGGCCTATGGTATAACAACTTCACAGCGCTCGGCAGCAAAATGCCAATGATTGCCATTTACTTGCATGCATCGGACATCTTCGACGGGCTGGCAGGTTTCGGCAGGTCGCGCAGGAAGAGGGCGAGGGCCGAGCGGAACGCAGGACTTAAGGCACAAGAAGGCTTCTCGACCGTAACCAAATGTAAATTTAAAGGGGGATGTGCATTGCGCTTATGGAGAAAAGCGTCATTTTAACTGCATTATTCCAGCTGTATTCCCATAAAGCGATGGAAGCCGCGGCGGCCCTGCCGTGGCTTCCATGTCTACAGGCCAAACGAAACTGGGGTCATACAGGGATGCTGTTGCCGGATTCGTATGTAACGACCACCTTTTGCAGGTAAAACCCCTTATGCTCATCATTCCCGTCATCATATGCGCTTATGAAGATGTTATAGCTGTCCAGCTCGTCAGCGGGAGCGATTGTGAACTGAGGGTATGTTACATCGTTCATTCTGATGTCAATCTTATTACCGGTCTTGGCTATCCTCAGATCATTGACGCCGTCAAGCACAATGCCCGGCAAAGCCCCGGGAGTTTCGGTGAAACCGATGGTGGATGTGCCTGTCCAGGACTTGCCGGAGCTCGGGGACTGGAAATACATGCCAAGCCCAATATTTAAGTCATAGTCCCAGCCATCCGTATCTATGAGGTAAATATCGAGCCAGTTCAGGTAGTGTTCTGCCCCCACATTGACATAGAACTGGATGTCGACGGCGAAGTCGCCTTTGAACCTGAAGGGGCTTGTCAGCGCATCGTCGTTGAGATATGCGCCTTGCGGCAGGTATTCTATTTCGTACTCCTCGTTCCATGCTCCTTGCGCGTTCTTGGCATCTCGTTCCTTAACGAAGTCGAAAGTGTACTTCTTTGCGCATCCTGACAAGGCCAGCAAGATCAAGGCTAAGACGACGATAACAATGGATCTCCTCAATAAAACCACTCCTTTTCGCTGATGGGCTGTATCAAAAGCAGTAATCCCTGTTTACCATTCATCAAAGAAATATTCGTCCGACATATAGGTCACCTTGACCTTCCTTATGAACAGGTTGCTGTCCGCCATGTCCCAGCTCGAATGACCGTGCAGCATCGGGGCATAACCCGTTGCGGCGTTCTGAGGCAGGATAGTGACAGCCTTTATAAGGAAGCCGTTCAGGTATATTTCGACTCGGTCCCCGGTCTTCTCGAAGACGCAGACATTTATGTCGTTAGGTTTTATCCCCGGCGCATATCCGTCATATTCATTGTACGTGTAGCTGCCGTTGCCTTGGTCGACCTGATAATATGCAGTGTCGGTGTCCCCAAGGTAGTACATCGAAAAAGCCACATACCTTCTGAGCGAATTTGTCGCGTACTGGTTGTTCCAGATCCTGAAAGACATCCTGTATAGCGGGTCGTCAGAGCTGGCGCGCGGGTAGAAATAGTATTCGGCGGTGAAATCGCCGGTGAAGAACATCGGCGGGGCGACGGTGCACGAATTGAGCCATAGGCCCAACGAGTTTTCCCCCGTGCCTCCGTCGACAAGCCAGCTTTCATCGGCCATCACGGCCTCCACGCCTGACTGCATGAAATCGAACTCCCATGTCGTCAGGGCCGGGGCGCCCTGCGCGTCATAATGGGACATGTCGGAATCGGCAACCTTGGTGGGCCCCGCCCATGCCTCGACCGAGCCTGTGTTGGAGTAATGGCCCAGCTGCGCAACCCCCGTCGCCTCATATATCCACAGTTCGCCCGGGTTCAATATACCGTCCAGGTTAAGGTCCCCCTGTTTGTAGGCTGGCGATTCCTTGTCGTCGGAGACCAGCACGCCTGCGAGGTCGAAGCCTCCGGTGTTTTCGATCCTGTACTGCCAGGTGATCGCATCTCCTACGGAAGCCTGATAGCTTGTGCCTTCCGTATCCGCATCTTATCCGTTCGTCCATTTTTCCATGTCTATGGACGCAGGGGCGACTCCGAAGTAATGCGAAAGGTCGCTGTCGCTCACCTTGATGCCCTCGAACCATCCTTCTGCCGTACCCGTGTTCGAATACTGGCCCGAGGCTGCGACCCCGCTTGCGCTGTAGACCCATGTTTCGCCCACTTCCAGGACCCCGTCCCCGTCGTCTCCCGATGAATAGACGGGCGTTATGCCCTTGTCGTCGGTGACCGCCACATCTTCAAGTGGTACATCCCCTTCGTTTTTCACCTCGTAGGTCCAGGTGACAGGCTCGCCCAAACCGACCGATGGGCCGGGCTGTGAGTTCGCGTCCACGCCGTTGGTCTTCTTCACTATTCCGATTGCCGGCCCGGCTGCGCCGAAATAATGGGAGGGGTCGGTGTCCTCCACCTTCTGGGCCCCATAGTAGGCCTCCACCTTGCCGATATTGGAGTATTGCCCGGCCTGGGCTACGCCTTCTGCCCGGAACAGCCATGCCTCTCCGGGCGACAGGATGCCGTCCGTGTCATCCCCGCCTACTTTTACCGGAATAATGCCCTTGTCGTCAGTTACGACGATGCCGTTGAGGTCCACTTCCCCGGTGTTCTCGACCCTGTAGCTCCAGACGACCTGCTGCCCTATGATTATGTAGGGGCCGGGCTCGGAATTGGCGTCGCTGCCGTTGGTCTCCTTCCTCAATGTCACCGAAGCCAGCCGCTGCCTGCCGAAATAATGGGAGAAGTCCATGTCATAATAGTCCTTGCCCTCATAGACAGCCCGTACTCTTCCTACGTTCTCATACTGCCCGGACAGTGCAACGCCGCTTGCCTCATAGACCCATGCCTCCGTAGTCTGGAGCTTGTTGTCGGCATTGGCGTCCCCGCTTTTGTACGCGGGGGACACCGACAGGTCGTCGTCAGTGACCAGTATCTGCTCGAGCGTCACGGTGCCCTTGTTGGTTACGGTGTAGGTCCACGTTACAGGGTCCCCTACTGGTATCTCCGGCCCTTTGCCGACATCCGCATCCTGCCCGTTGGTGCTTTTCTCAATTACGACGCTGATGACCGGCTTTCCGCAGCCCGCTAGGGAAAGCAGCGCAATCAGTGCGAAAAGCGCGACATATGATCTCGGCTTAGGCATGGCTGCACCTCCGAAAATTTCTATAATTTACTATTTCAATGAAGTCACTTCTATTCCTGCATTATAATGGCTGGAAATTTTCATTTGCGGCCGATGAGCAGGAGGGAATGCCCGTCCTCCTGCAATGCGGGCCGAACTGACAGATGAGCGGCGGGTTGTCATCCGTTTTGTAGGAACAGGTATCCTGATAGGCCAAGGAAAGGATGTGGCCGGCGGCATAGGCACCATACCCGTTCCTTCCGGCATGCCATCCACGGGAGCGGCCCTTTCGCCCCGGATGATGGAACCGGCGGATGAGCTGACACCGCCACCTGCTCATGCGGGCAGTCGGGTCATCCTGTCCGATGTTGGATGAATATGCCCAATCAGACGCATCTGCCTTGCAGGAATGCTAACTCCCCGCCCTTTGCGCCATGCGGTCGATAATAGGGAGGAGCTCGTCATTGCGCGGGATGTCCTGCATGGAGTGTCCGTAATGGACGTAGCGGAGCAGGCCTTCCTTGTCGACTATCATCTGTGCGGGCATCCTGCCCAGCTTGAATATGTTTACCTGCTGGCCGTACAGCTTGAGCACGGAATGCTTCTCGTCCGGAAGGCCTATGAAAGGCAGGGAGTTGCTGCTCCAATATGACCTGAATGCCTCTGCGTCCTCGGGCCCGAGGACCGCTATGACCACGTCTCTCTTCTCGAATTCGCGGTAGTCACGATGCAACTGCATCATGTGCCTCTGGCAGAAAGGTCATGCGAACCCCCTGTTCAAGACAAGGAGGACGTGCTTCTTGCCCCTGTAGTCGGAAAGCCTGAACGGCATGCCCTCAAGGTCGTAGAGGGCGAAATCGGGGGCTGGTTGGTTGACTGCGACGCCTGGCATATTCACCCCTCCTTAGATCATCCCAACTGACAGCATAGTCGACGCAAGTCTTTGAAAGGCGAAAGCAGGAAGGAAGCGGTGACTGAAGGGACGTTCCCGACGCCGGCCGCAAGGCAAGAGGCCCAATGTGAGGAAGTGCGCCGGCTGGCCGGCGATGAATGAAGAATAGCTTGCCGGAAGGTCCTCTCCCCCCCTTTGTCGTTTTTCCGAGGCCAAACCGTGGTGGTGCCTGTGCACCTCGCCCGGCATGCGCCTTGCGCCGCATCGGGCCCGTCCCTGCATCCCGGGCCTGGGGCTAGGAATCTGCGCCCTTTGGCCGCCCGCGGAAGATGATGTCGTCGATCGGCTTCCTGGGCTGGGGATGCTCCCTTTCCGCGTTCCTCGGGCTCAGGTCCTCTTTCCTTCCGTAGTAACCGACCGCCACCACAGCCATCACGCTGACATCTTCCGGTATGGAGAAGGCCTCCCTCGCCAGCTCTACGCTGAAGCCTCCCATCGCGTGGGTGATGAGGCCCCTTCTCTGCGCTTCGAGGCTGAGATATCCCCAGGAGGTGCCTGCGTCGAACATGTGCCACCTGTTTTCCTTGCCTGTCTGGGCAAGCTTCTGCCTTGCAAGGACCATCAGCAGCGCCGGCGCCTTCGAGGCCCACTCTTGGTTCGACTGGTTCAGAACGCCTACCATCCTGGCTTTTTCCTCGCCCCCGTTGGCTATTATGTAAATCCACGGCTGCTCGTTGAAGCAGGAGGGCGCATACCTTGCAGCCTCGAGCAGCGCACTGATGTCATCGTCGCTTACCTTCCTTTCCGGATCGAAGGCCCTCGGCGACCAGCGCCCCTGTATCTCTTCAAGAACCTGATGGTCGAACTGCCTGTTTAACATGATTCCCTCCCGGAGGCACGAACCCATGCCCGTAAAGTTGGATTTTCCCCTTTTTGGGGATATATTGATTATACAGGACCGGTGGGGGGACTATTAAGCACTTGCGTTGCGGCGCGCGGCAGAATGGCTCCCTGAGGCAGGGAAATGCGGCGCACGGGGTGAAGGCTTAGGCAGGAGCACAAATCGGAAGGGCGGTTTGACATGAAGAGGTTGGCATTGGCGTTGGCTATCGTCGTCTGCGCGGCTTTGACTGCTTCTGCGTTCAAGATGGACGCAGAGCCCCTCGGCTGGTACGGCTGGGCCTGGGGCACATCCACGAAGGATATAAGAGGATGGCTGAACTTCAAGAACCAGCTGGCCCTTCCCTGCTTAGGGCCCGTCCCGCAAGAGGCCTACACCAGGCAGGGGCAGGAGGACGCATACTTCGGGAAACAGTGGCAGGACACCTATTACCTGTTCGAGAAGGACAAATTGTGCGGCGTCGTCCTGGTGACCGCCGACCCTGCCGATGTCGGCAGGGCTATCGCGTATTACGGCAAGGACGTGGCGACGGAGCTTGCCAGACAACCGATGTCCTACTACGGGAAAGGCGGCGCGGAGGTTAAGGGCAGGGCCTCTGAGGAGAGCAGGAGCATGGTGTTCTACTACGCCGCGGCGAAGGGGGCCCGCTCATCTTTCCTTTACATAAGCGAGCCGGTCTTCTTCAACAGGCCGGAGGAGGTCTTCCTGGTGAAGCATTACGTGGTAATAGGCGAGAAGCGGGTTGTGGACGGCTGGATCGACAGGGTCTCCGAAGGCCTGTAAAGCGCATCTGTCCGGATCTGCCGGGACCATCTTCATCGTCTGGAAGCAGGGCGCCAGAAACAGGCTCGAAGAAAGCATCGGGAGGAAATCAAGCATGCCCAGGATGGATTTCGGAGGAAATGGCTGCGCATCGCCGCAGTCGGCAGTCCGGGGATGGAAAGCGGACAGGTCGAAGAGCATGGCAGTCATAGCCCTTTGCTACATGGCGGCATTAGGGGCAGGCATCATGGCCTTCTTCAACCTCGACGGCGAGCTCTGGTGGAGGCTCCTCGTGGCGGACGTCGCCGCCACGCTGGTCATCTGGGCAAGCACGCTGGTCTTCGACAATGCCTCCATCTATGACCCGTACTGGAGCGTCCAGCCGATTGTCATAGTGGACATCCTGCTGTTCGGCGCAGGAAGGCTTGAAACGGGGCCTGTGCTGCTGGCGCTCGTCATAAACATCTGGGGTGCGAGGCTCACCGCCAACTGGGCCTACACGTTCAGCGGCTTGGACAGGCAGGACTGGCGATACGACATGATCAGGGGGAAGACCGGGAAGCTATTCCCGGTGGCAAGCCTGCTTGGCATACAGATGATGCCGACTTTAATCGTCTATTCCTGCATACTGCCCGCCGTCTACTACGTCACGCGCGAAAGCGAGATGAACCTGCTGACCGCGGCAGGCCTTGCGATAAGCTCGGCCGGCATAGCGCTGGAGGCCGTCGCGGACTACCAGATGCACAGCTTCCGGAGGAAGAGCCCCGACAGGGCCAGGATAATGAGGAGGGGGCTGTGGAAGAACTCAAGGCACCCCAACTACCTGGGGGAGATCATGATGTGGTGGGGCGTCTACGTGACGATGCTATCATCCCACCCCGACCTTTGGAGGCTGGGCTCAGGCGCCCTTGCCAACACCGCATTGTTCCTGTTCATAAGCATACCCATGGCGGAGCGGAGGATGGCGGCCTACAAGGATGGTTTCAAGGAGTATCTCGAGCAGACCAGGCCCCTTCTGCCCATCCCCAGGCGTCCTGAAAGGGAGGAAAGGGCCTCCGACAGGGCCTGAGGCCGACGCTTAGGAATCCGCATTGACGTAATGAAGAAGGCGACGGCGCCGCCGTCGCCTTTCCTTCTGGAAGCCAGGGCTCCTCTTAGGAATTCCTCGGCGTGTAATGGGTATGCAGCAGCTCGTGAGACTTATGCCCAAGGGGTTCTACGAGGAAATCCTTGTAGAGCTCGGCGACAGCCTCGTTTTCGTGCGACTTCCTGCGGGACAGGAGCCTGTCGGCACCGTATGTCCCGTCGATCCTCATCAGCCTGCGTTCGAGGTCGGTCCCTATCGGCTGGCCTCCGCCTCCTATGCAGCCGCCCGGGCATGCCATTATCTCCACGAAGTGCCACGGGGCTTCACCGGACTTGACCATGTCCATCACCTTGCCGGCATTGCCTAGAGTATGGGCGACGGCGAACCTGAGCTCAAGCCCTGACAGAGCGCCATACGGCTCCGGAAGGCCCTCCGGAAGCTTCACCGACATCTGCTTGATGCCCTCCATGCCGCGCACCTCATGGAACTCGAGGCCGGCTCCAAGGCCTTTGCCCGTAAGCATCTCGTACACGGTCCTAAGGGCTGCCTCCATGACACCACCCGTCGCACCGAAGATGACCCCGGCGCCGGTGGAGATGCCGAACGGGTCATCGTACTCCTCCGGCTCAAGGCTCCTGAGGTCAAGCCCTGCTTCCCTGATCATCCTGGCCAGCTCCCTGGTGGTCAGGACGAGGTCTACGTCCTTGAAGCCCGAGCTTGCCATCTCAGGCCTTTCGCATTCGAACTTCTTGGCCGTGCATGGCATTATCGATACGCTGAATATCGAAGCGGGGTCTATACCGGCCTTTTGGGCATAGTAGGTCTTGGCTAGCGCCCCGAACATCTGCTGGGGCGATTTGCACGTCGAAAGGTTGTCCAGGCAGTCGGCGTAGTTGTGCTCACAGTACTTGATCCATCCCGGGCTGCAGGAAGTTATCATGGGGAGCTTCCCTCCTGTAAGCGCCCTTCTGATGAGCTCGCTGCCCTCTTCGATTATCGTCAGGTCGGCAGTGAAGTCGGTGTCGAAGACCCTGTCGAAACCGAGCCTTCTTAAGGCGGCAACCATCTTGCCGGTGACCAGCGACCCCGGCTCCATGCCGAACTCCTCCCCCAGAGCCACCCTCACAGCGGGCGCCGTCTGCACGACAACGTGCTTGCCCGGGTCGTTTATCGCCTTCCACGCGTCGTAAGTGCAGTCCCTTTCACTGAGCGCCCCGGTGGGGCAGACGAGTATGCACTGACCGCACATGGCGCAGGATGTGGTGTTCATGGGAAGCTCGAACTCGGGCGCCACCACCGTATCGAAGCCCCTGCCCTGCGTATTCACCGCGCCTACGCCCTGTATCTTCTGGCATGCGGCTATGCAGCGCCTGCACAGCACGCACTTGTCCGGGTCCCTTACTATCGAGTAGGTGGACCTGTCCTGTTCGTGATGGGACTTCTCGCCTTCGTAGCGGATCTCCCTGATTCCCATCTCCTCGGCGAGCTTCTGCAGCTCGCAGCTTCCGTTCCTGACGCATTTGAGGCAGTCGTACGGGTGGTTGGATATTATCAGCTCGACGACGGCTTTCCTCGCCTCTCTTACGGCAGGGGCGTTAGCCCTGACCTTCATGCCGGGTGACACTTTGGTTGTGCAGCTTGGAAGAAGTCCCCTCGCGCCTTCCACCTCAACCAGGCATACCCTGCATGCGCCGATCTCGTTCAGGTCCTTCATGTAGCACAGGGAGGGTATCTTAATCCCTGCGGCCCTGGCGGCCTCGATTATGGTTGTGCCTTCCTCTACCTGCACGGGCCTTCCGTCTATGCTTATCTCCACCATGATTGACCCTCCCTTCCTCAGTCCTTGACGTCGCACTGGAAGCACCTGGACGCTTCCAGCATGGCTGCTTCCCTGCAGAAGCCAAGCTCAACTTCGCTGAAAGACCTGACCCTGTCCTTCGGGGACAGCTCAGGCATCGAAACCCTCGGAGTCGGGTCTTCGATGACCTCACCTACGAGCTTCCTTTCCACCGGCACGTCAGCTGCCTTGTGCCACTCGCCGCCGATGGCCTTGTCGATTGCGATTGCCGCCTTCCTGCCTGCTCCGACGGCTGCGACCACGGTCCATGGGCCCGTCGCGCAGTCGCCGCCCGAATAGAGCCGTTGGACGCTAGTCTCGCCTGTCTGGGGGTCGGCTACGATTATCCCAGACTTCGTCGTGGCGAGCCCCTCGAACCCCGATGCGAAAGTCGCGTCAGGTGACTGCCCGACAGCTGAGATTACGCTGTCGAGCGTGAAATACGCCAGGCCGCCGTCCTTCTCCGGCCTCCTCCTGCCTGTTCTGTCGAAGGGGCCCAGGCGCATGGCGTCGCATTTCAATACCAGCTTCGAGCCCTCTTTTTCTATCGAGGAAGGGGCCGTGAGGAAATGGAACCTGACGCCCTCATCCATTGCGGCCTTGACCTCCGCCTTGTCGGCGGGCATATCTTCCTGCAGCCTCCTGTAGATTATATGGACGCGGTCCGCACCCAGCCTCAAGGCAGTCCTTGCGGCATCTATGGCGCTGTTGCCGCCACCTATCACAGCTACTTCCGCGCCTATATCCGGCTTTCCGCCCAATGCGACTTCCTTGAGGAAGCCCGTGGCGGGTATCACACCGGGCAGGTCTTCTCCCGGTACGCCCAGCTTCTGCTCTACGTGGGCGCCCACCGCTGCATAGACCGCATCATACCCTTCCATGAGGTCTTTGAGGGGGATGTCCTTGCCTATCCTTACTCCCAGGCGGATGTCCACCCCTAGCGATTTTATGTTGTCTATTTCGCGCTGAAGGATGCCTTTTGGCAGCCTGTAAGTAGGTATGCCGACTGCCATCATGCCCCCGGCGACGGGAAGCGCCTCGAAGACCGTGACAGCATGCCCTGCCTTTGCGAGGTAGTATGCGGCGGTGAGGCCCGACGGCCCGGCCCCGACGACCGCCACCTTCTTGCCGGTGGAAGGCAGCTTGTCCATCTCAAGCGGCACTGCGCCTTCGTAGTCCGCCGCGAAGCGCTTGAGGGACTTGATCGCTATAGCCTCGTCGGTGTCTCGCCTCCTGCAGTGGCTTTCGCACGGATGGTCGCATACCCTGCCGCAGATTGCCGGGAACGGGTTCGTGCGCCTGATGAGGGCCACGGCCTCGTCGAACCTGCCCTGCTTGATGAGGGCCACATAGCGCGGCACGTCCACGTCGGCCGGGCAGCTGTTCTTGCATGGCGCCTCGAACAGGCTGGCACATACGGAGGCTTCGCACCTGCCTTGCCCTATGTGCGCGTCGTATTCCGCGCGGAAGTTCCTGATGGTGGATTCCACGGGGTTGGGGGCAGTCTGGCCCAGGCCACAGAGCGAAGTGGACTTGATTATGTTGCCGAGCTCCAGCAGCAGCTCCACGTCGCCTTCCTTGCCCTTGCCCTTGGTGATTCGGTCCACTATCTCCAGCATGCGCTTCGTGCCGATTCTGCAAGGCGAGCACTTGCCGCACGATTCGTCCTGTATGAACGTCAGGAAGAACTTGGCCAGGTCTACCATGCAGGTGTCCTCGTCCATGACGATGAGGCCGCCTGAGCCCATTATCGTTCCGAGCTCCTTCAGGGTCTCGTAGTCGACAGGGGTGTTCAGGTGCTGGACCGGTATGCATCCGCCTGAAGGGCCTCCGGTCTGCGCCGCCTTGAACTTCTTTCCGCCGGGGATGCCTCCTCCGATGTCATATATTATGTCGCCGAGCGGGGTCCCCATCGGTATCTCGACGAGGCCCGTGTTCCTTATCTTGCCGGCAAGGGCGAACACCTTCGTCCCCTTGCTCTTCTCCGTGCCGATGGATGCGAACCACTCCCAGCCGTTGAGTATGATGGGGGCCACGTTGGCGTACGTCTCTACGTTGTTGAGCACAGTCGGCTTCCCCCAGAGCCCCTCCTGGGCCGGGAAAGGCGGCCTGGGCCTCGGCTCGCCCCTTTTGCCCTCCACCGAGGCAAGCAGCGCCGTCTCCTCCCCGCAGACGAAAGCCCCGGCGCCCACTCTTATCTCAAGGTCGAAGTCGAATCCGCTGCCCTTTATGTCCTTGCCCAGCCACCCGTGCGCCTTGGCCTGTTCGAGGGCGTTGCCGAGGTTCGCTATGGCGAGAGGGTACTCGGCCCTGACGTAAACATAGCCGTGTGAGGCGCCCACTGCGTAGGCTGCGATGGCCATGCCCTCTATGACGGAGTGGGGGTCGCCTTCGAGGACGCTCCTGTCCATGAATGCGCCCGGGTCCCCCTCGTCGGCGTTGCAGACGACGTACTTTTCCGTGCCCGGCGCCTTGTAGGTGAACTCCCATTTCTGACCCGTCAGGAAGCCGGCGCCGCCCCTGCCTCTCAGGCCGGACGACTTCATGTCCTTGATTATCTGCTCGCGGTCCATGCCGCTTATGCACTTGAGGAGCGCCTTGTAGCCGTCGCGTTCCAGGTAGTCTTCGATCCTAAGAGGGTCGATCGTCCCGCAGTTTCTCAGCACTATGCGCTTCTGCCTGCTGAAGAAGGGGATGTCGGATACTGTGGGCAGCAATGTGCCGGTCACAGGGTCCGTGTTCATCAGCCGTTCGACGGGCTTTCCGTCGATTATGTGGCTGCGGACTATCTCTGCGGCGTCTTCCGGCCGCACCTTCTGATAGAAAAAGCCCCCCGGCTGGACCATCACCGAAGGTCCCAGCCCGCAGGGGCCCATGCATCCTGTCACCGTGAGCTTGACTTGGTCTTCGATGCCGGATTCCAAAAGCTCCGATTCAATCTTATCCCGGATTTCCTTGCATCCCGAGGAAAGGCAACCGGCACCACCGCAGACGAGTATCTCATGCGCAAAGCCGGACATCTAAGCTACCTCCAATGCTCAATTGCTGGAATATCTCTCCAGGATGGGCTTTATCTTGTCGGGCTTTAGCCTGCCGTATGTCTGCCCGTCGAGGCTGATGACAGGGCCCAGCCCGCATGCTCCCATGCACCTTACGACGTTTATGCTGAACTTGCCGTCCTTCGACGTCTCCCCGGCCTTTATTCCGATCTCGTCCTGTATCTCGCTCAAGACCGAATCGGCGCCCCTTACGTAGCAGGCGGTGCCCAGGCAGACGCTTATCTCATGCTCTCCCTTGGGCTGTACAGAGAAAAGGGCATAGAAGGAGACTACGCTGTATACGTCGGCGATGGGGATTCCCAGGCCGTCCGCCACCTTCCTCTGGACCTCCATGGGCAGGTAGCCGATTACCTCCTGGGCCTCGTGCAGGCACTGTATGAGGGAGCCCCGATGGCCTTTGTGCCTGGATATCACCTCGTCAAGGGCCTTCCATTTCTCTTCGGTAATGCATGTGCAGTGTTCGCAAGCCATCAAGATCCCTCCTTAATCGATCGTAGGACCATTGCCGTGTCTGCAATGCTGCCGGCGCAGATAGTAATAAATTTCACAATATTCATAAGTATTTTACTCCAAATTTGCCATATGGCAACTTAAATGCTTGTATCAATATTAGTGCAAAATTTCTCAATCTGTTCGACGGGCTTTCAATGCCTGATAGGAGGGCACAAGCTAACGAAGGCTAGCTGAAGCGCCATATGCATTGCATATTTTCCTGTGGGAAATAATGCCATGCGAGTTCCAGGGCAAATGGAAAACCCCGCTTCAGATGCGTGACGGGGAAGGGGGTTCAGCTGTTCTGGAATTCCAGCGCGGGCGTCCAGCAGGTATCGTTGCATATGGCGGTGAGACCGTAAGGCTGTATTTGTCGAGGCGCATGGCGTCGCCAATCCTCACATTGCCGACGGTCAGGTCTGCCTCGGCTTCCATCGAAGTCGAATATGAGGTCTCCGTCCTCGTCGAGCTCATAGAAGCTATCTAGGCCCAGGCCTACGCAACCCGCCTGTCATCGTAGCGGATATCCGGTTATATGCTCGCCATGAGCTGGCAAAAAGGGACATGGATGAGGCGATACGAATCTATGCGTAATAACGGTTTGGAATTACATGCGCCCTCTGAATATGTCTTTGATGATGTCGCCGCTTATCTCGAGGCCCGCGCACATGCTGGAGCCTTCGAATATGACCCTCTTCGAAGAATCAGCGAGCCTTACTTTAGCTTCGGCCGTGATGCTCTCCTTCATCTGCCTTGTCATCATGCCGTTCTTGGGGGCAAGGAGTACCCCAGCCTCTTCATAAGATGCCTCCACCTCAAGCGTATACCCCGGCTTGGTCACCAGGGCGCGCATGCTGGTCGCATCGAGTTCGATGGAACGGACCCTGGCCAGGTTGTAGGTGGCGAACAGGTGGACCTTGCCGTCGACCAGCAGAAGCGAGATCAATCCTGGGAACTGCCTTCCCAGCCATGGTATCCTCGCCAGCGAGAACATGAATGAGCTGCCCTGCCTTTCGAAATGGTTCGCCTGCATCCAGATCCATGCGTCGGGGAAGGAGGTGCCCCAGTCCTTCTCGATGTAACCCTCTCCGCCTGTGAAGTCCATGCTGTGCCCGGAGAAGTCCATACTGCCGTCGATGCTGTGGGTAATATTCACCACGCCGTGGTAGCATTCCATCCACGGCACCAGGGAAAACGGGCCCATGATGCCCGGAAACGGCCTTAGCTCGGGGAACCTTACGATATCCTTGAAACGAAGGTCGGCGGAAAGCGCATCCTCCCCGTCGTCGATTTCCAGGTGCATCAGGTTACGGGTGAAGTGGTTGCTGCCTATGCGCACATCAAGGTCCTTCTCGGAGGCCTGAAACTCGCCGGGGCCGAAGCGGAAGTAACGTACCTCGCCCGTAGTGGCGTTGATGAACTGGATGAAGGCATGAGCGTCATCCGGTTTCTCGCCGAGGGCGATGCCCGGTATGACGGCAACGGCCGTACCTCGCTCGGAGTCGATTAGCTTGTAGTACCAGCCTTCGAAGTAACGCCACCTCCTGCCGCGCCCCTGGAATGCCTCAGGGTGCCAGATGCTCCTTCTTAACATGGGTTACCTCCACTGCCCTTCGAATGCAGATATTCTATTATGTCCTGGCCCCTTATACAACAGGCAGGGACAGGGCAGGGAAGGACGGCCATGAAGCCGGATGTGGCTCAGACAAGGCATGAGGGCAGGATATTGAAGCCAGCGCATATAATATCCATGATGACTGGAGGTGCGCCATGCAAGAGGGAAGCATACTCAGGATTGACAGGGTGCTGTCATTCGCACTTGTTTCGGGGGCAGCCGCACTGCTCGCCCTTTTCGATGGAGGTACGTCGGCCTATTTCTATATGGCAGCGTCAGTAGCCATGGCATTGGCTGCGCTTGTCTCGGAATCGGGCCTTTTGAGGGATGGCGCAGGGCAGAGTGCACGGTTCCCTGCCTTTTCGTTGCTGCTCGTCCTTTTTGCCGCGGTTTCTGCGTCGAGCTTCCTTTGGAGCTCAGATAAGGCTGCCACGCTGGACTCCATCCCCTTGGCCCTGCTATTCGCATGCTCTTTCTGGGCTGTGTCGAGGATGGTCCCGAAAGGCCGGCAAGCCACCGTCTTCACGGTCTTCTTCACTTCTGCCGTAGCCCTGGCGTATTCCCTGTTCAGCTGGGCAGCCGCCGGAAAGCAGGGGCCTTCGGCGCCGAGCTTCCCCTACCTGGACAACGAGGGCTTCGCAGTCGCGGCGCTCGCCGTGGCGGCATTTGCCATGGGGTTCATCGCGGACATCCTGCTCGAGGACAGGGGAAGGAGCCAGGAGGCCGCAAGGGCGGTACAGAAGGCCCTCGTCATCATTTCCGCGCTTGCCGCCCTGGTGTCGGTCTCTTCGGTATTCCTTTCCAGGTCGGCCTTCACGGCGGTCCTGCTCGTCATTTTGGCCCTCCTGGTCCCCACCGCTGCAAGGCCCGGCAGAAGGGCAAAAGCGCTGGCGATAACCTCGTCATGCCTGTTGGCAGGGGCGATCGCCGCCATCCTGATTTCGTTCATCAGGATCGGGGATGGGGCAGGGGCTTTGGAGGGCCTGGCTTTGAACGGCTTCGCCGGCAGGCTCGCCGACGAGCTCTACATGAGGGCGCAGCACTGGATAATGGCTTTGAAGCTAGGGGCAAGAAGTCCTTTCGGAGGCTTCGGCCTCGGGACTTTCAAGGAGGCGATGCCGACGGTCTACAGGCCAGGCGCATTGCCGGCGACGGGCGATGCGCACAGCTTCCTTCTGGGCATGTTCGCCGAGACCGGCCTTGCGGGAGCGTTGCCGCTCGTCATCTTCATGGCCTCGGCAGTCCTTGCTTCGTTAAAGGGCGACGCAGGGCAGGGACCCCCTGTGATTGCGCTGTTCGCCCCGGTTGCGGCCCTGACCATGGCGATGTTCACAAGTCCCGTGCCGCCTGCAGTCCTGGCCGTCTTCTTCCTGCTGGCCGGACGGGCGTCCGGGGACTCCGTCGCAGGCAAGTCCGAGGGATTGAGGATGCACAGGTTGCTGCCTGCCGCCTCCATACTCATGATCGCGCTTCTGGCGGTTGCGACCTCCGTTTGGGGGATCTCGTTCATACCAGCCAAGCAGGAGGCCCTGCACCATGCCGGGCATGCGGGGGCCGAGGGCAGCGACGAGACGCTTGAAGAGAGCCTCGAAGACCTGCTGGCCTTGTCCCGCAGGAACCCCTACGACAAGGAGCTCCTGTTCGAGATAACGGACACTAAGGCCAGGATGGCGGCGGCGTCGGACCCCAGGGACTATTCCGACGCATTGGAATCAGCGGACTTGATGATTGCTAGGCATCCCTTATACGCAGACGCCTATGCCCTGAGGGGAAGCATCAAGATGGCCCAGGGAGGCAGATGGCAGGACGACTACGAGAAGGCGGCGTCCCTGTCGGCGGGATCTGTGACGCCGCATCTCATGCTCATCAATTACGGACTCAAGGAGGACCTGAACCTGGCGGTGGCATACGCAGACAAGGCGCTTGAGGAGGAAGTTCAGCTGTTCTATAGGGCAGGCTCGGCCGACCTGGAAGGGGTGCTTGCGCTCGCCAACCTGGTGGAGCTGGAGGCGAAGGCATATGTAGCTTACAGCCTGGCGGGAGACGAGGCAAAGGCTGCGTCCCGCGCGGAACGCCTTGTGCGCCTCTACGGCATGAACGAGGCCGTCGAAGGCCACGTCCACGGCATCCTGGAGAAATATGGGATGGAGGATCCCGTGCACGGGCTATGAAGGTCGCAGAAGTCAGAAGGGGGCGTTTGGAGGCCCCCCTCAGATATCCATCCTGTAGACTGCTTCGCCGTCGATCATACGGCCGTCGTCCATGAAACCCAGCGATTCGTACAGGCCCTTCGCCCGGGCGTTCTCCGGCTCGAAACTCAGATAGACGACATGGCGCGACTTGTCCTGCTTGATCCTGTCGAGCAGCAGCTCCATGGCGCGCCTTCCGTAACCACGTGATTGATGCTTCTCGTCTATCATAAGCCTCAGGATCCAGATCGAGCCGTCAGAATCATCAGGAGCGTACATGCAGAAGCCGACGGGCTCGTCTTCGTCGTACACTGCCAATGGAACGCATTCTTTGAAGACATAGGCCTGGGAGAGGGAGACGCTGTTATTGGCTACGAAGCCCTTCTGGTCTTCCCGTGGCCTGAGCTTCAGCACCTTCATCCAGTTGCTCTTGTCTATGGGGCTCAATCTGACCATGTTTCTCCTCCTTAGAACAATGCCCTATTTAGGCGCTTGCAGCTAGTCGCGGCCCTGGTGTTGATTCTAGCAGAAAACGGCCATTTGTTCAGATTGGGGGGAACGCTGGTGCCAGGTATAGGATAATATTAATCGTATAATGGTTAGATTAATGGAGATATGGAGCAGGTGGAGGTGGGCATGCCTGCCGTAGAATTCTTGATTAAAGCCTTGGCCGCCTTCCTGGTCGGGTCCATCCCCTTCGCCTACATCGCCGTGAAGGCGTTCGGAAGCAAGGACATAAGGCAAGTTGGGGAGGGCAATCCCGGCACCGCCAACGCGTTCAGGGCCTGCGGAGCCAAAGTCGGCATCCCGGTCCTGGTGCTCGATTCCATGAAGGGCCTCATAACGGTGCTTTCCCTAGTTGCCGGAGCCTCTTACTGGCAGAGGCCCGCCTTGGCAATCATGCCCGTCCTCGGGCATGCTTTCTCCCCATGGCTCGGCTTCAGGGGGGGCAAGGCAATCACCACGTCGTTCGGCATCTGGACCGCGCTTACCGTCTGGGGGGCACCGGTGGCCATGGGGGCGGGCGCCATCTTCGCGCAGTTCGCCATGAAGGGGAGATCGGACTTGGTTAAGGTTGTGCCGATAATCGCCTCCCTCGGCCTGTACCTCCTAATCTCAAGGAGAGGCCCCGACATGTGGGTCCTGTTCATCGCCAATTCCGCGGTCCTTTTCATCAAGCAGGCCCAGTATTCCGCCGCCGGGACCGGGTCGAAGAAGCCATGATCGAGGGGCTGATCGAAATCCTGGATAGGCAGGCTTGGCAGTACTTCATATTCCTCGCTTTCATTTTCGCCATCCTGGTTTCCAATGTAATCTTCATGAAGAAGCTCAGGCCGCCGGAAGCTGCGGTCGCAGGCAAGGTGTCGATACTTGTGCCTGCAAGGAACGAGGAGGCGAACATAGAAAGGTGCGTAAGCTCGCTTTTGAAGCAGGAGGGCGTGGATTTCGAGCTCATCGTGATGGATGACAGCTCAACCGACGGTACAGGCAGGATACTCTCAAGGCTGCGGAGCCAGGACCCAAGGCTGAGGGTTATCAAAGGCACAGGGCCTGAAGACGGTTGGACCGGCAAGAACTACGCCTGCTGGAAGCTGGCGAACGAGAGCTGCGGGGATGTGCTGCTTTTCACAGATGCAGACACTTTCCATGCTAGCGGGTCGGCCGCCGCTGCGGCTGCATCGCTCAAGGAAAACGGCGCCGGGCTGGTGTCAGGCATGGTCAGGCAGGAGGCGGGTTCGATAAGCGAGCTTCTTCTTGTACCCCTCATGAACTGGGCGCTGCTCTGTTTCATGCCGGTCGTCCTTGCCCACAGGACGAAAGCGCCCTTTTTGAGCTCTGCCTGCGGGCAGTACATGGCCTTCGACAGGAGGTCATACTTCGACTCCGGCGGTCATAGTGCTGTAAAAGGTCAGATAGTGGAGGACATGGAGCTCGCCAGGACAATAAAGGCGAAAGGGGGGAAGGCACTGCTCCTGGACGCGACTGAAGTGGCCGGATGCCGGATGTACAGGGGGTTCTCCGATGCGGTCAGCGGATTCACCAAGAACCTCTTCGGGATCTTCAGGTACAGCGTTATAATTACGGCCTTCGTATGGATCTGGATGCTTTCTGTAGTCATGCACCCCTTCATTTACATCCTGTCGGGCTCGATTTCTGGCAGGCCTGCGATAAACCTGCCGATCCTGCTGTCGCTCGTCGTCTCGTTCGCAATCTGGGCGGTGGCATATGCCAAATCAAAAGTGCCTGTCTATTTAGCGTTGTTATACCCCGTCTCCATCTTGCTGTGGACGGCGATCGCGTTCAGATCCATGTTCGCCACCCTGCTTGGGAAGAGCAGCTGGAAATCCAGGAGGCTCGCAAGGCCCAGAATCAGGCTCCTGTAGCAATCAAAGTTGCCCATGCAGCGAGAAAAGGGATTATGCGCGCGACGGAGAAGCAAGACACGCGCGCTGGTGATTATCGGTAAAAGGCCTTGTCGGCAAATGGTCGAGACATTCCCACGAAATGAGGTGATGCTATGACGGTCGGCATGGATGACGGTCCCAAAGGAAGTGCGCCGTGGAAGAATGTTGCTTCCAAGCTGCTTTCCGCGGTCCTTGTTGCCGTCCTCGGTTTCGTCCTCCTCAACTTGGCATTCCTCGTCTACGCTGCGTTTCAGGACGCGATTTACACCTTGATTTATGGGGCAGGCAAATGGGAAACACAGGAATTGGTGAGATTCGACCCAATCTATCTGGGATGGGCCTTCCTGGCCATCATGGCAGGGGCCTTCTGGCTTGTCTACAGGTCCAGGCTGCACGTAGTTTTCAAGGCCGCATTCCTGATGGTGCCGTTTGCGACGTTGCTTGTGCTTGTTGGGATGAAGTTCTACCTTGTGCCGTTGACCGCATATGCAATCGGCGCAGTAGCGGGAGCAATCCTGCTTCTGCTACTATACCGCCGCAAGGAGCACTGGCTTTATGCCTTCTCCGCCCTTCTGGTCATGGCGGCGCTCTTGATAATGGGCCTGCTCGGCGTCGATATCTGAGTGGGGCATCTCCTGATGGCAGGCAGAATTATGTGAAAACAGGGCATCACCCGGATGCACCGTCTGACTTCGCCGACATGCCCTACTGTGACTTTTCCTTTCTCGACAGGCTAGCCGCCAGGAAAAGAAGCCCGATCAATGTAAGCGGAAGCGAAAGCATGGCAAACAGCAGCAAGTCCCTGTAGGTCTTGAATAACAGGGTGAAGAGAACCGCCATAGCGAAGAAACCATACGCGCTTATATCAGCTCGCTTCCAGAAAATCAATACCAGAAGCAGCATCGCGATGCTCGGGGCTGAGTGGACCAGGAATGCGAGCAGCTCCTTAAGGAATCCTTCACCGGATCCGAAGACGTCGAGGCCGAATAAGGCTGAGAAAAGGGCAAAAGAGACGGCCAGGGCCCTTGCGGCCCAAAGATGGACGTTTGCAGGGCCTTTGAAGGCCATTTACGTTCCCTCCCGTTTGGCAGCTTTCCCCGTCTATGACTTCAGCCTCAGGAAATGCCTCATCGCCACCAATGGGTATTTAAACACCATCCTGGGGCCTGAATACCTCATTACTTCCCTTATCCTGTCGCGCATGCCCTTCTTGTAGCAGTGGACCTTGCACTTGCTGCAGAATGGCTTACCCTCGCCGAATCGACATGAACCAAGCCTTGAGGCCGAGTAATCCAGGAGGCCCGAGCATTCTTCGCACAGAGTCTCCCCATGTCCCATCCCTCTGCAATATATCCTTATCATCGCGCCGACGATGCGCTTTTCTCTGTCGATCCTGCTTCCCGCCAATCTTTTGCCCTCCTGTGACGATTATAGCCGGACGGGGCGACATACGAAATGGCGCTTCTGAATGGACGACTGACGGTGGCGCCATTCATGGGCCTTCTTTGGCTATGCCGAGGCATCGGTGCATTGATGGAATTTAGGACAGCATGAGAAACTATCAATAAAGCGATGCAGGATGGAGGCGCTCATGGGGCACAGGATATTCTGGATAACACTTTCTGTTTGGCTCTTGACTGATTTCTCACTCCTGCTTCTGCGACGGCAGGGAGGGAACCATACGGAATCTGAGAGGTCTTCCAAGTACGTCATGGCAGTCCTGATATTTGCCGGGATGTTCTCCGGCATACTGCTTTTCCCCGAGAGCAAGCAATACTTCCTGCTGCCGTTCACGCGCTTAAGGTACATATCCATCGTGCTGATGATTGTGGGTGCTGCCATAAGGCTCCTCGCCGCATACCAGCTTGGACCCTCTTTCTCGAGGAATGTCGGCACGGGCAAGGGGACGCCGCTCATTAAGACGGGGCTATATTCGAAGATCAGGCATCCAGGTTATCTGGGCGAGATGCTGGTATTCTCGGGGATAGCCGTGGCGTTCAACCATCCCGTTTCGTCAGGGCTTGCCTTCCTCCTGCCGCTTGCGGCATTCCTTTACCGGATGAACGTGGAGGAGAAGGCGCTGACGCACGCCTACGGAAGCGAGTACTCAGAATATGCAGCCAGGACGAAGCGCATAGCCCCCTTCCTGTACTGACGGATCTGACTACAAAACTGCATGTTTCCCGACGCGGAAAGTTGCTGCAATGACAACGTCCCTGGGGTGGCACCATGTCTGGGAAAATAAGCTATGCTCCGAGGGAGGCATTTTGCCCTATTTGACGAATAAAACAATTGTATATTCTCCCATCAAGGGATGACGCATGCCGACCTGAGAAGAAGGGTTGGTTATCTTCCGGGTATGCCGGCAGGACAGGGACATCCCGTCGCAAGGCATATCCTTTTGGCCGCGGGAAGCAGCGATCGGGATGCCGCGCTATCTAAATCATTGGCTTGAGGACCATACAGAAAGCCTTGCACGGCGCATAGGAAGGAAGCAGGAACGATCTTCCGGAACCTCATGATTTTGCTCCTTGGGGGTGAAAGGCTTGTCGCCAAGATCCACAAAACCGCTTCCGGAGGAAGAGATGAAGGCTGAAAGTAAAGCGCAAGTCGGCAGAAGTTCCGCAGAATATCTGCCCATCGTCTCCAAGGTGCTGGCTGAAGCGCCGATCGTAGACGTCCATACCCACCTTTTCCCAGCATCTGCCGGGAAGCTCTGCCTTAGGGGAATAGACGAGCTGCTGACTTACCATTACCTTATGGTCGAGACGCTAAGATACAGGAAGATCACCCCCAGGGAATTCCTTGCGATGGAAAAGGCAAGACAGGCGGACGAAGTCTGGAAGACGTTGTTCGTCGAGCATACACCCGTAAGCGAAGCCTCAAGGGGCGTTCTCACCGTGCTCGAGGCATTCGGCCTGGACACGAGATCCTTGGATCTTGACCAGGCAAGGTCGTTCTTCGGCGGCATGTCACCACAGGAACACATAGACATCGTGTTGAAGAAGGCCAACATCCAATTCCTTGTGATGACCAACGATATCTTCGACCAGGCCGAGCGCGATTACTGGGGCCCGGACTTCATCAAGGACAGAAGGTTCAGGGCTGCGATGCGGATAGAGATGCTAATCAACTCCCCTGAGAGGGCCCTTTCGAAGATGAGGGAGATGGGTTACGACGCCGGAAGGGCTAAATACGACGTAAAGAACTATATAGTCGAGAGGTTCCTGGAGAGCGCCAGGCAATCGCTGGACCCGGTTTATGTCGCAGCGTCCCTGCCGCACACATTCAGGTGGGACGACGGGTCTTTCGGCGCCAAGATGCTCAAGGAGGTCCTTTTGCCTTTCTGCGAGGCCAACAGGCTGCCGATGGCCCTTATGGTGGGCGTGGACAGGCAGAAGAACCCGGAATTGGACGGCGGGGGCGACAGCATGGGCTCGGTCGATGTATCAGGCATAGGCGACCTTTGCAGGGCAAATCCGAGGGTGTCGTTCATGGTTACGCTGCTTTCCAGGGAAGACCAGCACGAGCTGTGCGTCATGGCAAGGAAGTTCCCCAACCTGACCCCCTTCGGCTGCTGGTGGTTCCTTAACAACCCTTCGCTGGTCGACGAGATCACGAGGATGAGGCTTGAGCTACTGGGGCTGAGCTTCATACCGCAGCATTCCGACGCAAGGGTGCTCGACCAGCTTATATACAAGTGGGAGCATACAAGGAAGGCCGTGGCGCGCGTCCTTGCAGAGAAGTACGCCGACCTCGAAGAGGCCGGAAGGCCTGTGGGCGAGGATGAGGTCAAGAGGGATTGCGACGAGCTGTTCTCCCTTAATGCAAAGAGGATATTCGGCATTTCCTGAGGGTCGGAGGACGGATTGGACCAGTACCTGGAAAAGAAGGTGGCGGACCTCAGGGCGGCGCTTGACGCCCGGGGCGCCAGTGCCGTATGGATAAGGGCCGGGCGCAACGTCTCATGGCTGATGGGCGGAAGGCCCCACATTGGCATGTTCACCTCCGAAGCCGCAGCAAGCCTCGTCCTATCGGGCAGGCGGCTCCATCTGGTGGTGGACAACGTGGAGAAAGAGAGGCTGATGTCGGAGGAATTCCAGCCGGACGGCATAGACATCGTGGAGACCGACTGGTACAGGAAACCCGAAGAGGGCAGTATGCTCAAGGATCTGTTCGGGTCAGACCTTGCCCAGGACGACGCGTACGAGGACGAATTCAGAAGGCTAAGGATGAACCTGGACGAGCGAGAGATGGACGCTATGAGGAAGCTGGGGGCTGCGGCCGGCTCGTGCGTGGAAGAGGCATGCTACCTGGCAAGGCCCGGGATGACGGAACATAAGATTGCGTCCCTCATGGCTGGGGCCGCTGTGGCAAGGGGCCTTGAGGTGAACGTGCTCCTCGTCGCCGCCGATGGGAGGATGTCCAGATACCGGCACCCTCTCCCGACCGAGAAGAAGGTCGAAAAAGCCGCCATGCTCTCCATAGTCTGCAGGAAATCAGGGCTGCACGCAGGTTTGACCAGGTTCGTGTCCTTTTGCGCCCCGGACGAAGGACTGCTTTCCAGGCAAAGGGCGTTGAACGCCATCTTCGCAAGGGCCGTCACGAGGACGAGGCCCGGCGCCGACATCAAGGACGTCTTCTCGGGCATCGTCGACGACTACGACGCGGCCGGTTTCCCTGGGGAGTGGAGGAGCCACCACCAGGGAGGTGTGACCGGATACAGCGCAAGGGAGCTGAAGGCGATGCCGGGGCTCTCCTTCGTAGTAAAGTACGGGCAGGCCTATGCATGGAACCCAACGGTCCCGGGCTTCAAAGTCGAGGACACGTACCTTGTCGGCATGCATTCGAACGAACTAGTCACATCTACCCCCAATCTGCCCCAGATTCTTGTGGAAGCGGGAGATGGGGACGTAGTAATATCCGATGTGTTGTACAGGGCGTAGCAATTCAGGGAGAATGAGCTATACGGAGGGCTTCAGATGGACCTTGGCAGGATAGAGAGGCTGAGAACAAGCATCGAGATGAGGGCGGCCGACGTGGCTGTCATTTCCCCGGGCCCCAACCTCAGGTACCTGGCGGACATGGACATCAACCCTTACGAGCGCACCTTCATGCTGTTCATATCAAAGACGGACATGGCGTTCGTGCTGCCGATACTGGAAGAGGAGAAGGTTTCCCGGGCGGTAGGGGGCGCCGGCGTCCCGATTTTCGCATACAGGGACGAGGAAGGCCCCATCGCCGCGATAAGGAGCGCACTTAAGGCGGTGAAGGCAGACCCTTCGGAGAAGAGGCTCTGCCTTTGCACGGAGCAGCTGCATATGAGGGTGAAGGAGTTCCTTATGCTCAAGACGCTGGCAGGGGATTTCACCTACAAGAACGCGGACAGCATGATGCTCGGCTTGAGGATAATCAAGGACAAGGAAGAGTTCGAGCGGTTGAGGAACGCTGCCGAAATCGTCGACATCGGGATCAAGGCCGCAAGGGCCGCCATCAAGCCTGGCGTCACGGAGAAGAAGGTGGCGAAGGCGATAGAGGACGCCATGCTGGAAGCAGGGGCTGACTCGGTGCCGTTCAATGCGGTCCTGTCCGGCCCGAGGGCGGCTCTGCCCCACGGGGACACCAGCGACAGGGTTATTCTGGACGACGAATTCGTGCTGTGCGACATAGGGGCAGTATATAAAGGCTATTACGGGGATATCACGAGGACGATACCTGTCGGAAGGCCACCGGACAAGATGATACAGGCATATGAGGCGGTGTATGAGGCGAACATCGCAGCCCGCGACGCGGTCAAGCCCGGCATCACAAGCGAGGCCCTGGACGCGATATGCAGGGATATAATCTCATCGAAAGGCTTCGGGGATTTCTTCATCCACAGGACGGGGCATGGCATCGGGCTGGAGGTCCACGAGGAGCCCTACATCGTAAAGGGCGACCCTTCCAGGATCATCCCGGGGATGGCTTTCACGATAGAGCCCGGCGTCTACATTCCCGGCTTGGGCGGCGTGAGGATCGAGGACGATGTGCTCATCGGTTCGCGCAAAGCGGAGGTCATAACCAAATCACCAAGGTATATGAGGTAATGCCGTAGAGGATGCAGCCACCCCGGAGCGTTTCAGGCTCCGGGGTGCTTTGCTGTGCATGGTTCGCAGCCGTGCAGCCGGCTGCCGGACTACCGGGTTGCATTGCCGCCTCTGCCGTCCAGGAGGGCCTCGACCTCATAGAGCCTGGGCAGGGCAGGTATAGCGCCTTTCCTTGAGGCGCATAAAGCGCCTGCGGCGTTTGCGAAATCAAGAATCCCCTTCCAATCGGCCGGCCCGCATCTTCTGATTGCAGATGCAAGGGAAAGCCCCCCGGCGGACCTGATCGCACCGAACAGCATGGCCGACAGGAAAGCGTCGCCTGCGCCGGTGGTGTCAGCCACATCCACGTGGAAACCTTCGGAGTAGACCGTCCCGCCGCCTGCCGAGACCATAGCACCTGAAGAGCCCATCGAGACCGCTATCGCCGTATCCGCCCCCGATTGCTTCCTCAGCTTGGCGATGCCTTCTTCGACAGAGGCTGCCCCGGTGAGGCGCATCAACTCATCATCCGAGACTTTGACCAGGTCAGAGAAGGATATAGCGCCGAATATGGCCTTTTTCGCCGCATCGATCCCGGGCCACAGGGATTCCCTGAGGTTAGGGTCGAAGCAGATGGCCGCCCCGGCTTCCTTCGCCGCCTTTATCGCAGCCAGAGTGGCAGAACGCGAAGGTTCCCCGATGAGGGAGATGGAGCCGTGCACCAAGGCCCTGCAGGAGCGCAGCGCCTTCAAGTCAAGCTCGTCTTCCCTGAGCAAGCCATCGGCCCCTGGGTTCCTGTAGAAGGTGAAGCTCCTGTCCCCAGAGCTGTCCAATGACACGAAAGCCAGGGTAGTCCTTGCAGCCTTGTCCATGACCAGGCCGCTCGCATCCACGCCTTCCCGCACCAACACGCCTTTCAGGTGAGCGCCAAATATGTCATCACCCACCTTGCCGAGGAAAGCGGACCTCAATCCAAGCCGGCTCGCCCCGACCGCTACGTTGGCGGGCGCGCCGCCTGGATTGCCCACGAAACGGAGCTTACCTACTTCATCGCCTTCCGGCAGGAAGTCGACCAGCATCTCACCTATGCTTACGATGTCATATCTGACCAAGGCCAGCCTCCTTAGGTTATCTCTCTGTCTAGATTATATCCCGGCGGGCGGGATGTTGCCCTTACGCCGCATCAATCCCACCTTGCGGTTCGTCCGTGAGATTGTTCGATAAATAACAGTAGACCTCGGAGGAATTATCGGTTATTCATATAATATATATCTTGTATACATGTCATATATTTCAACCGAAAAAGAAGATTGCGGAGGTAGAGATGAGATACCAGACAGGCACACTCAGGGTGGGAAGCCTTACGATGGGCTCAGGATCCCTCAAACAGGCCGGCGAAGAGGCCAAGAAGCTGATCAAGCCCGGGGCTGAAGCCAAGGCGCTCATCGTCTGCGGCAGCGTGATGGGAAAGAGCCTCGCCTATTCCGAGCTCGTATCCTCGCTGGAGGCCACCGGCATCAAGGCGGACCAGTTCGCGGAGGTAGAGCCGGAACCTTCCATGCCCACCGGGCAGAGATGCTCGGACATGCTGCATGAAGGAGGATACAGCCTGGTGATAGGATTCGGGGGCGGAAGCGCGCTCGACGTCGCCAAGATCGCATCGGTCACTGCAGGAAGGGGCAACATCGCCGACTGGGCCGGGATAGGCAAGATACCTTCCAAGGGAGTGCCGATGCTCTTCATACCCACAACCTCAGGCTCGGGGAGCGAGGCTACATTGAGCGCCCTGCTGACCGACTTCACCGCAGGAGGCATAAAGAAGGGTTTCGTAAGCCCGTACATGCTTCCCGATTCGGTGATAATCGACCCTATGACCACGCTGTCGCTGCCGCCGAAATCGACGGCGGCAACAGGAATAGACGCCCTAATCCATGCCCTGGAGGCATTCGTATCCAGGAGGGCCAACCCCGTGACAGACGCCCTCGCACTTGAGGCGATAAGGAAGATCGCCGCCAACCTCAGGAAGGCTTATGCCAACGGCGACGACATCGAGGCAAGGGAGGCCATGGCGGCTGCAAGCTTCATGGCCGGGATGAGCATAGGCAACGCCGGACTGGGCCTGGTGCACGGGATGGCACTTCCCATGGGCGGCATCTTCGGGATCACTCACGGCATAGCGAACGCAGTGCTTCTGCCGTTCGTCTTAGAGTTTAACGTCATGGCGGCGCCGGAGAAGTATGCCATGGCGGCGGAGGCGATGGGAGAGCCCATGGACGGGCTCACTTTGCTGGAGAAGGCAAGGTCGGTGGTCTTCGCCGTAAACGAGCTGATGGACGACATCGACATCCCGAGGTCGGCGGCGGAAGTCGGCGTCCCCGAATCGGCCCTGGACGATCTTGCCCAGCATGCGATGAACAACCGCAGGCTTGTAGACGTCAACCCCAGACAACCATCCCTGGCGCAAATCAGGACCCTGTTCCAGCAGAGCTGGCAAGGCCGTTGATTTGATAGGCAAAACCTATTATAGAAGGGGGAATACGATGAAGAGGATCCTGGCAAACACCCTAAGGCTGTCGCTCGTGCTGATGCTGGTCGTAATCATCGGCCTCGGCAGCATACCCGCGGGAGCGGCTAAGACGTTCCTCAACTTCGGCGGCAGCAGCCCCGGCGGCGTCTTCTACTATGTGTTCGGAGTGCTGACCACCATGTTGACCGAGAAGATGCCCGACGTCATAGCCACCAACGTCGCCACTGGAGCATCTGTCGACAACCTCAAGAGGCTCATGAAGGGCGAAATCGATTTCGGCATCTCCCACGCGTCCAATATTTGGGAGTCGCTCAACGGCGAAGGCAACTTCGTCGGCACCAAGAACACCCAGCTGAGGGCGATAGGCAAGGTATACGGCAGCCCGCATTACTTCGTTGCCCTCAAGAAGAGCGGAATCAAGTCGATGTCCGACTTGAACGGCAAGAAGGTCGCCATCGGGACTGCAGGCTCAGGCGCTGCGTATAACTCGGAGCTGACCTTCAAGGCACTCGGCCTTGACGTGCAGTCGCAGTACATGTCCTTCGCAGACGCCGGCCGCGACGTCAAAGAAGGCAGAATCGCGGCCCTCGGCCAGAGCGGCGCCCCTTCAGGGGCAGTCACCGAGCTCGCCGAGACCGCTGACATTGTAGTCATCCCCATGACCGACGCCGAGATCGCCAAGATCGTGGCATCCCAGAAAGCCCCCTACTTCAGCAAGGGCTATATCCAGCCCAACGTATACAAGGGAATGACGGAGCCTGTGCCGACGTTCTTCGTCAACATCTACTGGTATGCCCATGAGAGGTTATCTACTGAGCTGGTTTACAACGTCCTCAAGACGATGTACGAGCCGCTCAACAGGAAGTACCTCGAAGAGGGCTACACCCTCTGGAAGGAGATGGAACCGAGCCTCGACGAGCTCAAGAGGTTAGGGATTCCGCTGCATCCGGGCGCGGAGAAGTTCTACAGGGAAATGGGAGTAAAGATACCGTAAGAAGAGCCTCGCGCCCATTAACCGGAAAGGTGCCCCGGACCTCGGAATCAGATCCGGGGCACCTTGATGGTGAAAATCTCGATGTGTCCCACAGGAGGAATGCAGGATGGCTGAAAATGAAGTCAAGCTGACCGAAGCGCAGCTCGAAGAGAAGATGGAGAAGATAGAGAAGAAATTCGAGCCTAGGACGAGGAAATTGACGGGAACGACCCTTGCGATATTCTCGCTCGCCGCCGCGGCGTTTGCGGGGTTCTACCTATACACAGCGGGTTTCGGGATTTTTTCGACGGAGACGCACAGGGGCGTCTATCTGATGTTCACATTCATCCTGGGCTTCATGATGTACCCTGCGTACAAGAAAGCCAAGGACAAGGTGTCTGTGTTCGACTACGTCCTCATCCTGGCCGCGACGGCCTCTATGATCTACTGGATGACTTCGTATGTGTCTTACGCCAGGTTCAGGATCAGCGAACCCAGCCAGCTTGACTTCTGGTTCGGAGTTATTGCCATCGTGCTGAGCCTTGAGATCACCAGGAGGGCGATAGGGAACATACTGGTGGTGCTGGGCATAGTATTCCTAGTCCAGCTCTACTTCGGCAGGTACCTGCCCGGCATCCTGGCGCATCCCGGCTTCTCATGGAGCAGGATAGTCGAGTTCGTATACTCTGACATGCAGGGCATATTCGGACAGGTGGCGGATACCTTCGCTACGTACATATTCCCTTACATAATCTTCGGGGCGTTCCTGCAGAAGTCCGGCGGAGGCGCCTTCTTCATCGACCTTGCCAGCTCAGTGACGGGTGGCTGGGTCGGAGGCCCGGCGCAGGTGGCCGTGCTTTCGAGCGCCCTTTTCGGCTCCATCTCGGGAAGCTCCGTCGCCAACGTAGTAGGGACGGGCACCTTCACGATACCCGTCATGAAGAGGGTAGGTTACAAAGGTGAGGAAGCGGGCGCTATCGAAGCGGTGGCATCCACAGGAGGCCAGTTCATGCCCCCTGTCATGGGAGCCGGCGTGTTCCTGCTCGCCGCTTTCACCGAGACGCCCTACTTCAGGATCGCGCTCATAAACATAATCCCGGCGCTCCTGTACTTCTTCTCCGTGGGTTCCCACGTGCACATGCAGGCCCTAAAGAGCGGTGCCATGGGATTACCCAAGGAACAGATCCCTGACTTCAAAAAGACCCTGAAGCAAGGATGGCACTTCCTGATTCCGCTTCTTCTGGTCTTCTACTTCATGTTCATGGGCTATTCGCCAAGCCTCGGAGCATTCGTCGGCTGCGTCTCGTCGGTCGTCTTCAGCTGGGTGCGCAAGGAGACCAGGATGGGCTTCAAGCAGATTTACGAGACGCTTGTGATAGCGGGCAAGAACTCCGTATCGACTGGCGCCACAGTCGGCACCCTCGGCCTCATCATGGGCGGCATCGTGCTCGGCGGGTTAGGGCCGAAGTTCTCCTCGATACTGATACAGGTTTCGAACGGCAACCTGCTGTTCATGGTCACCCTGGTCACCATAGTGGCGATAATTCTCGGCATGGGGCTTACGACCACATCCTCCTACATGGTGCTTTCGATAGTCGCGGCCCCTGCGATGATAATGATGAAGGTGGATCCGGTCATAGCGCACCTGGTCTGCTTCTACACGGCGACCATATCGAACATAACGCCGCCTGTGTGCATAGCGGCCTTCGCAGCGGCTGCCATAGCCGAGGCCGACCCGATGAAGACAGGGCTGAACGCGCTGAAGTACGGGCTTTTCCTGGTGGTGATACCGTTCACCTTCGTGTACTTCCCGGAGATCCTTTTGTACGGCACGGCCTTCAAGACGGTTTACCTGGTCGTTTCATATATGCTGGCGATACCTTTGTTCGCAATCGCGTCTATCGGTTACCTATATGGCGACCTAAAATGGCTTGAGCGGCTATGGGTGCTCGGAGCGTCGCTGCTCCTGTTCACGCCGGGCGGAGTGACTGATGCAATCGGAATCGGCCTTGCGATAGCTTTCTTCCTGTACAGGAAGAAGGTCGGAAACGGAGGCGTAAAGGCCCTCAAGGCGGCAAGGGCGGCATAGCGACCTGTCCTGTCCGCAACAGTCGCATCTGACGAAGAATAATACATTTAGGAGGACTGACTATGAAGAGGATACTCAGGCTGGACATGGGAGCGCTCAGGGCTTCCTACGAGGAAGTGCCCGAGAAGTGGCTCCATCTCTGGGGAAGGGGCCTCACATCAAGGGTGGTAGCCGACGAAGTCGATCCCGGTTGCTATGCGCTGGGCAAGAAGAACAAGGTAGTCCTGGCACCAGGGCCGCTTGCCGGTTTTGCGGCCTCTAGCACCGGCAGGATCTCCGTGGGAGGCAAGAGCCCTCTGACCGGGGGAATAAAGGAAGCAAACGGCGGCGGGACCACGGCATGGAAGATGGGGAGGCTTGGCCTCAAGGCCGTGATAGTGGAGGGCAAGCCGCAGGACGGCGGGACCTTCATAGCCGTCGTTAACAAGGATGGGGCTGAGGTAATCGAGGCTCCGGAACTAAGGCTCAAGGGGATTTTCGAGGCGGCCGAGTCGCTCAAAGAGAAGTACGGCAAGAACATAGGCCTTGCGATAATTGGCCCTGCAGGCGAGATGCTCCTCACAGCGTCCGGCATCTCCCATATGGACACAGACGGGGTGCCCAGCAGGTTCACCGCAAGGGGCGGCCTGGGCGCGGTGATGGGGTCGAAAGGCTTGAAGGCCATAGTGTTCGACGACAGGGGAGCAGCAAGGCCGGACGTCGCCAAGAACGACGAGTTCATGGCTGCCCTCAAGGCATATAACCAGGCGGTCCTTGAGGCGCCCTCATCCGCCGGCTTCAGGAAGCTGGGCACAGCCAACCTCGTAAGGGGGATGAACGCAATAGGCGCTTTACCCACGAAGAACTTCAGCAGGGGCACATTCGACAAGTTCGAGGAGATATCGGCAGAGAAGCTGCGCGCGACGATCGAGCAGAGGGGCGGGAACCCGGAGCACGCCTGCATGCCGGGATGCACGATCGCATGCTCCAACGTATACGTAGACAAGGAAGGCAAGATGCTCGTGTCGCCTTTGGAGTATGAGACCATAGGGCTGGTTGGGTCTAACTGCATGATAGGCAGCCTGGACGACATCGCCCGCATCAACCGCGAGGCCAACGACCTCGGGCTTGACACCATCGACCTGGGAGGTGCCATAGGAGTCGCCATGGAAGCAGGCTTAATCGGATGGGGCGACGCAGAAGCGGCCCTCGGCCTATTAGCAGAGGTCAGGAAGGGCAGCGTGCTGGGAAGGCTGATAGGGTCAGGAGGAGCCATAGTAGGCAAGGTGCTAGGAATAGAGAGGGTGCCCGCATCGAAGGGCCAGGTTTTCGCGGCTTACGATCCAAGGGCCGTCAAAGGACTGGGAGTCACATACGCCACATCCACCATGGGAGCCGACCATACGGCCGGACAGACGGTCAGGGCGCAGATAGACCACAGGTCCTACGAGGGCCAGGTCAACGTCTCGCGCGGAGCGCAGGTCAACGCCGCGACGTACGACACATTGGGGCTCTGCAACTTCATCGGAGGCGCGATGAAGGGGAGCCTCGACATGGTGACGGCCATGATAAACGCTGTGGAGGGCATATCCTTCGCCAACGAGGACTTCATAAAGATAGGGAAAGCCACGCTGAAAACAGAGGTTGAGTTCAACAAAGCGGCGGGCATACCTGTCACAGTGAACGACCTGCCTGAATGGGTCCGGGAGGAAGTGCTGCCAGACACCAACACCAGCTTCGACGTCCCCAAGGAGGACCTGAAGCACATATTCGACGAAATCGCAGGTTAAGAGCACAAAACCGGCCTGGCGCGCCGCGTAGCCGGCCGGCCTGTGTCGAAAGGTTGATCCGATATGGTAAGGAATGCCAACGAGACGTTCAAGACGCACGCATATAACGTCATAAGGGGCAGGATTTTAAGCTGCGAGCTGCAGCCGGGGGCGCCGATCTCAGAACAGGACCTTATAAAGGAGCTGGGGATAAGCAGGACCCCCATCAGGGAGGCCCTCAACAGGCTGGAGGCGGAGCATCTTGTCACGATATATCCCAAAAGGGGCATATTCGTGACTGAGGTCTCCATAAAGGACATCATGGACATCTACATGCTCAGGGAAGCCATTGAACCCATCGCGGCAAGGCTTGCAGCGACCAACATGGACTTCGATAAGCTCAAGGCGCTGCATGACAAGTACTATTCACAGGAAGCAAGGCACGACCTCGAAAGCTACATCGAAGCTGACCTGGAGTTCCACAAGCTTGTGGCGGAATCAACCGGCAACATGTACCTGGAGCAGATACTCAAGAACCTGTACGCACAGAACTCGCGCATCAGGATAATATCGAAGGTGCGGATAAAAGAGCATGAGGCAGAAGCATGGCTCGAGGTCACCAAAGTGATCGAAGCGCTCATGGACAGGGACCCTTCCAGGGCCGAGGACCTTATGAAGAAACACATCAGGAACGGAAATGCATCGGCTTTGAAGGCCATAGGTTTCGTACATGAGGAAAAGGGCTGACTTTACAAAAAGGCCTCGGCTGTCGCCGGCATGCGACACCCCTTCCATGTTAATCGCTCAGAAAGAGTAAAGCGGACGGATCCCCCGTCCGCTTTACCTAAGGGAGCCGCGCACTTACCTCTTGTTGCACTCCGGGCAGCAGCGTCCGCAGCCGTCTACCTCGGCGAAAATCTTCTTGGCCGCCTTGAGGGCGTCCTTGCAGTTGTCGAAACTGCCTACCAGCAACCTGTTGTTGACGTTCGGAAGGCTGGAGCAAAGCCACGAGTGTACTTCATGCTCCCCCGTCTTCTGGGCATTTACGCTTACATAGTATAGCTCCATTGAAACACCCCTTTCCGATTTATTCCCATCCCTTCGGCACTTGCCGTACCAAATCTGCCTGCTCGGTACCTGAGCGCGCCTCAGTCAGTAGATATCATATTCAACCTCATCACATCGAATTCCTTCTTATCGAAGGGGAAAACGCAACATTTCGGGCGGATACAGGCAGCAAAAGCATTTATTGTCCCCGACTATGCTGCCTGACCCCCTTTTCGATGCCCAATAGGGCCTTTTCCAGCGTTGTTCTGCTGCATGCGAAGTTCAGCCTCTCGAAACCCGATCCTGCCTCACCGAAGATGTAACCGTGGTTCAATGCAAGGCCGGCCTCATATGTAATCATCCTCGCCAGGCCTTCGTTACCGAGGCCCAACGCCCTGAAGTCAAGCCATGCAAGGTATGTTCCGTCAGGTTTCCGAAAGACGACTTCGGGGACATTCTCCTTAAAGAACGAATCCATGAAGTCGATATTTCCCTGCAGGTAGGACAAGACCTGCTCCAGCCACTCGTTGCCATGCGAATATGCCGCGATGGCGGCTTTCAGGCCGAAAGGAGTTGGCTCCTGTATGCCGTTGGCCTCCATCCTCCTTACCAGGGCATCCCTCTTCTCCGGGTCGCTTACAATCAGGTTCGCCATCTGCAGTCCGGCCAGGTTGAACGTCTTTCCTGCCGCAGTACAGGTGATGCAGTTTCCCTCGAAATCCTTCCGCAGGGAAGAGAAAGGGACATGTGCGTGTCCTTCGTAAACAAGGTCGCAATGTATCTCGTCAGAGACTACAATGACCCCGTTCGAGATGCATATCTCCCCAAGGCGCTCAAGCTCGGCCCTAGTCCAGACCTTGCCCACGGGATTGTGGGGGCTGCAGAGGAGGATCATCCTGGCAAGAGGGTCAGACGCCTTCCTCTCAAGGTCTTCGAAATTGATGCCGTAGTCCCCTCCGCCCAGCTCGACAAGCCTGTTGTCAAGGACCTTCCTCCCGTTGTTTTCGATGCTGTGCGCGAACGGGTGGTAGACGGGCGATTGGATGATGACCTTCTCCCCCGGCGAAGTGAATTCCTGTATGATTGCGTTTATCCCTGTGACGACACCCGGCGAATAGACCATCCAGTCACTTTCGATCCTCCAGCCGTGCCTCCGCAGGAACCAGCCCTTGACCGCATCGGCATAGTCATCGGTCCTGTAGGTATACCCGAAGATGCCCGACGAAGCAGTCTGCGCCACGGCCCTCATAATCGGTTCGGCGCAGTCGAAGTCCATGTCTGCCACCCAAAGCGGAAGAAGGCCCCTGCGGCCGTGCATCCCTTCCATTATGCTGTCGGACCATTTGACGGAGCCCGAGCCCGCCCTGTCGGCGGTCTTGTCGAAGTCGTAATGCAATGGAAAGCCCCCTTCGAGAGTTTTTATGGCTAACATAAGAACAATGCCGGATTATAGACGGCCCTCATATATTCTTCGCACATGCCCCTGCTGCACCGACGGGCCTTTGTAAGAAGCGGAGTCATCCTGGAGACGATTATGGGAATCCGAACAACATAATACTATCATCACTGCTTAAGTACATCATCCGCTGGACGTCCTGCAGGTCCGGCGACGACATGGGGGGATTGTGGAATATGCGCTAATAAAGAGCGAGATGGCATAGGAGGAAAGGAGGTCCCGCCGTATGGCATCCTGGCGGATGTTGCCTATGGAACAGGATGCAAGAAGCCCAGGTATTCCTTTTAGAAATAGAGAAAGGTCTCTGCGGTGGGAAGGTGTGTGGGAAACGGGCTATTCCAGGATTACGTCATTGCCGGCGCCTTCGCTTTCGTCCCCGTTGGTTTCGGCCTACAAATCTCATGGCCTTCCGCTCAGGGCGCCTTCATGGGGGTCGCCCAGGAGATCTTGCTGCTTTTCACGCTTCCCTCCCTGACTTCGACCCTGTCGGGGGATCCTCGGTGCGGAAGGACCTTCCCTTGAGGGCGTTGTAAAACCCCGGTTGGGAAATCAACGGCAGGATTCGAGGATGGACGCCATGCAGAAAGAGGGGGAAGGGCATTCTTCGTTGAACCGTCCGAGATCGTCATCCATAATTCCCTGGCTCGGTCCTCCAAGCAGCCGATGTCCGACCGGACAGCCTTCGGGCCTGCCGTGGGCCCCGCAGGATGTCGGCTATATTATCCCGTACCCCTTCATCCTCATCTCGAACTGGGCTTCGTCCATGAAACCCTGCACAGCGCCCAGCTTGTTGCCTGCAGCGTCGTAGAACAGCGTCGTCGGTATCACCGAAATCCTGTTCTCGGCAGCTATCTTCGGATATTCGTATACGTCTATCCTTATGAAGGTCACTTTTCCTCTGTATTTGTCGGCAAGCGCCACCAGGACTGGGTCTATGAGAACGCATGCCTCGCAATCCTCAGAGCCCAGCTTCACCACGTAAGGTATCCCCGCCCTGGACGCGTTCTCTATGTCTTCAGGCGTCCCGTTGGGCAGGGCACTCTGCGCATTCTTGGCCTTAGGTCTATAAAGCAGGCTGACAGCAAGGACGGTGGCGACCAGCACCACTGCCAGGACTATGAGCACCATTGTCGAACGCTTCATCTCAAACAGCTCCTATATCAGTTTTAACATGTTCGTCGCAGCAAGCCAGGCGCCGGTGGCCATAAGGGCTATGCCCATGGCCAGGGTAAGCGCGCGCGAGTATTTGGTCAGCCCCGACCTGGCCAGCGCCTGAGGCGCCGTCCCTGCCGTTATGCCCGCTACAAGGACCGGAGCCCAATGACCGAGGGCATAAGCTATGGTGAGAAGCACCCCTCTTGAGCCTCCGGCAGTCGCAGAAGCCAGAGCGAGGACCGCCACAAGTACCGGCGTGGCGCACGGTGCGGACACCGTCGCGGTGACCAGCCCGAGCGCGAAAGCGCCCGCTGCGTGGACCCTGCCTTCCGCGCGTGGGGTTGCCGACGGCATCGGTATGCTGATTATTCCCGCTACGTTCATTCCCATCAACAGCACAAGAAGGCCAAGGGCGAGGCTGAATGCAGGGCCTGATAAAAGGAAACCGAGCCCCTGCGCCAGCGCCCCCAGGACGACGAAGGCGACCGTAAGCCCAAGGAAGAACGCCAAAGTGGATGCCAAGGCCCTCGCCCTCCCCATAGCCTTCGACCCTCCGACGTAACCTACGACTAGCGCTATTGCTGTCAGGGTACAAGGGGCAAGGGATGATATCAGCCCGGCCAGGAACGCCGCCGCGAAGCCGAACAGCGGCATTGAAAGCGCCTGCGTAAGGTTCTGGGCCAATTTGTCCAGCATGTTCCCTCCGAAGTGATAGGCAAAGCCTTCCGCGTTTCGCACTGTGGCAACGTAGACCGTCAATATGACAGATTATATTCTACCGCAAGGTCTGCGGTATATACCCATCGGAAGGGCCGGCAGATTGTGAAGCGCAGTACATATCAACCGCTGCATAAAAGCCCCATTGTCCTGCAGAATATACATCTGGTGAAAACAGGAGAGGGAAGGGTCCACATTGAATCAAGAAACGCTGCCGATTGAAGGATGGGAGTGATGGGAAGGGAATGAAGAGAACGACAGTCATCCTGGTCATAGCAATCGCATTGTCTCTGTCCCTGGCGGCGATTCCTGCCGAGGCTGCGGACTGGAAGCTTACTGATGCGTCCGCTGCGGAGTACAAGAAGCTCGCCACTCCGGAGAAGGAGATCGCGGAGAAATGGCTGGCGACGCTGCCCGCCTCAGCTTACAAGGAGAGCTTCACCCAGCTCGTAATGGGGCTGGTCGTCTGGGTGAGCCGCGAACCCATAAGCTTCCTCGACTATGAGTTCGTCAAGCTGTTCAAGACGACCGGCGAGAAGGTCGACATCTACACGTTCAAAGCAGGGGACGCCAAGATGGTGACCGACATCTACTCGCCGCCGGTCATCCCGGGAGACCTCTGAGCGTGCAACTTCTATGATTGGTGGGTCGCCAATCTCAGCTACCCCGGAGCCAAGCCGCTGAAGTTCTGGTTCATAGCCGACCTCGAAGCAGAGGCCGCCCGCAGGGAGAAACTGGTCAAGAAGTAGGGCTAAGATCGAAGGGAGGAAAAGGAATTGAAAGGGAAGAGGATCCTGGTCATCCTGGCTGTGTGCATCATCGTCCTGGCACTCTCGTACGGCTCTATGGCGTGCACAAGCATAATCGTAGGAAAGAAGGCCTCTCTGACCGGGGAAGTGCTCCTGGGCCACAACGAGGACAACGGCGGGCGCCTTGTGATGCCCGTCTACCTTGTGGACCATGAGGTGCATTCAAAGGGTGAGATGCTGCAGCTGGAGAACAACACTGCGAGGATACCCCAGGCTGCGGAGACCGCCCGCTATTTCTGGACCGAGACGAGGGCGCCGCTTCCCGGAGCGTCCTTCAGCGATTTCATGTACAACGAGTACGGCGTAGTGGTAGCCAGCGACAGCTGCGCCTCCTCGAAGGTCGACACTTCGATAGCCGACCTGGTCGACAACGGAATGGGCTATGCCATAAGGAAGATAATCGGAGAGCGCGCAAGGACGGCCCGCGAGGGGGTCGAGCTGGCCGCATGGTTGATAGAGACCTGGGGCTACTTCGCCTCCGGACGATCGTACCAGATCTGCGACAAGGACGAAGGATGGGTCTGCCAGGTGGTAATGGGCAAGACGTTCGTCGCCCAGAGGGTGCCGGACGATGAGGTGATGGTCATACCAAACCATTACGTCACCAGGAAGGTTGACTTCAACGACAAGGCGAACTTCGTGACCTCGAAGAACCTCGTGTCCTACGCGATCGACAAAGGCTGGTACAAGCCGGCGGTTGCCGGTGACTACAGCGACTTCGACTTCGCCAAGACCTATCAGAAGGAGACCAGCTTCAGGGCCGCGAGCAACACGTTCAGGCACAGATACGCGCATAAGATCCTGCA
>Ga0116174_10000353_pt1 | contig 46222 bp, 37 predicted proteins | sample AD_UKC087_MetaG_FD_89801 | JGI IMG/M metagenome (GOLD analysis project Ga0116174, IMG submission 89801) | Active sludge microbial communities of municipal wastewater-treating anaerobic digesters from USA - AD_UKC087_MetaG | ecosystem: Engineered > Bioreactor > Anaerobic > Digestate | place: USA...
CGGCCCGCGTGGCCGAGCTGCTCGAGCAGGTGCGGGCAGAGCACCTCGAAGGCGCCACCGGCATCGCCCACACCCGCTGGGCCACGCATGGAGCCCCGGCCGTGCACAACGCGCACCCCCATTTCAGCCACGGCACCGGTGCCGCTGCCGGCACGCCCGGGCGCGTGGCGCTGGTGCACAACGGCATCATTGAGAACCACGAGGAGTTGCGCGCCGCGCTGCAGGCCCGGGGCTATGTGTTTGCCAGCCAGACCGACACCGAGGTCATCGCGCACCTGGTGGACAGCCATTACAACGGCGATCTCTTCGACGCGGTGCGGGCGGCGGTGCAAGAGCTCCATGGCGCCTACGCCATCGCCGTGATGCACAAGGACGAACCCCACCGTGTGGTGGGGGCACGTGCCGGCTCTCCCCTCATCCTGGGTGTGGGCAAGGATGGCAGTGAGCATTTTCTGGCCAGCGATGCCATGGCCCTGGCCGGCGTCACCGACCAGATTGTCTACCTGGAAGAAGGCGATCTGGTCGACCTGCAACCGGGCCGCTACTGGATCTGGGGCAAGGGGCGCGAAAGCCTCAACTCTGCGCAACGCCCCGTGCGCACCGTGCAGGCGCACAGCGGCGCGGCCGAACTGGGGCCCTATCGCCACTACATGCAAAAGGAAATTTTTGAACAGCCCCGGGCCATTGCCGACACGCTGGAGGGCGTGGCGGGCATCGTGCCGGAGCTGTTTGACGGCGCCGGCGTGCATGGCGAGCCGGGTGCCGCCGCCTGGCGAGTGTTCAAGGAGATCGACAGCGTGCTCATCCTGGCCTGCGGCACCAGCTATTACAGCGGCTGCGCTGCCAAATACTGGCTGGAGGAAATCGCGGGCATTCCCACCCAGGTGGAAGTGGCCAGTGAATACCGTTACCGCAACAGCGTGCCCAACCCGCGCACCCTGGTGGTCACCATCAGCCAGTCGGGCGAAACTGCCGACACCCTGGCCGCGCTGCGCCACGCGCAAAGCCTGGGCATGCAGCACACGCTGACCATCTGCAACGTGGCCACCAGCGCCATGGTGCGTGAATGCAAGCTGGCCTACATCACCCGCGCGGGGGTCGAGATCGGCGTGGCCAGCACCAAGGCCTTCACCACCCAGCTCGCGGGCCTCTTTTTGCTGACGCTGGCCCTGGCCCAATCCAAGGGCCGTCTCACGCCAGAGCAGGAGGCCGCCCACCTCAAGGCCATGCGCCACCTGCCCGTGGCCCTGCAGGCCGTGCTGGCGCTGGAGCCCCAGGTCATCAGCTGGGCCGAAGACTTTGCGCGCATGGAAAACGCGCTGTTCCTGGGCAGGGGGTTGCACTACCCCATCGCCCTGGAAGGCGCCCTCAAGCTCAAGGAAATCAGCTACATCCACGCCGAGGCCTACCCCGCCGGCGAACTCAAGCACGGCCCCCTGGCTCTGGTGACCAGCGCCATGCCGGTGGTGACCGTGGCGCCCAACGATGCACTGCTGGAAAAGCTCAAGAGCAACATGCAGGAAGTGCGCGCGCGCGCTGGCGTGTTGTATGTGCTGGCCGATGCCGACACCCGCATTGAAAGCAGCGAGGGCATTCACGTGATCCGCATGCCAGAGCACTATGGTCCCCTGAGTCCGCTGCTGCATGTGGTGCCGCTGCAGCTGCTGGCTTATCACACCGCCTGCGCGCGCGGCACTGATGTGGACAAGCCGCGCAATTTGGCCAAGAGCGTGACGGTCGAATGACCGGCGCGCGCTTGGAGGGGCACAGCCGCCACGCGTAGCGCCCCAATTGCGCTGCTTGGACGCCACGCATTTCGCGCAGCGAAGTGATGTGGCGGCACAACCCTGTTTTGTGGCCAAGAACGTGAAGGTAACGAGTGAGGGGCCCAGAAACGGCGCGTTCGTATTCCAAGCGGGTGAATGCCGTCATGCAAAAAGCCGGCGGGAGGAGCGCCGGCTTTTTCTTTGATGCCCGTGTTCGAGGGCGGGCTCAGACCTTGTCGAGGGCTTGGTTCAGGTCGGCCAGCAAGTCATCGATGTGCTCGATGCCCACGGACAAACGCACCATGCCCTCGGTCACACCGGCCTTGGCCAGTTCTGCAGCATCAAGCTGGCGGTGCGTCGTGGAAGCGGGGTGTGTTGCCAGGGACTTGGCATCGCCGATGTTCACCAGGCGGGTGAACAGTTGCAGTGCGTCCAGGAAGCGCGCGCCCGCAGCGCGTGCGTCAGATGCGCTGGCTTTCAGGCTGAAGGACAAGATGCCAGACGCACGGCCGCCGGATTGCTTTTGCACGATGGCGTGGTCTGGGTGGTCTTTCAAACCGGCGTAGCGCACCCATTCCACCTTGGGGTGGTTTTGCAGGGTTTCGGCAATCTTTTGCGAGTTCTCGCAGATGCGGTCCATGCGCAGGGCCAGTGTCTCGATGCCTTGCAGGATCTGGAAGGCGTTTTGCGGCGAAATGGCCGCGCCCATGTTGCGCAGTGGCACCACGCGGGCACGACCAATATAGGCGGCAGGGCCCAGGGCTTCGGTGTAAATGACGCCGTGGTAGCTGACGTCTGGCTCGTTCAGGCGCGGGAAGCGCTCGCGGTTCTCTGCCCAGGGGAAGGTGCCGCTGTCCACAATGGCGCCGCCCACGCTGGTGCCGTGACCGCCCAGGTATTTGGTCAGGGAATGCACGACGATGTCTGCACCGAATTCGATGGGGCGCAACAGATAGGGCGACGGGACGGTGTTGTCCACGATCAGTGGTACGCCGTGGGCGTGGGCGACGTCGGCCAGTGCGCGGATGTCGGTCACGTTGCCCAGAGGGTTGCCGATGGATTCAACGAACACGGCCTTGGTCTTGGCATCGATCAGTTTGCCAAAGCTTGCGGGGTCGCGCGCATCGGCAAAGCGCACTTCAATGCCTTGTTGTGGGAAGGTGTGCGCAAACAGGTTGTAAGTGCCGCCGTAAAGGGTGGAGGCGGAGATGATGTTGTCGCCGGCTTCCGCAATGGTCTGGATGGCTGCTGTGATGGCGGCCATGCCAGACGCAACCGCCAAAGCTGCAATGCCGCCTTCCAATGCCGCCACGCGCTTTTCCAGCACATCGGTGGTGGGGTTCATGATGCGGGTGTAGATGTTGCCCGGCACTTTCAGGTCAAACAGATCCGCACCGTGCTGGGCGCTATCGAATGCGTAGGCCACGGTTTGGTAGATCGGAACGGCCACGGCCTTGGTCGTGGGATCGGGGCTGTAGCCAGCGTGGACTGCCAGGGTTTCAATGCGCATGTGTTTCTTTCTTGAAAGAGTCAGTGGAAAATTTCGAACGGGGAAGTGATTTGGCAAAGGATCGAATCCATGTCGATGGCGGATTCGCAGGAGATGCTATCGGATCCTGTATGCATCTGCTTTTTTCTTGTGACGTGCCGATGCAATGATGAAAAAATAGGCCATTGAATTGTTAATTATTTTAATAATGGAAAAGTGGTGCGCTCGGCCTGTTCATCTTGAATTCAATCGATAGGGTTTTTCTAAAAAATATCAAAATAATCGCGAATTTGAGCTTCGATGCTGAGCGCCGTCAGCCACGATGTTTTGGGGTTCTCAGGCAGGGGCGTATTGGCCATGCGGATATGAAACTCGCCAAAAGCGCCGATCACTTCCAGTTCGTGGCAGTTTTGTGTGACGCTGGGGTCGGCCACCAAGGTCACCAGTGTTTGCTCGAAACCCACGCCGGCCAGTGCCACGGCGGCGGTGACATTGGCGTTCTTGGGGTAAGAGCGGGCGGATTCGCCAGCGGAGCCTTCAAAGATGACCGTCGGCGCTTGGACTGCTGCCAGGTCAAAGCGGTCCGCTGCCGGTGTGCCGCCCCAGGCCATTGGGGGCTTGCGGCCGATGTAGCGCACCCGGCTCAGGCCTGCGCCGCGTGCGGCTTTCAGCGCATCCAGGCCACCAATAGCCCCTGGCACGGCGATCAGGCGGCTGCCGCCAGCGCGAGCGCAATCTCGCAGGTATGTATGCAGGGCGCCATCGGCCAGGGCCCCGACGGAGGCGACGATGACATCCACACCCGCACGCAGCGCCGCTGGCGCATGGTCACGCACGGCGCCGTGGCCCGCGCATTCAATCAGCAGGGTGGGCTGCCAGGCTTGCAGCATTGCGGCATCGGTCAGCAGCGCCACGTGGGCGGGTGCTTGCGCAGGCAGATGGCGTACCACCAACGCCAACTGGGCTTGCGGCAGCAAAACGGTCAGCTGGCGCAACAGGTAGCGACCCAAAGCGCCGTAGCCAATCAAGGCGATGCGCGCCGTTGGTGCGGGGGAATCAGCGCGCATAACCCACGCTGGCGGTAGGCAGCATGAGCTGCATGCGCAGTTGCGGATCCGCCATGAAACGGGCCGTGATCTCCAAGATGCGGTCCATCTCCCCGGGCTTGTTGTAGCCGCCCATCGAGAAGCGAATGGAGCCGGTGTCGAGCAAATTGCAGACGACGTTTTGGGCGTAAAGGTATTTGCGCAGCGCAAAAGCCTGAGCATGACGAATGCACACGATCGTGCTGTTCTCACCAGGCTGGTCCGACGAAAGCATCTGAAAACCCTGGGTGCGCAGGCCTGCGTCCAGCCTGGCGGCCAGTGCCAGCGTCCAGGGGGCCAGGTTGGCGACCTGGGCTTCCTCAAGCATCAGCAGTGCCTGGGCCAGGCCGTACACGCCGGGGTAGTTGATGTTGCCGCCCTCCAGCGAGCGCGCGTCGCCGGGGGCGGATTGGAGTTCCCAGCCCTCCACATTCTTGTCGATGCGGTTGGCAAATGAGGGACCAAAGTGCGCGGGGCGCAGTTGCGCCAGCAACTCGGGCGCGACATACACAAAGCCCAGGCCCAGTGGCCCTTGCAGTGCTTTGTAGGCACCACAGGACAGAGCGCTGATGCCCCAGTTCTCGACCTCCATGGGCAGCAAGCCGACGCCCTGGATGCCATCCACCACCAAATGAATGCCTTGTGCGTGGCAGCGCTGTGCCAGCGTCTGGATATCAGCACGCACACCGGTGCTGTACTGCACGTAGGAAACGGCAACGATGCGGGTGCTGGCGTCGACACGCGACCAAAGGGCATCCACCGTCACGCGGCGCTCCTGCGTGCGGGCCACGCGCACATCGACGCCTCGGTGGCGCAGGTTGAGCCAGGGCACCGAGTTCACTGGGTGCTCTTGGTCGTCGATGACCATGTTGTCACCAGGTTGCCAAGGGTAGCCCTGGGCAATGATGTTCAAGCCTTCGGTCGTGTTTTTGGTGAAGGCGATATGCCGGGTTTTCCCGCCGATGAGCTGAGCGACCTGGGTGCGTACTCCCTCTGCGGCGGCCAGCCATTCGGGCTTGTCAGCGCGGGCCATCGCCAGACTGGAGAAGAAGTGCTGCATGGCGTCACTGACCCGTGGTGCTATCGGGCTGCAATAGGCCTGGCAGGCATAGATCTTTTGCTGCGTAATGGGGAAGTGGCTGCGGAAAGCTTGCTGCCATGCAGGCGCTTCGGAATACGTGGTCATGGTGAAAATTCTAGGGTCCAGGCCTGTATCGGCACGAGATTTTGCTTCGTTTTTTAATTCATATGCATAGCAAAATTCCGTCTAATGGAAGGTGCTGATTTTTGTGCGTATTTCAATAGAATTGCCGACAGAAGATCGTGTGGGTTGTGGTTTTAATGCTTTGGTGTGATTTGTCGCCAGTGGCATTTAATGCAATGCGCCGTCTTTTTTATTAATGTGCGGTTACTCCAGTCGGGTAATGAATCAGCACTCAATTACTAAAAAACATGTCTGAATTGCGTAAAAATTTAATGCATCGATTCACCTTGGTCGCTGTGGGTGCCGTTACCGCTTTGGGTGGGGTGTCTGTCTTGCGCAGAGCCCCGGTTCCACGGTGGACACTATCCAAAAGCGCGGCCAGCTGGTTTGCGGGGTGAGCCAAGGCTCGGCAGGCCTGTCACTGGCGGACAGCCAAGGGCGTTGGAGTGGTCTGGATGTGGATTTTTGCAAGGCCCTGGCCGCTGCCGTGCTCAATGCGCCAGACAAAGTGCGTTATGTGCCGCTGAGCTCTCAGCAGCGCTTTCCGGCTCTGCAGTCGGGCGAGATTGATGTGCTCAACCGCAACACCACCGTGACCTCGGGCCGCGATGCCGGCATGAACGTGACGGCGCCCGCCATCGTGTTTTATGACGGCCAAGGCTTTATGGTGCCCAAGAAGCTGGGAGTGAAGAGCGCCAAGGAGCTTGACGGCGCTCAAGTCTGCGTCCAGCCGGGCACCAGCAATGAGCAGAACCTGGTGGACTGGTTCAGCACCCACAAGATGAAGTACCGCCCTGTGGTGATCGAGAACCTGGTCGAGCTGGAAAACGCTTTTTACGCTGGCCGGTGCGACGTGTACCTGTCTGACGCATCCACTCTGGCTGCCAGTCGCTCGGCCCGTGCAGGCAATGCAAATGACTTCGTGATCTTGCCTGAGCGCGTGAACAAGTCGCCCCTGAGTCCCTGGGTCCGCGACAACGACACGCAGTGGATCGACATCGTCAGGTGGACGGTGCACGCGGTAGTGGCCGCTGAAGAGCTGGGTGTGACGTCCAAGAATGTGGACAGCTTCAGCACCAGCAAAGACCCGCAAGTGCGCCGCCTGCTGGGCCTGGATGCCGGTATCGGCAAGACCTTTGGCCTGAACGAAAAGTGGGCTTACAACGTCATCAAGGCCGTTGGTAGCTACGGCGAAATCTGGGATCGCAACGTGGGGCCGAAGACGCCGCTCAAATTGGAACGGGGCCAGAACGCCTTGTGGAACAAGGGCGGCCTGTTTTACGCACCGCCTTTCCAGTAATCCAGCACAGGCTGCGGCCCCAGGGTCGTGGTATCGCCAATGAGTTTGCTGGACTTCAGCTTTCTCGGCCAGCGTGCAGGTTTTCAAATTGCTGAAAGTCTGTGGGCGGTAACGGCCGAAGACCCTTATTGGCAGTTGATGGTGGCAGGGGTGATCAACACCCTCACCATTGCTGCCATTGCGATTCCCCTGGCAACGGGCCTTGGCCTGCTGTTGGGGATTTTGCGTTTAACGCGCCATCCCTTGCTGGCCCGCGCGCTGGTTGCGGTGATCGAGCCCATTCGCAATACACCGGTGCTGTTGCAAATGTTCATGTGGTATGCGTTGCTGTTGCAGTTGCCCGTGGTGCGCGAAGCCTGGCAGCCGCTGCCGGGCATCTATCTCTCCAACCGTGGTTTGGCCTTGCCGCTGCTGGAAGGGGGTGCATGGTGGCCTCTATGGCTGTTGTTGCCTGCGACAGCCCTGTGGCATTGGCGGGGCGCGCGGCGCAAGCTGTGGGCGGGGCTGGCGGTAGGCCTGACGCTGCTGCTGACATGGGGCCTACAAGACGATGCTGCGTGGGCATGGGATATTCCCCGGCAAGCGGGATTGGGCCTGCGCGGGGGCTGGAGCCTGAGCCCCGAACTGACAACCTTGTTGCTGGGCTTGACCGTGTTTCACTCGGTGTTCATTTCCGATGTGGTGCGAGGGGGGGTGATGTCTGTGCCCGTAGGGCAGGTCAACGCGGGCAAGGCGCTGGGCATGGATGGTTGGACGCTGGCACGCCAGGTTGTCTACCCCTATGCAGTGCGCGTGGCGGTGCCACCGTATGCCAACCAGTGTCTGATGCTCATCAAGAACAGCACTTTGGCCATTGCCATCGGTTACCAGGAGTTGATGGCGATGGTGAACACCACCATCACGCAAACGGGCCGTGCCATTGAAGGCATGACGTTGGCCATGGCCTTTTACGTGGTGTTGGGTGTGCTTTTGGCGTGGGGTCTTGCGCAGTACAACGCGAGGGTGATTCGCTACAGCGTGGACAGCGCTGGCACCTTGCGCCTGGGGCAAGTGCTGCACATGCCACGATGGAGCCGCATGGCATTGTGGGCCGCTCCAGGGCGAGCCGTACTCACGGCATGGCTGACGGTGGGTGGGTTGTGCTTGCTATGGCATGGGCTGCAATGGGCCATCATCGATGCCGTGTGGACGGGCAGGGCCGACGCCTGTGCGGATGCCACTGGCGCCTGCTGGGCCGTCGTTACGCACAACGTGCCACTGCTGACTTTTGGCACGATTGCGCCAGAGCAGCGAGGGCAAGCGGGTTGGGCCTGTGCCTTGCTGGCCGGGGTGATCGTGGTGTTGATGCTGCCGCGCATGGTGCTGCGCGTGCGGGCAGTGCTGGTGTTTTTGGGCGCGCTTGCTGTGGTGCTGGTTTTGGCAGGGGTGGTCGGTGTGTGGCCCGCCTTGCCCGTCGTTTCTTGGGGAGGCTTGCTGGCGACCATGGCCATGGCGCTGCTGGCGATCGTGCTGGCTTTGCCCTTGGCCGTCGCTTTGGCGCTGATGCGTCGTAGCAGCAACCGCTGGCTGCAAGTGCCGGTCACTGCGGTGATGGATGCCGTGCGCAGCATTCCTTTGGTGGTGCAGCTGCTGGTGGCGTCATTTTGGATTCCCATCTTTTTTGGAGGGGACTGGGCCAACGCCAAGTTCCAGCTGGCCCTGTTTGCCATTGTCCTGCACACCAGCTGCATGTTGGCCGAGGTGCTGCGGGGGGCGCTGCAAGCCGTACCGCACAGCCAAAGCGTGGCGGCCATGGCCCTGGGCATGCGTCCATCCACCGTCATGGCCACCGTAGTACTGCCACAGGCGCGGCGTTTGGCCGCACCCGCGGCGCTCGGAGTGTTTGTGGGCGCAGTCAAAGATACCTCGCTGGTGGCCATCATCGGAGTGTTTGATGTACTGGCCGCAGCCAAGACCGTGGTGGCAGATACGGGGTGGCGCCCGTATTTTTTCGAGGTGTACTGCTTTGTCGGCCTGTTTTATTTGCTGATCTGCCTGCCGCTGTCTTGGCTGTCGCGCCGCTTTTCACGCCAATGAGCGCGGGAGCAACCATAAGTCAATCGCCTGCATCGCCCGCCCAAGAAGGAGCACGCTTTTGCGGTGTAAAGGTTGAAGGGTTTGCCGCCTTGTCCGCGGGCGTTTGACAGGACCTGAGCAGGGCAACGGGACATTTTCCATCAGCGACCGCCCTGGCGACGCGGAGTGCGAACTCTTCAGCGTTGTTTCTGGATCCCACCCTGCATGATCGCTGCGTCGGCCGTGTGGGCAGAAACCTCTGGCCGCGCCCGGAGTTTCACCACCATGCCTGACCGCGAGCCCACAACCAGTGGGCGCTGTCCCCGTCGATAGCCCTGCCTCGGCGCATTGTGGTGCCCGGCTCCAGCCGTTTGCGTTGACAGCCATTGCAGTGCCCGCCAGTGGCGCCTCAGTCGTCTTGGGTGATTTCTTGTGCGCGCGCAGTCAGCTTGTCAAGTGTGCGGACGAAAGCCGTCAGTTCGTCTTGTGACAGCACATCGAAAAGCCGTTTGTTCTGCACTTCTGAATGTGGAGCGATGGACTTGAAGAGCTCGTCACCACGGTGTGTCAGCCACAACAGGATGCGCCGATGGTTGTCAGGATCACGGGCCTCTTCCACCAGTGCCCGCTTGCGCAGGGCAATCACCGCGCGACTGACGTTCATCGGGTGCAGTCCCGTGGCGGCGCTCAAGTCTTGCGCCGCACTGCCGGGGCGGTTTGCCAGCACCACGATGGATCGCCACTCGTTCAAGGTCAGATCATTTTGTTTTGCAAACTGGCCAAAAAACGGGCGGCTCATTAAGTTGGTCAACTTGAGCAACCGAAATCCAGCCATTTCAGGCGTCAGCATGTGGTCCAGCAGGGTGCTTGCCTTGGAGAGCGTGTCGGCGGGGGGGCGGGCCGAAACAGCCGGCAGGGGTGAGTTGGTGAGCGATTCGTTCATAGGATCCAGCGCAGGGCGCATCCTGGTGATTTTGAGCCAAGCATTCAAGTCTAGGGTAACCACTGATATGATCACAAATGTTATTGATAACATTTGATCTAGGACAAAACGGATTCATTCAAAAGACTAGCAAACCGGAGACTGCCATGCCCTCAAAAATTGCCCATGTTCCGCGACCCATCGGTGTGCGTGCTGCGACGCGGGTCCGACGCGCGCTGTCGGTAGGAATGCTCACTGCCACCGCTTTGTTGACCTGCCTCGGAGCCCATGCGCAGGGGGAATCTACCGCACTTTTTGAGCGGCTGCCGGCATCCGTCAAGAGCGCGAAGGTCCTCAAAATGGTGGGGGACTCCTTTGCGCCCTATCGGATCGTGGGAGACGACGGCAAGACGGTGACCGGCCTCGATGCCGACATGGCCAAGGCGTTGGAGCCTTTGCTCGGGGTGAAGATCGAACTCACGATCGTGAGCAATCTGCCTGCGATGCTGGCGGGTATCGACACGGGGCGCTACGACCTTTCGGCTGGCCCGCTGCTCTCGACCAAGGCGCGCGAGGAGCGCTACGACATCCTGACCTGGCTGCTGAGCAAGCCGGCTTTTGTCCTGCCCGTTGCTGCAGGGAAAAAAACCTCGAAGCTGGATGATCTGTGCGGACTGCGTATTTCTTACCCCGCGGGTTCGGCGCAGGAGGAGTATGCGAAAAAGGTCAGCGATCGCTGCACGGCTGGCAAGCGGGCGCCCCTCCAAATGGTGCCGCTATCGGATCAGAATGCCACTGTTTTGGCGGCGCAATCGGGCCGAGCGGATGTCGCCGGCATGCAGCTTGCCGCCGCACTGTATTTGCAGCAGCGCAATGCTGGCAGATTCACCATCCAGACCGATGAAACCGATGGGCTCGGGGTTTTGAACCAGGGCTTCGTTCTCAAGAAGAATTCGGAACTCAGTCCCGTGCTGCATGAGGCGCTCAAGCAGATCTGGGCCTCAGGTGAGTATGCCCGGATCATGGACAAATGGGGCCTGAGTCTGACCAAGGCTCCCGAACCACGGCTCAATCCCTCGAGTGTGAAGTGAGCACCATGATGCAAGGCGCTATGGCTATTTCTTCCACGCTCGCCCCCCGTCTGTCCGAGACCCCCGGGGATTCAACCGACGTGGCAACCGCCCGCCACCGCACGAGTCCATTGCGCTGGTGTGTCACGGTATTGCTGGTCCTCATGGCGTTGCAGGTGGTGTACTTCATGTTCACCAATCCGCGCTTCGAATGGGCTGTGGTGGGCAAATACCTGTTCTCTGCGAATGTCTTGCAGGGCTTGGGAACCACCTTGCTGCTGACGGTCGTCGCGATGGTGGTCGGGACCGTGATCGGCACCATTGCAGCGCTCGCATTGTTGTCGGACTTCAAGCCGGGCCGTGTGGCGGCGCAGACCTATCTGTGGGCTTTCCGGGGGACGCCGTTGCTGATCCAGCTGATCTTTTGGTACAACCTGGCCTACCTGGTGCCCAAGATCACCCTGGGTGTTCCCTTCATGGCTCCGTTCGCTGAATGGTCCACCAATGCCGTGATCACCCCTTTCCTGGCTGCGCTGCTGGGCCTGGGGCTGGCCGAGGGCGCGTACATGACCGAAATCGTCCGTGCAGGGCTCTCTTCGGTGGACACCCGCCAGCATGACGCTGCGCGTGCGCTGGGCATGACGCCTGCCAAGGCTTTTTTCCGGATCATTTTTCCGCAAGCCATGCGTTTCATCATCCCCCCAACGGGCAACCAGGTGATCGGCATGGCCAAGGCTACTGCCTTGGTGAGCGTGATTGCGATGAATGATCTGTTGCACTCGGTGCAGATCATCTACAACCGGACCTATGAAATTGTTCCGTTGTTGCTGGTGGCCGTCTTCTGGTATCTGGCCGTGATCACCCTGCTGTATGCATTCCAGTCCCGACTGGAGCGCTATTACTCCAAGGGACATCGCCGCGACACCACCGAGGTTACCCCGGCATCTGCGCACACTTAAATCGAACAAGGCATTTCATGCAAACCCTCGACACATCAGCCAGCCCCCAGCGGCATGTGCTGCGATTGAACAACGTCGTCAAACGGTACGGCAGCTTGCAGGTTATCAATGCGGTTTCGTTGGATATCGATGAGGGCGAGGTGGTCGCAATCATCGGTCCATCGGGCTCCGGGAAGTCCACGTTAGTGCGCTGTATCCACCAGCTCGAAACCATTGAGGGTGAGGCTATCTATCTCGATGGTGAGTTGCTGGGTTACCGACACGAAGGCGCACATCTGCGCGCCTTGGGGCCGCGAGATATTGCAAGGCAACGCCGGCAACTGGGAATGGTGTTTCAGCAGTTCGTGCTGTTCCCTCACATGACCGTTGAAGAGAACGTCATGGAAGGACCGGCGCAGGTTCTGGGCGATTCGCCGGCAGATGCCAGGACGCGCGCGCGCCATCTATTGGGACGTGTGGGCCTGGCCGACAAGGTGACGGCTTACCCCCAGATGTTGTCCGGGGGGCAGCAGCAGCGCGTGGCGATTGCCCGTGCGTTGGCCATGCGCCCCAAGGTGATGCTGTTTGATGAGCCCACGAGCGCCTTGGACCCCGAACTCGTCGGTGAAGTCCTGAGTGTGGTCTCCGATCTGGCCAAGGCCGGCAAGACGATGGTGATCGTGACCCACGAAATTGCCTTTGCACGGGAGATTGCCACCCGCGTGGTCTTCATGGAGGGCGGACGCATCATTGAGCAGGGGCCTGCCCAGGAGACCCTCTCCAACCCCAAGACCGACCGGCTGCGGACTTTCCTTTCCCGGGTGATGTGACGGTTTTTTTTGATCTTTCGATAACTTTTGATATTGATAACAGGTGTTTTCGTGAACACCTCTGCGGAGAAAAATGACATGACAAGACAGATCCGGTATCTCTCGCCAACCGGCGTTCTCGGGGTGGGTTTTTCCGAAAACCATTTCAGGGCGGCACTGGCGCGGGACCTTGCCTTCATCGGCTGCGACGCCGGCTCGACCGACGGTGGGCCCGCCAACCTGGGCGGCAACAAGCCCTTTTTCTCTCGTGCCGCCATCAAGCGGGATCTGCGCATTCTGGTGACGGGCGCGCGCTCCATCCAGGTGCCGCTCTTGATTGGCTCCTGTGGCGGCAGTGGCGGCAACTGGAATCTGAACTGGGTGCGCGAGATCGTTTTGGAGATCGCGCAGGAAGAGGGCCTGCATTTCCGCATTGCGGTGATCGAGTCTGAGCCCCCTCGGGACATGCTGCTGAAGAAATACCGCGAGGGAAAAATTCGACCGCTGGACCCCGCGCCAGAGATCAGCGAAGACGTCTTGACGGGCGCCGACCATATCGTGGCCATGATGGGCGCAGAGGCCTATGTCGCAGCTCTGGAGGGAGGTGCAGATGTGATTTTGGCCGGCCGTTCCACGGACGCGGCAATTTTTGCCGCCATACCCGTCGCCCGTGGATTTCCCGCGGGCTTGTGCTGGCATGCAGCCAAGATCATGGAGTGTGGCGGTGCGGCCGTCGTGACCATGGAAAAGCCCGAGGGGATGATTTGCACCATCACCGATGAGTGCTTCACGCTGGAGCCCGTCAGCCCAACACAGCAGTGTTCACCTTTGAGTGTGGCGGCACACGCGCTCTACGAAACGGCGGATCCCTACAGGATGCTGGAGCCCGGCGGTGAGATGGACCTCACGCAGGCCAGGTACGAGGCCGTGTCCGACCGCGTGGTCAAGGTCACTGGCAGCCAGTTCCGCCCGATGCCCTACACCGTGAAGCTGGAAGGCGCGAGCCTGATTGGCTATCGCGCCATGGTGTTGGGCGGCGTAAGGGACCCGGTCATCCTGGAGCAGTTCGACAGCTGGTTTGAGGGCCTCAAGGACCACATCGCCGAGAACGTCGAGGCCGTCTATGGACCATCGATTCGCGGCCAGTACCAGATTCACTACAAGCTGTATGGCAAGTCCGGTGTCATGGGAGATCGTGAGCCCTTCCCTGATCGTGTGGGCAATGAAATCGGTCTGCTGATGGTGACGCTGGCAAAAACCCAGGAGGTGGCCTACGCCATCGCGGGGCAGGCGGCCCACATGGTCCTGCACCACTCGGTTCCCCAGTGGCAAGGGCTGCTGTCCAACCTCGCATTTCCCATTGCACCGCATTTCTGGAATCTGGGCGAGGCCTACCAGTTTGTCCTCAACCACGTGGTCGAACTGGACAACCCGCTTGAACTGCACCCTATCCGTTACGAGGAGGCTTGACCATGCCACGTCTGCGCGACATCGCAAAACTCATCCGGACCAAGAATGCCGGCCCATTTCAACTGACTCTGGACATCATGTTTCCTGATGCCAAGAGCTATGAGCATGTCGTCGCAAGCGGCGTGATCAACAAGGCTGCCATGGCGGCCTTCTTCAAGGTCGATGAATCCAAAGTCAGGCTCTTCAACTACGCACCGGGCAATGCCATCAAGGTGACCGTCCCGCGGCTGGTGACCTCTGGCGATCCGGCGGACACAGACCTCTTCGGTGGCCAGCAGTTCGGTCCCCTGGTCGATTGGGAAGTGCCTCCCATCAACCAGTGATTCCAGCCCCGCGCTCGTGCACTCAAAGCCTTGACTCTCCAACCAATACAGAGATTGAACAATGAAAAAACCCATCCTCCGCACCCTGGTTCAGGATGCAACGGCCTGGAAGGCCGCTGACGTGAAGAACGACAGTTCCTGGACCTATTTTCTCGATGCCACCGAACTGGAAGAGATCGATCAGGCCCTTCGGGGTGTCCAGACCCAAGGTTTGACCTGGGGTGAGTTCGCCAAGGAAGATTTTCCCCTGCCCACCCTGGCCGCCAAGCTGCACAGGATTGACGATCAGATCCGCAACGGACGGGGCTTTGTCCTGCTCAAAGGGTTTCCGGTCACGCGCTACACGCTCGATGAGATCAAGACGATCTACTGGGGTATTGGCACGCACATGGGACAGGTGATATCGCACAACGTTGCGGGCGATTTTGTGGCGGCAGTTACGGATCTGGCGCTCAATACGTCAGACCCCAATCGCCGCAACAACACCACCAATCAGTTGCTGGATCCGCACACGGACCTGGCCGATGTCGTCTCGCTGCTGTGCATCGAAAAGGCCAAAGAGGGCGGTATGAGCAGCCTGGTCAGCACGGTCGCCATTCACAACGAAATTCTGAAGAATCACCCTGAATATCTGGAGGTTCTGTACGAAGGCTTCTATCACGACTACCGTGGATACGGCCCCAACGCGGACCCCAACGAGGTGACCGCCACGCCCATTCCGGTCTTTGAGTACAACAATGGCCGCGTGAACTGCGCGTTTGCGAAAAAGATTATCGAGACCGGTGCGAAGAAGCGGGGGGTTCCACTTACTGCGCTGCAGCAAGAGGCGATTGACTACGTGCACGAGCTGGGCACCCGTGAGGACATGCGTGTGGACATGATGCTTGAGCCAGGGGACATACAGATCATCAACAACTTCATCACATTGCACGCCCGCAGCAACTACATCGACCACGACGATGGCCGCAAGCGCTATCTGCTGCGCATGTGGATCAACCTCGAAGACAGCGTACAGCTGTCGCCCGATTTCGCTTCCTTCGTGCGCCGTGGCATTCCGGCGCTTAAGCAAGCTGCTTGAAAAGAGATCGCAGACATGACAGCTGTTACCGAAATACTCTCGCGCTTCGCCGCCAACCTGCGGTTTGAAGATCTGCCTGCCGAAGTGGTGGACCGGACCAAACTTCTTTTCATGGACCTGAGCGGAATCATCGTCCGTTCGCTGGAGCTGGACTCCACGCAGGTGCTCATGGAGTCCTTGAAGGACCTCAATCTTGACCAGGGTGCCCTGCAGGTGCTGGGAAGCACTGAACGGTGGCGGCCACAGGCAGCCGCACTCATCACCGGCGCGGCCGCACACAGTCTGGATTTTGACGATACCCATGCCGCAGCCCAATTGCATCCGGGCGCACCCATCATCCCGGCGGCGCTGGCCGCTGCGCAAATGCAGGGCGCCAGCACCCGTGACCTGATTGTTGCGATCGTGGCGGGCTATGAAGTCATGATCCGGGTCGCGTATGGCGTCACAGTCTTGCGCCACAGCGAGCGTGGCTTTCACCCCAGCGCCACAGTGGGCGTCTTCGGTGCGACGGCTGCTGCCGGCAGCATCTTCAAACTCAGTCCAGCGCAAATGGAGCATGCCTTCGGTACGGCACTCAGTGAATCCGCAGGGACCGGCCAGTTTGCGGTGAATGGTGCCTGGACCAAGCGCTTTCATGTGGGCAATGCCGCGGCTGGTGGTTTGCTGGCGGCATCGCTGGCCAAGCGGGGATTTACCGGCGCCACGCAGGCCTTCGAGGGCAGGGAGGGATTCTTTAATGTGTATTCGCCAGCACCCCAGCCGGAGAAGGCGGTGGAAGGCGTGGGGACGGTGTGGGAGATCCTGCAGACGGGACTCAAGCCCTATCCCTGCTGCCGTGGAATCCATGCACCGCTGGACGCGGTGATGGCCCTGCATGCCCGGCATGACATCCGCATTGACAGTATTGAGTCGGTGCGCGTGGGTATGGCGAAGCGCAGTGTCTATGTCGTGGGGGAGCCCCAGGATCGGCGGCGTAACCCCAAGAACGTGGTCGATTGCCAGTTCTCAACCCATCTGTGTCTTTCCGTTGCGCTTAAGCACCGCCACATGGGGTGGGACGACTACGAGCCCGCCCTCAAGGACCCTGAGATCCATGCCCTGATGCAGCGCATTGACGTCTATGAAGATGCTGAATGCGAAGCGAACTTCCCCACCGCGTTTTCGGGTGTGGTGGAGATTCGACTGCGCGATGGCCAGGTGCTGCGCGAGTTCGTTTACGCGCCGCGTGGAGAGCCGTCGACCATGCTGACGGCGCAGGAACTGCGGGCCAAGTTTTCCTTGCTGGTGAGCGAAGCCCTGGGATCCAGCGGTGAAGAGGCCTTGTTCAACGCCATTGAGGCGATGGACAAGAACAACCCCATCGCGTCGTTGTTCGTGGCACCGGCTTGATGCCGCCATGGCCAGATGACCTGGCGAATGCCGGTTGCTGGACAGTCCGGCTGCGATGCGACTGCGGGGCCTTTTCCTGGTGGGATGAGCGGGGCTTGGGTCGACGCAGCGGACTGTCCTACAACCCCCCATGGATCCTGTTTCGCAAGTACAAAGACAAAGGCGCGCTTTCCCATGTCCGATGACTACTCCCTCGAAGAGGTTGAACTCCGCAATGAGCTTGCGGCTTGCTACCGGATCTTCGCCATGCTCGGCTGGACCGAGCTGATCTATAACCACATTACGGTCAGAGTTCCTGGTCCTGAGCTGAATTTCCTGATCAATCCCTTTGGCCTGCATTACAGCGAAGTCACGGCATCCAACCTGGTGAAGGTGAACCTCCAGGGGCAGGTGATCGGCGATGCACGCTGGCCTGTCAATCCGGCAGGATTTACCTTGCATTCAGCTATCCACGCGGGGATCGAGGGCGCGCATTGCGTGATGCACACCCACACCACGGCGGGCTGCGCTGTCGCAGGCCACCGTGGTGGGCTGAGCATGGACAACTTTTATGCCGCGCAGTTGCACCAGCGCCTCGCGTACCACGACTTTGAGGGCATCACAGTGCATGCCGATGAGGGGCCCAGGGTGGTGCAATCGATCGGGGATTGCCGCGCCGTCATTCTGCGCAATCACGGACTGCTCTCCTGGGGGAACCACATCGCGGAGGCCTTTGCCTATTTGTGGACCTTGCAGCGCGCTTGCGAAATACAGGTGGCCAGCGCGGGGCTGGGGCCGTCCATTGCGATCCCTGAATCGATTCAGAAGCAGGCCAGTGCAGATGCCTTGCAGTTTGATCCACGCCATTGCGCCGGCCGTGATGTGCTCGCGGCCCTGATTCGCCAGGTGAACCTTATCGATCCGTCCTACCGCGACCTGCCTGAGACCCAAGGGTGACCCATGAAAAACATCTGTGTATATGGCCTCGGCGCGATTGGTGGACTCATGGCTGCACGCCTGGCCCGGGCGGGTGTCAGCGTGAATGCGGTGGCAAGAGGGGCTACATTGACCGCTGTCCGCAAGCATGGGCTGGAACTGCGGCACCACTCGGGCGGGCAATCGGTCGTTGAGCGCTACCCAATTGAAGCTGCGCAGGATCCCCGGGATCTCGGCCCGCAGGACCTGGTCATCATTGCCGTCAAGGCCACCGGGCTGGAAGGGGTCGCCCGGCAGATCGCTCCCTTGCTCGGCCCGGATACGACCGTCTTGTCCGCCATGAATGGCGTGCCCTGGTGGTTCTTCCATGGTATGGCGCCGCACCTGGGGGCGTTGCACCTGAACAGTGTCGATCCGGGCGGCACGGTATCCCGCGCCATCGCGCCCGATCGCGTGGTCGGTTGTGTGACCCACCTGAGCGCCACCACGCCCGCTGCGGGCGTGGTGCAGCAAGTGGCGGGCAACCGCATCATCGTCGGTGAGCCCTCCGGCGGCGCCGATACCCAGCGTTGCAGGCAAGTGGTGGATTTGCTCACCCGGGCGGAGTTCGATGTGGAAACCTGTCCGTCCATTCAGCGGGAAATCTGGTTCAAGCTGTGGGGCAACATGACGGTCAACCCCTTGTCGGCCTTGACCGGCGCCACGGGCGACCGGATTGTTTCGGATGACTATGTGCGGGCTTTCATGTCCCGGTGCATGGTCGAAGCCGCCGCCATCGGTGACCGGCTGGGCTTGCCCATCGAAGCCGACCCGGAAACGCGCCATGCCGTGACCCGACAGCTTGGCGCGTTCCGCACCTCCATGCTCCAGGACATGGAAGCCGGCAAGCCGGTGGAGCTGGATGCGCTGGTTTCTGTGGTGGTGGAAATGGCCCACCAACTCCAGGTTCCTGTGCCACAGATCGAGACCTTGCTCGGACTTGCACGCTTGAAGGCCAGGGTCGCAGGGCTCTATCCCGACGCTCCGTAGCCCGGCCTCTCATGCATGGGGCGCGGTGGTCGCGCCCCTCCCACCCCATTGATTTTCACTGGACGGTTTGCGCGTCCGTCCGGGGGAGGTCGCCTGCGGCCTCCAAAAGCTCGCGCATGTCGTGCGGGCATCAATGTGCTTCACCTATGGAGACAATCGAATGAAGAAAAAGGGAATCGCTCTCGCGGCTTTTTTGCTTTCACAAAGCGGCGTGTGGGCACAAACGAATGCCACCTTGTTCGGCCTGCTGGACGTGAATGTCCGACAGATCAAGGCGGGCGCTACATCCAAGACCGAGATGCACAACAGCAGCGTTGCCGGGAGTCGGCTGGGGTTTCGGGCCACCGAGGATCTGGGTGGGGGCAACAGCGCTGGATTCTGGCTGGAGGCCGCCATCAGCCCCGACAACGGAACCACAGCGCCCCGGTTTTTTCACCGGCGCTCGACCGTGAGTCTGTCGGGCCGGTGGGGCGAGCTTCGTTTGGGGCGTGATTTGACCGCCACCTTCCAGGGGTTCGTTTACTACGATCCATTCGCCGTCAATGGCGTGGGTTCGGTTCAGAACGTGTTTGGGGGCGCGGGCTACACGCTGGGCAGCGGCGCCACGACATCGAGCCGGACCGACAATGCTTTTTCGTATTTCCTGCCGCCCGACTTGGGGGGCTTCAACGGGCACCTGATGCATGCGCCCGGTGAAAAGATCGAAGGCAATGAATACACCGGACTGCGGCTGGGCTATGCCAAGGGACCTGTCGATGTCTCTGTGGCGTATTCGGAAACCGATGCGGTGGGGCAGGGGAAATTCACGGTGCGCACGGTGGGTGGCACTTACGATTTCAAGACGGTCAAGGTGGCGGTGGTCCACATCCAGAACAAATGGGAGCCCCGCACAGAGAGCATGTGGCTGCTGGGTGTGACGGCTCCTGTGGGGGCCGCAGGCACTTTCAAGGCATCCTACGTTCCTAAAAATGCTTCAGGGGGCGGTACCGACGCCAACGATGCACAGCAGTTTGCCGTGGGGTATCTGCATCGACTCTCCAAGCGAACCATGCTGTATGGCACCTATTCGAGAATCAACAACGAGGGTGCTTCGAACGCAACGGTAGGCAACACCCTGGCCGGCGTGGCGGGTCGGGCCTCGCGCGGGGTGGAGCTGGGGGTGGTGCACAGTTTCTAACCCCGCTTCTGTGGTCCGCTCTGTGCGCGTGCCATTCACCCCGAGATCTGTACGGCCACGGCTGGCCTTGGCTGTACGGGCACTGCAGGGGCATGGGGGCGCAGGGCGCACCTGAAAAGGTGGCGGACCGACCCAACAGGGCGGGGTCGGCCCAGGTGGCCCTTGCCGGGTGGCGGGGCTTTCACGGCGGTGCAGCCGGCCTGGTGATGCTGAGCCTGTTGGCCGCCGTGGCTTACGCGGTAGATCCTGAAAGCTTTCTGGGGGGCAAGGGTGCGGGTTGGTGGCGTGCCATCCATCCTGCGCCGCTTTGGTGTGAAGGCGATGGTGCGGCCCTCGCCGGTGTTCCATAACGCCTTTGACGAAATCGATGGCCTCACGACAGTGGTGTGCAGGCTGGCGGCGCAGCGGCGTTGATGGCTGCGGACCGTGCAGCGCACGGCTCTCAGACCGAGCCCGTGAGGATCAAAAAGTGGTCCAGCATGTGGAAATGGTCCTCAAAGAACTCTTCCTCCATTGCGGCCAGCTTTTCTATCTCAACCCACTCCACCTGCAGTGCATCGTCATCGGCCCGTACGGTCGGAAACGGCGCATGGCCCAGGTCGAAGTAGTGCGCATGCGTGATGGTGCGCCCGCGCTGGCTGCGGTCCGGGTGGTCGAATACCGCTACCGACTGCAGGGCTGCGCGCATGCGCGCTTCGGGGAGCGCGCAATGGGTTTCTTCGGCCAGCTCGCGCAGGCAGGACTGCCACAGGGTCTCGCGCTGCTCGATGAAGCCCCCGGGCATGGCCCGCAGGCCCTTGCCGGGCGCGTGGGCGCGGCGGATCAGCAGCACATGGTTGCGGCAGCGCACCACGGCATCCACGGTGACGAACACGGGCGGGTAGGGGGCCGCAGACCAGGCCTCGCGGTAGCCGCGCAGCATGCGCCACTCTTGCTGCAGCGCGGGGTAGTCGGGGGTGTGCGCAAATCGCTCTAGAAAGCCCAGGGTGCTGTCGGGCATCTGGGGGGTCAGGTCGCTCAAGGCGGCCCGCACGGTGCCGGGCGTGGCACCAAAGTAGGCATTGCGGATGGCCGTGGCATCGATGCGGCCCTGGCGTTCCACGTTAATCAGCTCCCAGCCGGGGAAGGCGCTCAGGTAGCTGCTGGTCGCATCCTTGAAGTGGCCCACCAGGCCGATGCGGGCATCTGCGGGCGTGATCTGGGCCACGCCCTTGCGTACGGCCTGCACCCACACGGCCTCGTTGTAGTAGTCGCGCATCGGCAGCACCTGCACACGGGCGCGGTCGGTCGCGGGCAGCGCATCCAGCATCATCTCGGCGCGCTCGGTACAGGTGAAGGGGTTCTTGGGCGAGCGTGCCTGCCAGGCCGAACCCATCACCACGATCACGCTGCGGGCGCTGTCGAGCGCGCGTTGCAGCAAGGCCAAATGGCCTTTGTGGACGGGCTCAAAGCGCCCTATGTAGATGGCGATGTCGTACATGTGTCTCCGGTCTCTGGGGGCGCAAGTGGTGCCTCGTTTGTATCAAAAACAATAGCGCCTTGCGTTGGATTTATCTTGGCTTTGCCGCATTTCCAATCGATAACGGCCAATATACAGGCGTGGGCAGGGGGGGTAATAAAGGCGCCTGCCTGGTACCGATCTAGGAGAGCCGCGGTACAGGCCGCCCCGTGCGCCATGGGCTTTGAGCTCTTTTGCTTATTTGCTCATCGCGCTTTATTCTTTTGGGTAATTAAAGAACTCACTTAAATTTCTCCTGGTGCTAAGCGGCATGGTGCCGCCGGCTCAATTCGAACCAGGAGCTGCTCTTGAACCCCTTTGCCTTCTTCACATCCTCACGCGCCAAGCGGCATGCAGCCGCCACGCTGTTGCTCACCCTGGCGGCCCCGTCCGCAGTCATCGGCCAGACGGCGACAGGGTCTGATACGCCGTGGAGAGCTGGTACCCAGCCCGAGTTCATTGTTCCCAGTGGCGCGGGTGCCGCGCTGGATACCGCCGCGCGCAAGCTGACGGAATTGCTGGCGCGTGAAGGCGTGACGCCCAGCTTCGTGGTTTCCAACCGGTCGGGGGCCCACTCCGTTGCGGCGCTGGAACAGGTCGAGCGCCGACCGACGCATGGGGGCACATTGATCACGCTCAGTTCAGGTTACGTCACGAGCCTGGCGCAAGATGCCTTGCCGGAGCATCTGCGGCACCTGACCCCGGTGGCCACGCTGTTTCGCGAATACACGGTGGTGGCGGTGCGCAACGACTCGCCCATCAAAGACGCCAAGGATCTGGTGGCGCGTCTGCGCACCGACCCCGGAGTGGTTTCGATCGGCATTGCCACCACGCTGGGCAACCATATTCACATCGCCATCGCCCAGCCGCTCAAGCAAGCCGGGGTTGACGTCAAAGGCTTGCGCATCGTTCCCTACAAATCGTCGGCCGAATCGACCGCAGCACTCCTGGGCGGGCATCTGGACGTGGTGTCTGCCACCACGCCCAACCTCCTGCCGCACCTGGCGTCCGGCAAGGTGCGCCTGCTGGCCATCGGCGCGGAGCAGCGACTCGGCGGTGCCTTGGCCCAGACGCCGACTTGGCGCGAGCAGGGGGTGGACTACGTCAACGACTCGTTCCAGGGCGTGGCTGCGGCCTCTGGTCTCTCGGCGGAACACCGCGCGTTCTGGCTGAATGCGCTGCGCCGGGTTGCCAGCAGCCCTGAGTGGCGCCAGTTTGTTGCGCTGAACCAGTGGCAACCGTACTTCCTCGGTCCCGAGGAAACAGCGCGCGAGATACAGCGGCAGGTCGGGCAAACCCGCGTGCTGTTGGCCGAACTGAAACTGGACCTGGGCCGCTCACCTCAAGTTGCCACGGCACCGCAGAGGAAGCAGCAAACCCTGGCGCAATCCGACCCGGGTGCGACTTCCGTTCGCTGATCCCCTTTGTAGTCACTTGACCCGATATCCGTACGAGGACCCACCATGAATCTCCCCTTGCCCCTGCCATTGACTCAGCAACTTCAAGATGCCTCGGAGCGTGCCGCGCACATTCGAGTGCAGCCACTGTCTGCCCACACGGGCGCACAGATCGATGGCGTCGACCTGACGCAGCCTCTGAATGGGGACGAAATTGCCACCTTGCGCCACGCACTGCTGCGCTGGAAGGTCATCTTCTTCAGAAACCAGCACCTGAGCCACGAGCAGCATGTCGCTTTTGCTCGGCAATTTGGTGAGCTGACCATCGGGCACCCGGTTTTCGGGCATGTCGAGGGCCACCCCGAGCTGTATTCGATTGCCAAGCACCGCAAGGCGAACCGGCACGAGGGCCAGGCCGAGCAGCGCCCCTGGACGGGATGGCACGCCGATGTGACCGCCGCACACAACCCGCCATTTGCGTCCATCTTGCGTGGGGTCACCATTCCGCCCTATGGCGGCGACACGCAGTGGACCAATTTGGCGGCCGCCTTCGAAGCGCTGTCTGAACCGTTTCAGCAATTCGTCTCCACGCTGCGGGGTATCCATCGATTCAGTCCGCCCGCCGGCACCCAGGCGAGCAGTGAGTACCGGCAACTGGTCAGCAATAGCAAGCTGGTGACCGAGCATCCCCTGGTCACGGTTCATCCGGAAACCGGCGAAAAAGTGCTCTACATCAGTCCGGGGTTTCTCGACCGCATTGTGGGTGTGACGCCGCGCGAGAGCCGGGTTTTGCTGGAGTACCTCTGGGAGCACGCAGTCAGTCAGGAATTCACGGTGCGCTTCAAGTGGGAGCCGGGAAGCCTTGCGTTCTGGGACAACCGCTCCACCGCGCATCTGCCGCCGAAAGACATCTTTGCGCTGGACTTTGACCGGCAGTTGTACCGTGCCACGCTGGTGGGGGAGGTGCCCTTGGGGGTGGACGGGCGAGCATCCACCGCCATTGAAGGGAATCCGGTTCTTGCGGCGCACTCTGCAGCCTATTGAAGCCTTGACAGCCGGGATGCCTGATTCGCGCTGTATGCATGCAGGAACAGGCAGCCACAACAAGGGCTGCTACCTTGTCCAGGCGTTGGCTTTGGCCGGTCTTGCAGGCCTTGACATCGCGGCGTGATAGGAGCCCTGCGCCGAAAGCCAGCCAGGCTCGCGCCGCTCGGGGCGCCCACAGGCCAGCAGCAGTGCGCAGTGCCGCTGCCTTGTCTGTCTTTTGGTCTGCGTTCACATCGCCTGCGCGATATGAACTTCGCCCACGTAAGGAAAGCCGCGCTGACGTGCGGAGGGCTTACAGCCCCGCTGCAGCACGAAGTGCTGCGGCCTTGTCCGTACGTTCCCAGGTGAACTCGGGTTCTTCCCGGCCGAAGTGGCCGTAGGCGGCGGTCTTTTCGTAGATGGGGCGCAGCAGGTCCAGCATCTGGATGATGCCCTTGGGGCGCAGGTCGAAATGATCGCGCACCAGCTGTGCGAGCTGTTCGTCCGGGACCACGCCCGTGCCTTCGGTGTACACGGTGATGTTCATGGGCTCGGCCACGCCGATCGCGTAGGCGACCTGGATCTGGCACTGACGCGCCAGGCCGGCGGCTACGATGTTCTTGGCCACGTAGCGGGCGGCGTAGGCGGCCGAACGGTCCACCTTCGTGGGGTCCTTGCCGCTGAACGCGCCGCCGCCGTGGGGGCAGGCACCGCCGTAGGTGTCCACGATGATTTTGCGGCCGGTGAGCCCGCAGTCGCCTTGCGGTCCGCCAATCACAAAGCGGCCCGTGGGGTTGATCAGGTAGCGCGTGTCCTGCAGCCATTCCTTGGGCAGCACGGGCTTGATGATCTCCTCGATGATGGCTTCGGTGAAGCTGGCCTTCATCTTGGTCTGGGTTTCGCTCTGGTCGGGGTGGTGCTGGGTGGAAAGCACCACGGTGTCAATGCTGTGGGGCTTGCCATCGACATAGCGCATCGTCACTTGCGACTTCGCGTCGGGGCGCAAGAAGGGCAGGCGGCCATCCTTGCGCAGCTGGGCCTGGCGCTCGACCAGACGGTGTGCGTAGTAAATGGGCGCGGGCATCAGCTCGGGTGTCTCGTCGCAGGCGTAGCCGAACATCAGGCCCTGGTCGCCGGCACCGGTGTTCAGGTGGTCGTCGCTCGCGTGGTCCACGCCCTGGGCGATGTCGTTGCTCTGCTTGTCGTAGGCCACGAGCACGGCACAGCCTTTGTAGTCGATGCCGTAGTCGGTGTTGTCGTAGCCGATGCGCTTGATCGTGTCGCGCGCCACCTGGATGTAGTCCACATGCGCATTGGTGGTGATCTCGCCCGCCAACAGCACGAGGCCGGTGTTGGTCAGCGTTTCGGCGGCCACGCGGCTGCGGGGGTCCTGCTTGAAGATCGCATCGAGAATCGCGTCCGATATCTGGTCAGCCACCTTGTCGGGGTGGCCTTCGGAGACGGATTCCGAGGTAAAAAGAAAGTCGTTCGCCATTTGAATAAACTCCTGTGTTCCGGCATCTAGGGCGTTGCCCTCACCCCGAAGGAGCTTTGGCGAACGCTTTAGCAGATTTTTTTAACGTCGCCCTGCAAGTTGCTCATTTAACTCAGCGACCCCGCCATTTTAATGCCAGTCGTCTTTCGTTTCTTTTCCATCTTTCCGCTGTGGTTGCTGCATGCCCTGGGCGCGGCCATGGGCTGGGTGGCGTTTTGTGCGTCGCCCACCTACCGGCGACGCTTCCTGGCGAATTCGGCGCTGGCCGGTTACACGTGGGGCGCGGTGCGCGCTGCTGTGGCCCATGCGGGGCGCATGGTTGCCGAGCTGCCGCGGCTGTGGCTGGGCGCGCCGCTGCCTTGTCGCATCGACGGCGAGGCCTGTGTGGAGCAGGCCTACGCTGCCGGGCGCGGCATTGTGTTTCTGACCCCCCACCAGGGCTGCTTCGAGCTGTCTGCCCAGGTGGCAGCACGCCGCTGGAGTGCCGAGCGCGGCCCCATCACGGTGCTGTACCGCCCCGCGCGCCAGCCTTGGCTGGCCCGGGTGATGGAGACCGCCCGCAATCGCCCCGGCATGCTGGCGGTGCCCACCACGCTGTCGGGCGTGCGCCAGATGATCAAGGCGCTGCGCCGCGGCGAGGCGGTAGGGCTGCTGCCGGACCAGGTGCCGCCCGATGGTCAGGGTGTTTGGTCGCCCTTTTTTGGCCGTGATGCTTACACCATGACGCTGGCTGTGCGTCTGGCCCAGCAGACCGGTGCGGCCGTGCTGCTGGCGCGCTGCGAGCGCCTGCCTTGGGGCCTTGGCTTTGTTACCCACTTCGAGCCTTTGCCTGCGCCGCTGGACGAGCGGCTGGAAAGCGCTGTTTTGCAGATCAACCAGGCCATGGAACATCTCATCCGCCAATGTCCCGAGCAGTACCTGTGGGGCTACGCCCGCTACAAGCAGCCGCGTGCTGAAGTGGCAGCCGGGGAGGCCGCATGACCGGGCGCCTGGGTGTGTGGTTCATGCGGGTGCTGGCGCATCTGCCCTTGCCCTTGCTGCGGGCGCTGGGCTGGTGCCTGGGCCAGTTGCTGTATCTGTTGGCCGTGCCGCGCCGCAAGGTGGCACTGCGCAACCTGGCGTTGTGTTTCCCCGATGCGCCCGCTACGCAACGGCGCCGCTGGGCGCGTGAAACCTTCGTCGTGTTCTGCCAGACCTGGCTCGATCGCAGCTGGCTGTGGTTTGCCCCGCGCGAGGTGGTGCAGCGGCGGGTGCGGTTGCAGGGCGCTCTGGCCGAACTGGAGGGTGACCGCCCCACCATCATCTTTGCCCCGCATTTTTATGGCATGGACGCCGGGGGCACGGCGCTCACGCTGCACACGCCGCGCGCATTCACGTCCATCTTTTCCACCCACCCCGATCCGGCCGTGGATGCCTGGTTCATGGCGGGGCGCCAGCGCTTTGGCGATGTGCGCATGCTCAACCGGGCCGATGGCGTCAAGCCCATCCTTTCCAACCTGCGCAAGGGCGGGCTGCTGTACCTGCTGTCCGACATGGACTTTGGCCCCGGCGAGTCGATCTTCGTTCCGTTCTACGGCATTCCGACGGCCACCGTGCCCTCGCTACCACGGTTCGCGCGGCTGGGTCGCGCCAAGGTGATCGGGATGTACACGCGCCTCACTTCGACGGGCTATGTGGCCGAGATCACCCCGGCCTGGGAGCACTATCCGTCCGACGATGTGGAAGCCGACACGGCGCAGATGAACCTGCGTCTGCAGAGCTATATTGACACCATGCCTGGGCAGTATTACTGGGTGCACAAGCGGTTCAAGACGCGGCCCGCTGGCGAGCCGTCGGTGTATTGAAATGTGCCACCGTCAGGCCAGTGCCTAGTCTTGCTCGGAATCCCCTGGGCTTTCGAGGGGAGATTCGGGGGGCCCGTCTGTGGCAGAGGGCGTCGGCAACACTGGGTGTGCCCATTGCCACAGCAGTTGGGCCACCTCGTCCACGCCCTGCTTCTTGAGGGCCGAGAACATCTTGACCTCGCCGCCGCCGGCTTGCAGTCGCGTGATCGAAAGCACCTTGGCCTGTTCGGCGCGGGTGAGCTTGTCCGCCTTGGTCAGCACGATCAGGAATTTCAGGCCTTCCTCGACACGCGGGCGGACCACTTCGAGCAGGGCCTCGTCCAGTTCGGTCAGTCCCAGGCGCGGGTCGCACAGCAGCACGATGCCCGTGAGGCCAGGGCGACTGACCAGGTAGTTCACCATCACCTGTTGCCAGCGCACCTTGTCCGAGCGCGACACTGCGGCATAGCCGTAGCCGGGCAGGTCGGCCAGCACGGCATCGGTCACGCCCTGTTTCCCCAGCGAGAACAGGTTAATGTGTTGCGTGCGCCCGGGCTTTTTGGAGGCAAACGCCAGCTGTTTATGCTGGGTCAGCGTGTTGATGCAGGTGGACTTGCCGGCGTTGGAGCGCCCCACAAAGGCGATTTCGGGCACGTCGATCGGCGGCAAATGGTGCAGTTGCGCGGCAGTGGTCAGGAATTTTGCGGTGTGCATCCAACCCATGGCAATCTTGGCGTCAGGTGCGGGCGGAAGGAGGCCAGCAACTGGCGCGGTGGAGGGTGTTGTCATGGAAAATTCGGATGCGTTGGAGCCTCATTGTAGAATCGCATGGTTTTGCGGACCTAAATACAGACACTCGATATGAAGTTGCTCGCCTCTATGCTGATGGCTGCCGCACTGGCAGCGCCCGCTTTCCCGGCTTTTTCTGCGGGCGAAACCCCTGCGGCGCCGACCAAGGTGGCAAAGCCTGACCTAGTCAAGGGCGAGGCCAGCTTCACTGCGGTGTGCGCTGCTTGCCACGGTGCAGATGGTAACTCTGCCATTGCGGCCAACCCGAAGCTGTCACAACAGCACCCGGAATATCTGGTCAAGCAGTTGCAGGAATTCAAGTCCGGCAAACGCAACAACGCCATCATGACCGGCTTTGCGTCGATGCTGACCGACGAAGACATGAAGAACATCGCCTACTGGGCGGCATCCAAGCCCGCCAAGGCGGGGGCTGCGTCCGATAAGGCCTTGGTGGCCCTGGGTGAGCGCATCTACCGCGGCGGCATTGCGGATCGCCAGATCGCTGCCTGCGCTGGCTGCCACAGCCCCAATGGCGCTGGCATTCCGGCCCAGTACCCGCGCCTGTCGGGCCAGCATGCCGACTACACGGCATCGCAATTGAAAATGTTCCGCGACGGCTCGCGCGCCAACAGCAACCAGATGACCCAGGTGGCTGCCAAGCTCAACGATCGGGAAATCAAGGCAGTGGCCGACTACATTGCCGGGCTGCGCTGAGTTGCGGTGTTTTTTTCGGCTCCGCCAACCGGGAAGTCCGGAACCAACCGCCAATAACAAACCCCAAGACGGGCGGGTCCATCGTTCAGATGGCCCCGCCCTTTTTCTTTAGTGCCCGCGTTCACATTCCATGTCTGACATCACCCACGGCGTTCGAGTTCGTTCTGGCTCCCAGGCCCTGCGTGCAGGTGTCGAGATGTTGTCGTCCATGCGTTTTGCTATTTCGCTTTTGACAGTGATCTGCATTGCGTCGGTGATTGGCACGGTGCTGAAGCAGCATGAGCCTGCGGTGAACTACGTGAACCAGTTCGGCCCGTTCTGGGCAGAGCTCTTTGCGGCAATCCAGCTCAATGCGGTGTACAGCGCCTGGTGGTTTCTGCTGATCCTGGCTTTCCTGGTGGTCAGCACCTCTTTGTGCATTGCGCGCAACACACCGAAAATTCTGGTGGACCTCAAGGTTTACAAGGAAAACATCCGTGAGCAAAGCCTCAGGGCTTTCCATCACAAGGCCGAAGCGCCGCTGGCTGAATCGGCCGAAGCCGCAGCGCGGCGTATTGGCAGCACCCTCGCCAGTGGTGGCTGGAAGGTGAAGCTGCAGCAGCGGGAGTCGGCCAAGGGCGATGGTGCCGGCTGGATGGTGGCGGCCAAGGCGGGGTCGGCCAACAAGATCGGCTATATCGCGGCCCACAGCGCCATCGTGTTGATCTGTCTTGGCGGCTTGTTCGATGGCGACCTGATCGTGCGTGCCCAGATGCTGTTGGGCGGGAAGACCCCTTTTGCTGGCGGTGGCTTGATTTCCGAGGTGAAGCCCGAGCACCGCCTGTCCGAACGCAACCCCACGTTCCGCGGCAACCTGGTGGTGTCCGAGGGCACGCAGTCGAGTACCGCCATCCTGAGCCAGTCCGACGGTGTGCTGTTGCAGGATCTACCCTTTGCCATTGAACTCAAAAAGTTCATCGTGGAGCATTACTCCACCGGCATGCCCAAGCTGTTCGCCAGCGAGATCATCATCCACGACAAGGCCACCGGCGCGAAAACGCCTGCCCGCGTCGAGGTGAATCACCCGGCCAGCTACAAGGGCGTCGAGATTTACCAGTCGAGTTTTGACGATGGCGGCTCGCACCTCAAGCTGCGCGCCGTGCCGATGGTGGCGGGTGCGAAGGCGTTCGATGTCGAGGGTACGGTGGGCGGATCGACCGAACTGGTTGGCAGGGGTGGGGCCGCAGGCGGCGAGAAGCTCACGCTCGAATTCACGGCCCTGCGCACGATCAACGTCGAGAATTTTTCCGGTGCTGCAGGCGCGCCTGGATCGGGCGCCGATGTGCGCAAGGTGGATCTGCGCGAGTCGGTGGAGTCGCGTCTCGGCGCCGCCAACAAGACCGTGACCAAAAAGGAGCTGCGTAACGTAGGCCCCAGCGTGAGCTACAAGCTGCGCGATGCGGCAGGCCAGGCGCGTGAGTTCCACAATTACATGCTGCCGGTGGACACTGGCGACGGCGTGCCCGTGTTTCTGCTGGGGGTGCGCGAGTCTCCTGCAGATCCGTTCCGTTACCTGCGGGTCCCGGCCGATGAGCAGGGCTCCATGGAGGGCTTCATGCGCCTGCACGCGGCGCTGGGCGATGCGGCTGCGCGTGAGCAGGCCGTGCGCCGTTATGTGTCGCAGTCGGTGGAGGCGTCGCGTCCCGAATTGGCCGAACAGCTGTTGCAATCCGCGTTGCGGGCACTCGCGCTGTTTGCCGGCAGCAACGGGCCCGAGGGCCGGAAGATCGGTGGCCTGCAGGCCATTTCCGATTTCATGGAGGCCAACGTGCCCGAGGCTGAGCGCTCCCGGGCCGGGGAGGTGCTGGTGCGCATTCTGAACGGCGCCCTGTTCGAACTGGCCCAGCTTTCGCGCGAACGTGCCGGCCTCAAACCGATGGACCAGAGCGACCAGACACAGGCGTTCATGACTCAGGCGGTGCTCTCGCTCAGTGATGCTCAGATCTACCCCGCGCCCCTGGCTTTTGAGCTCAAGGACTTCACCCAGGTGCAGGCCAGCGTTTTTCAGGTGGCGCGAGCCCCTGGCAAGAACATTGTCTATCTGGGCTGTGCCTTGCTGATCCTGGGTGTTTTTGCCATGCTCTACGTGCGCGAGCGCCGCGTGTGGGTGTGGGTCGCACCCCGGGGTGACAAGTCGCACGCCCTGCTGGCGCTGTCCACCAATCGCAAGACCATGGACGGCGATCGGGAGTTCGTCCAGCTCGCCGAGAAACTGATCGGGGCCCGTCCCCACTGAGGCAACGCATGAATACCGCCACCACCACCATCTCTCTCAACGAGGGGTTCTTCTCCCGTCGCAACTGGTTCGACTGGCTGTTCGCTGCCATCGTGGCCGCGGGCGGGTTGTATGCGCTGCAACGCTACGGCAGCTACATGGATGGGTACGAAAAAGGCATCCTGCTGGGGGCCATTCCCTGCACCGTGTGGCTGGGCTGGTTCTGGCGTCCGCTGCGGGTGTTGATGCTGGTGGTGGCGGCTCTGGCACTGGTCTCCATCGGCCTGTACCAGCAGGACGGCGCGGGCAACCTTGCGCGGGCCGAGACCGTGTTCGGTCTCAAATATTTCCTGTCCAGTCAGTCGGCCATTTTGTGGATGAGCATGCTCTTTTTCATGAGCACTGCGTTCTATTGGATGGGCATGTTCGCACGCGGCGAAGGTCACACCCTGACCTTGATTGGTTCGCGCCTGGTCTGGGTGGCGGTGGGGATGGCCCTGATCGGAACACTGGTGCGCTGGTATGAAAGCTACCTGATCGGCAGCGATGTGGGCCATATTCCAGTGAGCAACCTCTACGAAGTGTTCGTGATGTTCTGCTGGATGACGGCGGCGTTTTACCTGTATTACGAACAGCAGTACGGCACGCGCGCGCTGGGGGGCTTCGTGATGCTGGTGGTGAGCGCGGCCGTAGGCTTTTTGCTCTGGTATACCGTGATCCGCGAAGCACATGAGATTCAGCCCTTGGTGCCAGCCCTCAAAAGCTGGTGGATGAAACTGCATGTGCCCGCCAACTTCATCGGCTATGGCACTTTCGCGCTGGCGGCCATGGTGGCTTTTGCTTACCTGATCAAGCAGCAGGCCAGCGAGACCCGGTGGTACAAGCTGGCGCCCCTGTGGCTGCTGGGCGTGGTGCTGTGCTTCGAGCCCGTGGTGTTTCGCCAGGCCGGTGGCGAGGCTGGCGGCAGCTACTGGATGGTCTATTTCGGCATTTCCGCCCTCATCGTGGCGGGCATTCTGCTCGGCCGTAAGCGCATTGCGGCGCGGCTGCCGTCGTTCGAGATCCTGGACGATGTGATGTACAAGTCCATTGCCGTGGGCTTTGCCTTCTTCACTATCGCCACGGTGTTGGGGGCCCTGTGGGCCGCCGAGGCCTGGGGTGGCTACTGGAGCTGGGACCCCAAGGAAACCTGGGCGCTGATCGTGTGGCTCAACTATGCCGCGTGGTTGCACATGCGCCTTATGAAGGGGCTGCGTGGCACCGTCTCCGCCTGGTGGGCGCTGGTCGGTCTGGTGGTGACCACGTTTGCGTTTCTGGGCGTGAACATGTTCCTGAGCGGGTTGCACAGCTACGGCACGCTCTGAAGGGGTCGTGGGGGCGTCGGGCTTGCGAGGGGGTAAGTCTGCAACTATTGCGTCTTGGGTGTAACCTGATTGGTTCAGGGAACGAACTGGCAGTTGTTGCACTCCATCGCACAGCTGTTTCCACCAGAGAATGACCGGAGCCTCCCATGCTGATTCCATCGCGCGACTCGGGTTTTAACCACCCGCATTCCTCCGAAATCACCCCGCGTTCGGTCTATGAAGACCGCCGCCACATGCTCAAGCTCATGGCGGGAGGTGTTGCGGGGGCCGCGTTGGCCTCCTGGGCCGGTCGCGAAGCGTTGGCACAACAGGCTCAGGCAGCACGTCCCGGCAAACTGGCCCCAATGGCGGGCGCCAAGTCGGCAGTGGCGGGTGCTGTCTCCATGGAGAAGCTCACGGACTACAAGGACGCGAGCGGCTACAACAATTTCTACGAATTCGGCACCGACAAGGCCGATCCCGCACGCAATGCGCACACCCTGAAGACCAGGCCATGGACCGTGGAGGTGGAAGGCCTGGTCAAGAAGCCCGGCAAGTACGGCATTGAAGACCTGCTCAAGCTCAGCGCCCAGGAAGAACGCATCTACCGCATGCGCTGCGTGGAGGGCTGGTCCATGGTGATCCCCTGGGTGGGCTACTCGCTGGCCGAATTGATCCGGCGCGTGGAGCCGCAGGGCAGCGCCAAATATGTGGAGTTCGTGACGCTGGCAGACAAGGCGACGATGCCCTTTGTGGGCTCGCGTGTGCTCGACTGGCCCTATGTGGAAGGCCTGCGCATGGACGAGGCCATGCACCCGCTCACCCTGCTGGCTTTTGGCATGTATGGGGAAGTGCTGCCCAACCAGAATGGTGCACCGGTGCGCCTAGTAGTGCCCTGGAAATACGGCTTCAAGAGCGCCAAGAGCATCGTCAAGATCCGCTTTGTCGAGAAGGAGCCGGGAACGGCCTGGAACAAGGCAGCCCAGCAGGAATACGGCTTTTACTCTAACGTGAATCCAAACGTAGACCATCCGCGCTGGAGCCAGGCCACTGAGCGACGGATTGGTGAGGACGGCCTGTTTGCCAAAAAGCGCAAGACACTGATGTTCAACGGCTACGAGGCCCAGGTAGGACAACTCTACGCTGGCATGGATCTCAAGAAGTTCTATTGAGCTTTGTTGCTAGTGTTTGCCAGGCAAAGCGGCCCGTCTGTTGTTTCATGCGAAAAATCCTGCTCCATCCTGCAGCAAAGCCGGCGCTGTTCGTGCTGTGCCTGCTGCCTTTATCGTGGCTGTTGTACGCCGCAGCCACCGACCAGCTGGGTGCCAATCCCGCCGAGGCGCTGATCCGCGCCACCGGCGACTGGACCTTGCGGGCCCTGTGTGTCGTGCTGGCGGTGACACCGCTGCGCGTGATGAGTGCCAGCCCGCAATTGGCCCGTTTTCGGCGCATGCTGGGCCTGTTTGTGTTTTTTTATGCGCTGCTGCACCTGTTGAGTTACAGCGGGTTTGATATGGGCTTTGACCTTGCCGCAATCGCGCACGACATTGCCAAGCGCCCCTTCATCCTGGTCGGATTTCTGGCGTTTTTTCTGCTCGCCATATTGGCCGTGACTTCGTGGAATCGCGTTATTCGGGCCTTGGGGGGGCGGCGCTGGCAGGCCTTGCACCGCGCGGTGTATGGGGTGGCCGTGCTGGCGATCCTGCATTTTTTCTGGATGCGTGCCGGTAAGCACAACTTTGCGGAAGTCGCCGTGTACGGAGCCATCATCGCGGCGCTCTTGGGATGGCGCTTGCGGCGGCGCCTGGCCGGTGCAACTGTCCGGTCTGACGGGCAGAGTAAAAGCATCAAACCCTCTTGATTGCTCTAATAAACAGAGCTAATAAAGATGTTCTGACGGGGGCTTACACCTGTTTTTTCGGAAATTTCTTTGGTCCGTTGACCCGCCCGCAGTGCCGGTCACTGTTGCCGGGTGATGGGTTCGATGCGGTTGGTCGGAATCTGGTAGGCGCGATCATCGAACAGGTCGATGCCGCACATGAGGTTGTCGATCCAGTCCAGAAAATCACCGATGGCCTTCTTGCCCATGATGGGTGCGCCGTGCTGGGGAACCAGCATGGAAATGTCCAGCTGGCGCGCCATGCGAACCCACAGCCGCAGGATTTTGTTGGAGACCATGTAGCGGCGATGAAAAGCCTCCATGCGCGGGATATGCGGTGCCAGATCGGTGACAGGGATGCTCGCCTCGGCCCCCGACGTCATCGACACCCCGAGGTCGCCAGTGAAAAGAATGCGGCTGATGGGGTCGTAGAAATGGAAATTGCCCTCGGAGTGCATGAAATGCGCCGGCAGCAGCACCAGTTCATTGCGTCCCAAAGGCAGGTGCCCGCCACTGTCCGGCACGCCGATCACCCGGTTTTCCGTCTTGCCCACCTTGGTGAAGTGCGGGGCAAATCGCTCCCATACCCGCGAAATCACCAGCGAGGCCTTGGTGCTGGTCATCCAGCGGTCGAGCGAGGCAATGATGTCCGGATCGGCATGCGAGGCAATGACATACGCCAGTTTGCTGGGTGCGAAATGTTTTGACATTCCCATGAACAGCTCGTTGAAGGCGAGATTGCCGCCGGGGTCGATGATGGCGCCCGTGCCATCGTCGACGATCAGGAACTGGTTGGCTTGCACCGCTTGCCCATCCTCCTCGATGAGGTCGGTGAACATGAGGCAGGCGTGGTGCTTGTCGCGATAGAGTTCCAGGGCCATGTCAATGCTGTGGTGCGATGAAACGCCGACTGTACGATTGCCCCTGTATTCAATGCTTGATGAATATCAAGCTGGCCGTCCTTCGCTTTGGGCGATGGTTGCCGATGGGCGTGGCTGTCAGCGCGACACTGACGCTGGCGGTGCTGGGGGCGCGGGTGAAGGGGATGCCTGGGTAGGCGATAGGGTTTCAGGCAGTGTGGCCCGTTGCCTGGCCTCAGGCGTCCCGGGCAGGTACAGTGGGCCGCGCTGCCCGCAGCCCGTGAGTGCCGCCGCACTCGCAGCAAGGGCAATGGTCCTGACTAGAATTTGGGAAGCTTTCAACATGCGTAAATTGTAATGACCGACCTTGAATTTCTGGATCAGGCAGAAAAACTGCTGCTTGCTGTTGAACGAAGCTGCGATCGTCTGAACGATGCTGGCGATGCGGATGTAGACAGCCAGCGCACCGGCGGCATGGTGACACTGACGTTTCCCAACCGCAGCCAGATCATCATCAATCTGCAAAAACCTCTGCATGAGGTGTGGATGGCTGCGAAGTCGGGTGGATACCACTACCGGTTTGACGGGACCGCCTGGCAAGACACCAAGGGAGCCGGCGAATTCTTTGACCGCTTGAGCCGGGATGCCACCCAGCAGTCTGGGGCAGCTCTGCGGTTCGCGGCCTGAAAAACGTATTTTCTGGGGCGTTCACCTGGGCGGTGGCTGCGCAGAGGAAGGATGCAGTTCGGTGCATCTCCGGCGGCAGCGTTGCACCCAGAGATTAGCAACGCTCAATTGCGAAAGAGGTCAAGGATGCGATTGCGCTCCTCGGTCGCTGGCGCTTCCTGCGGTGCCACGGCTGCTGAAGCGCCAGACCGATCTGCCAGCCCCACGTTGGCGACCCCAGCGTTGCGTGCATATTCCTCATAGAATCATTCCCCGCCCACATTCACCACGCCCGGCGGTACGGCGGTCTCCATGACCGGCACGCCCTTGAGGGCCCGTTCCATGAAGTTGATCCACACGGGCAGGCTCAGTCCTCCCCCTGTCTCCCGGCTGCCCAAGTTGCGCGGCTTGTCATAACCGATCCAGGTCACTGCGGTGAGTGTGGGTTGGTAGCCTGCAAACCAGGCGTCCACAGAGTCATTGGTGGTGCCGGTCTTGCCATGCAGGTCGGGTCGCTTGAGGGTGGCTTGTGCCCGTGCAGCGGTCCCTGAGCGCGCAACCTCTTGCAGCAGGTTGTCCATGATGAAGGCATTTCTTGCATCAATGGTGCGTGGCAGGTCGCTGGCAACGGGGGGTGGGTTTTCGGAAATCACCCGGCCTTTGTGGTCGGTTACGCGCGCAATCAGCCAAGGGTTGACGCGGTAGCCGCCATTGGCAAACACCGAATAGGCCGATGCCATCTGCAGTGGCGTGACCGATCCTGCACCCAAAGCCATGGTCAGGTAGGCAGGGTGCTTTTCTGCCTCGAACCCGAAGCGGGTGACCCAGTCCTGGGCCGTCTTGGGGCCCACTGCCTGCAGGATCCGGATGGAGACCATGTTCTTGGATCGGGCAAGACCTGTGCGCATGGTCATGGGGCCATCGTACTTTCCGTCGTAGTTCTTGGGCTCCCAGGGTTGTCCGCCGGTCACGCCCGCATCAAAAAAGAGCGGGGCGTCGTTGATGACGGTGGCCGGAGTAAAGCCCTTCTCCAGTGCGGCGGAGTAGATGAACGGCTTGAAGCTGGAGCCTGGCTGGCGCCAGGCCTGTGCTGCATGGTTGAACTTGTTCTTGTCAAAGTCAAAACCGCCTACCAATGCCTTGATGGCGCCACTGCGTGGGTCCAGCGCCACAAGGGCCCCTTCCACTTCGGGCAATTGGGTGATTTCCCAGGTGTTCTTGGGCGTTTTGACCACGCGGATCACGGCACCACGGCGAATCTTGATGTTGGGAGCCGCCTTGTCGCTCAGGCCGGACTGGGCGGGCTTGAGTCCGTCGCCCATGATCTCGAGGGTGTCGCCGTTGGCGCGTGCTGCCACGATCTTGCGTGCCGTGGCTTCCAGTACCACGGCTGCCAAGACGTCGCCGTTGTCCGGATGATTGGCCAGCGCATCATCAATGGCGTCCTCCACCTCCGGTGCAGCCGCAGGCAGGGCCACGAACTGCTCGGGGCCACGGTATGGCTGGCGCCGCTCGTAGTCCATGATGCCGCGCCGCAGTGCGACGTAGGCGGCTTCCTGGTCGCCTGCGTTCAGCGTGGTGTAGACGTTCAATCCGCGGGTGTAGGCCTCGTTGCCATACTGGCTGAAGATCAGTTGCCGCACCATCTCGGCCACATATTCGGCGTGGACGCGGGTGTTGTCCTGTCCCGTGCGGATTTTGACTTCTTCCTGCTTTGCGGCAGCGGCGTCCTGGGCCGTGATGAAGCCGTTTTCCTGCATCCGTTCAATGATGTAGAGCTGGCGAGCCCGTGCGCGCTTGGGATTGCTGATGGGGTTGTAGGCAGAAGGAGCCTTGGGAAGGCCCGCCAGCATCGCTGCTTCGGCAATGGAAACCGACTCGAGCGGCTTGCCAAAATAGGCCTCGGATGCGGCTGCAAATCCGTAGGCCCGGTTGCCCAGATAAATCTGATTCATATAGATCTCGAGAATCTGGTCTTTGGTCAGCAAATGCTCGAGTTTGAATGTCAGTAAGATTTCGTAAATCTTCCGCGTGAATGTCTTTTCAGAGGACAGATAAACATTGCGGGCCACCTGCATGGTGATGGTCGAGGCGCCTTGGCTTTTGACACGTCCCAGATTGGCCAGAGCAGCGCGCACCATTCCTTTGTAGTCCACGCCGCCGTGCTGGAAGAAGCGGGTGTCTTCAATGGCCAGCACCGCATCTTTCACCACAGTGGGAATGTCCCCGATGGGAGTCAGGTTGCGCCGTTCCTCGCCGAATTCCCCCAGCAGCGCGCCCTCGGAGGAGTAGACCCGCAGCGGCAGCTTGGGGCGGTAGTCGGCAAGGTCAGACACATCGGGAAGATTGGGGTAAGCCATGGCGAGTGCCACCCCGATGGCCAGCAGCAAGGCCAGAGCGCCCGCCAACCCGAGCCCACCGATCCAGAAAAAGATGCGAAAAATCCAGTGTGCCCGCCCGGGTCGTTGACTGGCCACCGCAGCGTCAGGCGTTGGAGGTTTTTTTGGGGAGGTGGAGGGCGCCATATTGCTGCGGAGGGAAATGAGCCACCATTATAAAAAACGGTGACTTCGGAATCGGTCAAGCGGGAAGGACTGCGAATTCACCGGCCACCAGCGGTGGGGTGATCGCATCGAAGGCATTGCTCGGAGGCGCACAATCGTCTGCTTTTGGCAACGCCCTACAGAATGCACGTGCCTAAAACGCTTGGCTGGGGAACTATCTTACTGATAGCATGCAAGTGAAATGTTAAGTTTTGTTGCACCATTTTTGCCAGTTACAGGGGACCAATCTTGATCTCTACGGGGTCTTTTTTTAGTCGCCAGGCCGCGCCGCTGCTGGGTATCGACATCAGTTCCTCCAGCGTCAAGCTGGTGGAGTTAGGGCGTGACAAGGACGGAGGGCTGGTGCTCGAGCGTTGTGCGATCGAGCCGCTGGAACGCGGATGGATCACAGACGGCAACATCGAAAAATTCGACGAAGTCGCTGACGCGTTGCGTCGGCTCGTCAAAAAGAGTGGCACCCGCACCAAGAATGTCGCCTTGGCCTTGCCCCCGACGGCAGTGATCACCAAGAAAATCACCTTGCCTGGGGGCATGACAGAGCAGGAACTCGAGGTCCAGGTCGAGTCCGAGGCCAACCAGTACATTCCGTTTTCCCTCGATGAGGTCAGTCTGGATTTTTGCGTGGTGGGGCCCAGCAAAAATGCGCCCGGCGACGTGGAAGTGCTGATTGCTGCCTCACGGCGTGAAAAGGTGCAAGACCGGCAGGGTCTCGCCGAGGCTGCGGGACTCAAGCCCGTGGTCGTCGACATCGAGTCCCACGCATCCCGGCTGGCTGCCGGACGGTTGACAGAAGCGTTGCCCAACAAAGGGCAGGACGCTCTGGTTGCGTTGTTTGAGGTGGGGGCGCTCACCACCAGCATGCAGGTCATCCGTAATGATGAAGTCTTGTATGACCGGGACCAGGCTTTTGGCGGTGCGCAACTGACGCAACTCATCGTGCGCCAGTATGGTTTTTCCGTGGAAGAGGCCGAAAGCAAAAAGCGCAGTGGTGAACTCCCCGAAGATTACCAGGCATCGGTTTTACGGCCCTTTGTGGAAAGCCTGTCGCAGGAAATTGGCCGGGCATTGCAATTTTTCTTCACCAGTACCCCGCACAACCGCGTCGATCACATCATGCTGGCTGGTGGGTCGGCCCCGTTGCCTGGTTTGACCGAGGCGGTCACCCAGCAAACTGGCTTTGCGTGCAGCGCGGTCAACCCGTTTGATGGCATGAAAATTGGCAGTTCCGTCCGTCTGAAAAAAATGGTCCGTGAAGCCCCTTCGTATCTCACTTCATGTGGTTTGGCCATGCGGAGGTTTCTACAGTGATATTGATCAATCTGCTCCCTCACCGGGAGGCCGCGCGCAAACGCCGGCGTGAGGCCTTCCAGGCAACGATGTTTGCATCGTTTCTTTTGGGCTTGGCTATCGCGGGTGCCATTTACTGGTGGTTTCAAGTGATGATTACGGACCAGCAAGAGAAAAACAGTTTTCTTCAACAGGAAATCAAGGTTCTTGAAGGGCAAATCAAGGAAATCGCATCCATTGAAGACGAAATTGCAGCCTTGCGCGCCCGGCAGAAGGCCGTGGAGAACCTGCAGGCTGACCGCAATTTGCCTGTGCATCTGCTCAACGAACTCGTCAAGCAACTGCCCGATGGGGTCTACATCACCAGCCTGAAGCAGGCCGATCAAACTATTTCTATGCAAGGCATGGCGCAATCGAATGAGCGTGTCTCGGAGATGTTGCGCAATATCACCAACAACACCCCTTGGTTTTCAAAGCCGGAATTGGTGGAAATTGTCGCCAACAATGTGGCGCTGACTCCCCGGGACCAACGGCGTGTGGCTGCTTTCAACTTGAAATTTCAGTTGGTGCGATCCAGCGAAGCTCAAAAAGCCATGGATGCCGCCAGCACGGCGGTGGCTGCCCCGGCTGGAAAGTAGGCTATGGTAAAAAAACAACCCTCAAAAATCGATTTCGCTGCGCTGCAGCGCGATCTGCAGCGGCAGTTTCGAAATCTCGATCCCAAGGACCCATCCCTCTGGCCGACTTTTCCGAAAGCACTGCTCTGTGCGTTCATTGCGCTGGGCGTGGCAGCGGTTCTGTGGTTTGCCTTGCTGACAGATTACGAGGCAGAACTTGAAGCAGAGCGCAGCAAGGAATTGGTTTTGCGTGGCGACTACTCCAAGAAGCTGGTGAAAGCAGTCAGTCTTGAAGGGCTCAAGAAACAGCGCGAGCAGATCCAGCAGTATGTGATTCAGCTCGAAAAGCAATTGCCAAGCAAGGCAGAAATGTCCGCTCTGTTGTCTGATATCAATCAGGCAGGATTGGGTCGAAGCTTGCAATTTGATTTGTTTCGCCCTGGTCAGATAGTGGTCAGGGATTATTATGCTGAACTCCCTATCGCTGTGCGGGTAACGGGGAAGTACCACGATATGGGTGCGTTTGCGTCCGATGTCGCGCATTTGTCCCGTATCGTGACGTTGAATAACATTTCGATTGCTCCTGGAGGCAAGGAGGCAGGCATGTTGACCATGGATGCCACAGCGAGAACATTCCGTTATCTGGATCCCGAAGAGATTCAGTTGCAGAAGAATGCCGGAGGGAAGAAATGATGTGGACCGGCCGCCTTGTCTTGCTGTGTTGTGCTGGGGTTCTGAGCGGGTGCGGCCCCACAGGTGAGGACGAACTGCGCCAATGGATGGCCGAGCAGCGCGCTACCACCAAACCGCAGATCACGCCTCTGACCGAGCCCAAGCAGTTTCAGCCCCAGGCCTATACGGTGGAGAGCTCCGTAGAGCCGTTCAGCCAGATTAAGCTCACACAGGCGTTGAAGCGCGACTCAGTGCAGATCGCCTCGAATGCGACTTTGATTGCGCCTGAAATGGCTCGTCGAAAAGAGCCTTTAGAGGCATTTCCCCTGGATTCTATGGCCATGGTTGGCAGCCTGAACAAGGAGGGCGCACCTACGGCGCTGCTCAAAGTCGACAACTTGCTTTACCAGGTTCGCGTGGGAAATTACCTCGGCCAGAATTACGGAAAGATTATCAAAATTTCTGAAACAGCGATCCAATTGCGCGAAATAGTGCAAGACGCTACCGGAGATTGGATAGAGCGCATCGCATCGCTTGACCTGCAAGAGGGAAAGAAATGACAACGAAAAATACCTGGATGATGAGTCACTACCGGAACGCCGCCTGTGCCATGGTTGCAACGCTTGCGGCAACGGTCGCCATGGCGCAAGGCGCCATCGAGGCGGTGACGGGCACGATGCAAGGTGGTGGGGAAGTGGTGCGCGTCGAACTGTCCGAACCCCTTGCTGGAGTTCCTACCGGTTTTGCGATCCAATCGCCAGCGCGTATTGCGCTGGATTTTCCTGGAACCACCAATGCCGTGGGGCGGTCGGTCGTCGATGTGAACCAGGGGAATTTGAAGTCGATCAACATTGTGCAAGCCGCAGATCGGTCTCGCCTGGTTTTGAATCTCAAACAGGCCACTTCGTATCGGGCTGAAGTGCAAGGCAAGGTCCTTCTCATTTCTCTTCTGCCGGTGAACTCTTCTGCTGAATCTTCGCAAAAGGCTGTTTCCACGGTATTTGCAGAAAATGGAAATAGCGACATGCTTCCTTTGAAGGATGTCGATTTTCGCCGGGGTGCCGATGGCTCCGGCCGCATTGTGGTCGGGCTTGCCAACAGCCAGGTGGGTGTTGATCTGCGCCGGCAAGATAAGGGGTTGACCATCGATTTTCTGCGTTCCTCCCTGCCAGAAGGTCTGCGTCGGCGCCTTGATGTCGCGGATTTTGGCACTCCCGTCCAAATGGTGACAACCTCCCAACAGGGTGAACGCGTTCGCATGGTGGTGGAGCCCGTTGGCGACTGGGAGCACAGCGCTTATCAGAGCGACAACCAGTTTGTGGTGGAGATCCGGCAAAAGAAGGTGGATTTGTCCAAATTGACCCAGGGCCCCGGTTACAGCGGTGAAAAACTGTCGTTGAATTTCCAGAACATTGAAGTGCGGTCTCTGCTGCAGGTGATTGCAGATTTCACCAACTTCAATATCGTGACGTCGGACACCGTGACGGGCGCCTTGACGCTTCGGTTAAAAGACGTGCCCTGGGACCAGGCCCTGCAGATCATCATGGATGCCAAGGGTCTGGGCATGCGCAAATCAGGAACCGTGTTGTGGATTGCGCCCAAGGACGAAATCGATGCGCGCACCAAGAAAGACTTCGAAGCTGCGCTGGCCATCCAGAAACTCGAGCCCCTCAAAACGCAGGCTTTCCAGCTCAACTACGCCAAAGCGGCAGACATGCTCACGCAGCTGGCAAGCAGTTCCAGTTCAGGGACATCTGCTTCGACGCGCTTCCTGACGGAGCGTGGCAGTGCCATTTCCGAGCCGCGTACCAACCAGCTCTTCGTGACCGATACGCCCAACAAACTGGAAGAAGTGCGGCAACTGCTGCTGAAGCTGGACGTCGCCGTGCGCCAGGTGCTGATCGAGGCGCGCATTGTGGAGGCGCGGGACTCTTTTGGCCGTTCGCTGGGCGTGCGGCTGGGCGGCACCGATCTGCGTGCCAACCGCGGTGGCGATGGCGGCTATGGCATTGGTGGAAACAACCGCGTAGCGTTTGGCACCAGTTATGGCAACGCGGTGGCTTCTAGTGGCGCAGGCGGTGCCACCAATACCAGCGGAACCTTTGTCAATTTGCCCGCCAGTGTGTCTGGGGTGAGCAGTGTGGGAACCTTCGCGCTGTCCATCTTCAACTCCTCCGCCAACCGGTTCCTGACGCTGGAGCTCTCGGCCATGGAGGCTGATGGCAAGGGCAAGATCGTGTCGAGCCCCCGCATCATCACGGCCGACCAGACCAAGGCCTTGATCGAGCAGGGTACGGAATATCCGTATTCGGTGACTGCACCGAACGGCGCCACCACCCTGGCGTTCAAGAAGGCTGTGCTCAAGCTGGAAGTCACCCCCCAGATCACGCCCGAAGGCAACATCATTCTCGATCTTGACATTAACAAGGATAGCCGCGGCGAAACCACGACGCAGGGCGTGGCCATCGATACCAAGCACATCAAGACGCAAATCCTGATCGAGAACGGTGGAACCGTGGTGATTGGCGGGATCTTCGAAATGGAAGAAACCAATCAGGAAAACAAAATACCGCTTCTGGGCGATGTGCCGGTGCTGGGTCATCTCTTTAAAAATAACACCAAAGAATCAACCAAGAGAGAGATGTTGGTCTTTATCACGCCCAAGGTCATTACCGACCGCGGTCCAGTGCGTTAAATGATTCTATTATGGGAGGGGAAATGAGAAAACTGTTCAGAATATTGACGCTGTCGTTGATAACCTTGTTGGTGGCATGCGGTGGTGGTGGCGGAAGTTCCGGGACTTCATCTAATGGAGCACCCGTAACTGTAAGCGTTGCAAGTGTTATTTATCAGTTGGATAAAAATGCATTGACCAATTCGGGTGTGGACGAGGCTACTTTAACGGTTACTGCTCTGGATGCCGGTAACAATCCGGTCGCAAATGTTGCTTTGGCTGTTTCGGTTAATTCTGGTGTTTATACGCCGGTCGTGACTGTCTCCGATGCCACAGGCAAAGCTTCCGGAAAGATCTCTATCGGAGGCAATAAGGCTAATAGGGATATTGCAGCGGCAATAAAAATGGGAGACAAGACTGCGACAGCAGTGATTCCTGTTACGGGTAGTAAAGTAGCTTTGTCTTTGGTTCCTGCCGCGCCAGTTCCCGGTGGACCGGCCACGTTGTCTATTAAAGTGACTGACGTCAATGGGTCGGGTATTGCACAGGCTCCCGTCAAGTTGGGGGGTACGCTGGGATTCACACAAAGTGTGACTACCGACAGCGGTGGCAATGCCACGGTTCAATTGCAGGCTGCCCCTGTGTCTGCGGGCACTTACACCATTTTGGCGACCGCTTCGGGTGTGACTGCCCAAACGCCAGACGTGCAGGTATTGCTGCCTGGCGGAACTGGTATTCCCAATGCAACGGGAGTGATCAGTGCAGCCAGTTTGGCTATTACGCCCAACACCATTGCGCCCAATGCGGCGGCCTCCAGCACGAATCGGGCGGGATTGAGGGCTGTGTTTCAAAACGGGGCCAACCAAGCTATTGCGAATGTTCGCGCCCGCTTCGAAATTGTTCCGCCAGGGCTGGGCAGTGGTGAAGTGATTTCAACGGGTGTTGCAACGGTGTATAGCGATGCCAGTGGCCAGGTGTTGTCTGAATACATCGCTGGGACTCGGTCCAGTCCTACGGATGGGGTTCGGATTCGTGTTTGTTACGGTCTGACCGATGCAGAGATCGCGAATGGCGCCTGTCCAAATTCTAGGACTGCAACTATGACAGTGGCTAGCCAGCCACTTTCGATTACCTTGGGCGACAACAACGAGCTGGCGAAGGGAGCGAACAATCTCACCTATATCAAGAAATTTGATATTGCAGTGGCGGACGCAGCAGGCAACGCAGTGTCCAATGCGCAAATATCTGCGAGTGTTGATCTGCGTTTCTATGGCAAAGGACCATATGCCAGTCCACGCACTTGGTGCCCGAATGAAGACTTGAACCGAAACGGATTTCTGGATGCAGATGAAATCATTGCAGGTGACGGTGATAATGAAATTTCTCCACGCAAGGCGGATGTGGTTCTGTCCTTTATTGGTGATAAAACAACCGGTACGAATGGTCGCTCCACTGTACAGGTAGAGTACCCCATGAATGTGGCGACATGGCTTGTATATGCCGTGAAAGTGACTACCAGTGTGGCAGGTTCGGAGGGCGTGGTTGAGAAGACCTACACAACAGGGTTTATCGAGGGCGATGACAAAAATGGTTCGTTCTTGACGCCCGCTTATGGCGTGAACAACTGCCGAACGCCAAGGTAAATTTCTGTCAACTTGTGTTCAGCGTGACTTGCGGAGTCGTGATGAATAGGCCTGACATACGCACACAAGTCCCTTATTGGGCGGCACTTCGAAAGTCGGTTCTGCACCAGCGTTTTTAGACTGTGACCGATTGTTCGGAAGGCAGCCTCTTTGGCTGTACTCCTTTTCAGGGTGCTCTTTGATGGGCGCTGATGATGCCTTGCACGGCCACCCTTTGGTGCCCTGGGATCTGCTTCCGTTTGATCCGCTGGGTTGCTGTTGGTCTTCCTTCGCCAAAGGCGTTGGATATGTCCTTGTGCGAGCAGCGGCGCAACCGGGTTGCCGGTGCGCCTGCCCTAAACTAGGCTCATCATGTCCACTGCCATTACCTCACCGAAGTCAGCGTTGCAGCACGAAGGCGCTGCGCCCGCATCGCGCACGTTTCCGGCCTTTGCGTCGATTTCATTTCCCGTCCCGGGCGCACAAACTGTTGCTATTGACCTGGCCGAGCGCAGCTACCCCATCGCGATCGGCACCGGCCTGCTGGGTGCTCCTGCCACTTACACGGCGCTGCCCCAGGCGGCCGCGGCACTCATCGTCACCAACACCACAGTGGCGCCGCTGTATGCCGATGCCTTGCGCGCCACGCTGGCACCTAAGTACGCCCAGGTGCACCTGGTGGTGCTGCCCGACGGCGAAGAGCACAAGAACTGGCAGACCCTCAACCTGATCTTTGACGCCTTGCTGCAGCATGGCTGCGACCGCAAGACGGTGCTGTTTGCGCTGGGCGGCGGGGTGGTGGGCGACATGACGGGCTTTGCCGCTGCCAGCTACATGCGTGGTGTGCCCTTTGTGCAGGTGCCGACCACGCTCCTGGCGCAGGTGGATTCGTCGGTGGGCGGCAAGACGGCCATCAACCACCCGCTGGGCAAGAACATGATCGGCGCGTTCTACCAGCCGCAGCTGGTGGTGTGCGATCTGGCCACGCTCGACACCCTGCCGGCGCGCGAGCTCAGTGCCGGA